>ENA-UPXM01006515-UPXM01006515.1-activated-sludge-metagenome-genome-assembly--contig:-NODE-6515-length-10845-cov-5.262929_pt1 | contig 10845 bp, 8 predicted proteins | sample MGYA00238178_ERZ772708 | MGnify/ENA primary metagenome ERZ772708 (study PRJEB29002, sample SAMN05720212) | activated sludge metagenome | isolation source: anaerobic digester from wastewater... | reverse complement strand
GGTCTCCATCAATCTGACCTTCAAGGCCGGCACCGACCCCAATATCGCCCAGGTACAGGTGCAGAACAAACTGCAGCTGGCTACCCCGCTCCTGCCGCAGGTCGTCCAGAAGCAGGGCATCCAGGTTGTCAAGTCCACCAAAAACTTCCAGTTGATCGTTGGTTTGGTCTCGGAAGACAGCTCCATGAACCGCTATGAGCTGACCGACTATGTAGTGGCCAACATCCAGGACATTATCAGCCGTACTGAAGGGGTCGGCGAGGTGACGGTCTTCGGCTCCCAAAATGCCATGCGCATCTGGCTGGACCCCTACAAACTGAACAGCTTCAAGCTGACGACCAGTGACGTGATCAGCGCGATTCAGGCCCAGAACGCCCAGGTATCTGCCGGACAGTTCGGCGGTTCACCTTCTGTGGACGAACAGCAGTTGAATGCCACCATCACCGCCCGCACACTGCTGCAGACAACCGGTCAGTTCTACAACATCACACTGCGCACCAACAGCGACGGCTCTACAGTCAAACTCAAAGACGTTGCCAGGTGCGAGATCGGCACGGAAAGCTATGACGTGCAGGCCCGCTTCAAGGGACACCCGATGGGCGGCATGGCCATCCACCTGGCAGCCGGGGCTAATGCCCTGGATACAGGAGACCGGGTCAAAGCCAAGCTGGAAGAGCTGTCCCTGTACTTTCCGGCCGGCATGAAGGTGGTCTACCCCTATGACACCACCCCCTTTGTCAAAATTTCAATACACGAAGTTGTTCAGACCCTGTTTGAGGCAGTCTGCCTGGTGTTCATCATCATGTTCCTGTTCTTGCAGAACATCCGGGCCACGCTGATTCCCACCATCGCCGTTCCGGTCGTACTGCTGGGCACCTTTGGGGTGCTGTCCGCCTGTGGCTTTTCGATCAACACCCTGACCATGTTCGCACTGGTCATCGTCATCGGGCTGCTGGTCGACGACGCGATTGTCGTGGTCGAGAACGTGGAGCGCATCATGTCGGAGGAAGGTCTCTCGCCGCATGACGCCACCGTCAAGTCAATGGGGCAGATCTCCAGTGCACTGTGGGGCATTGCCACCGTGCTTTCCGCCGTATTCATGCCGATGGCTTTCTTTGGTGGCTCTACCGGAGTCATCTACCGACAGTTTTCAATCACCATCATTGCGGCCATGATCCTGTCGGTACTGGTGGCAATGATCCTGACACCAGCCTTGTGTGCCACCTTGCTCAAACCGGTTGAAAAGGGGCACCACCTGGGGGAAACCGGCTGGTTCACAGGGTTTTTCCACCGCTTCAACGCCCTGTTTGATCGGGGCAGGGACAAGTATGAGGGACTGGTAAGCCGTTCTTTCAATAAGAGGTTCCGCTACCTGGCCTTTTACGGCATGATTGTGACTGCCATGGCATTCTTTTTCCTGCGGCTGCCGACCGCCTTCCTCCCGGATGAGGATCAAGGTTTCATCATTTGCCAGATCCAGCTGCCGGCCGGTGCAACAGAGCACCGCACCCTGAAGGTTGTCGAGCAGTTGGAAAAACACTTTTTGGAAAATGAGACCGAAGCTGTTGAATCCCTGGTCGCTGTCGCCGGTTTCAGTTTTGCCGGAAGCGGGCAGAACATGGGGATGGCATTTATTAAATTGAAGGACTGGGAGTTGCGCAAAAGACGAGATCTGAAGGCAGACGCCGTTGCTAGACGCGCCATGGGTGCCTTTTCACAGATAAAGGACGGCCTGGTCTTTGCCTTCTCACCACCTGCGGTAATAGAACTTGGCCAGGCCAACGGCTTTGACTTCATGCTGCAGGACCGTGCCGGACTCGGTCATGAAAAACTAATGGAGGCGCGCAACCAGCTGCTGGGCATGGCCATGAAAAACCCAAAACTGGTCGCTGTCCGCCCCAACGGCCAGGATGATTCGCCCCAGTTCAAACTGGATATCGATGACGTACGTGCCGGCGCACTGGGTGTGTCACAGTCCAGCATCAACGAAGTGCTGGCCACGGCCTGGGGTAGTTCATATGTCAATGACTTCATCGAGAAGGGACGCGTCAAAAAGGTCTACCTGCAATCGGAGGCACGCTATCGCATGCTGCCGGAAGATATCAACAAATGGTATGTGCGTAATAACAAGGGCGAGATGGTACCGTTTTCCGCCTTCGCCACCGCCCATTGGCAGTACGGTTCGCCGCGACTGGAGCGCTACAACGGCATCCCGTCCGTCGAAATCATGGGCCAGGCAGCATCAGGTATCAGTACTGGCGAAGCCATGAAAGAGATGGAACAAATGGCTGCAAAACTCCCATCCGGCATCGGCTTCGAATGGACCGGGCTTTCATATGAGGAAAAGGAATCCGGCAAGCAGGCCCCGGCCCTGTATGCAATATCGCTGCTGGTCGTGTTTCTGGCTGTGGCGGCACTATATGAAAGCTGGACCATCCCGTTTGTCAATCTATTGATGCTGCCTCTGGGATTGGTAGGCGCGGTCACCGCTGTTTCGCTGCGCATGCTGCCCAATGACGTATACCTGCAGATCGGTCTGTTAACAACGGTAGGCCTTTCCACCAAAAACGCCATCCTGATCATCCAGTTCATCAAGGAACAGATGCATCAGGGACATGAATTGGTCGAGGCAACCCTGACCGCTATCCGCATCCGTTTGCGGCCGGTCATCATGACATCGTTGGCCTTTTTCTTCGGCACCCTGCCGCTGGCCATCACCAAAGGCGCCGGTGCCGCGGCCCAGAACGCCATCGGTACCGCTGTCACCGGCGGGCTTTTGTCGGCCACCTTTATCGACCTGATCTTCATTCCGTTCTTCTTTGTGCTGATCTCAAAGTTTTTCAGCAGCAAAACGAAACTGCCCGCACCTGCGCAATCAGGCACAAACCATGGGGAGGAGCATTAACATGAGAAACAATAGATATGCCATCCTGGCACTGACCCTGCTGCTGCCGGGCTGTACCATGGCTCCTAAATATGAGCGACCGGCTGCACCAGTTCCTGACAACTGGGCCGTCACACACATGGGCAAACCTGCCGGCAGCCCCCAGGCTCAATCCCAAACCGCAGGCAGCCTGGCCTCGATAAAATGGCGTGAATATTTTGTCGACAGCCAGCTCCAGAGACTGATTGAACTGGCACTGGCCAACAACCGCGACTTGAGGGTTGCGGCGCTGAACATCGAGAAGAGCCGCGCCCAGTATCAGATCAAGCGCGCCGACCTCCTGCCGACCATTAACGCCACTGGCAGCGGCACCGTGCAACGCATCCCGGCCAGCCTGTCATCCAGCGGGCGCGCCACCATTTCCCGCCAGTACAATGTCAATCTGGGCATGAGCGCCTATGAACTGGACTTCTTTGGCCGGGTACAAAGCCTGAAGGATCAGGCGCTGGAGCAGTATCTGGCCACGGAACACGCCAAACGCAGCGCCCAGACCAGCCTGGTTGCAGAAGTGGCCAGCAGTTACCTGACCCTGGCGGCAGACCGCGAACGACTCAAACTGGCCAGAGACACCTATGACAGCCAGCTGGCATCCTATCAGCTGATCCAGCGACGCTTCGAGGTGGGCGCAAGTTCCGAGCTGGATCTGCGTCAAGCCCAGACCGGGGTTGAGTCAGCCCGGGTGGATGTTGCCCGCTATACCAGCCTGGTCGCCCAGGATCAGAATGCCCTGGCAGTGGTGATCGGCATGCCCGTACCGTCTGAACTGTTTCCGGAGAAGCTATCAGAGGTTGTCACCGTAAAAGAGCTGCAGCCGGGACTCCCTTCCGAGCTGATGCAGCGGCGTCCCGACATACTTCAGGCCGAAGGCATGCTGAAAGCCGCCAATGCAAATATCGGCGCAGCCAGGGCGGCCTTTTTCCCCAAGGTGACACTCAATACCAACATCGGCACCTCCAGCGATCAACTGGCCAAGCTGTTCGCACCAGGTTCGGCGGCCTGGTTGTTCGCACCGCAGATCTCGGTACCGATCTTCGACACCGGCCGCAACATTGCCGGACTAAAGGTCAGCGAAGTGGAGCGGGACATCGCCCTGGCCCAATACGAAAAGGCAATCCAAAACGCCTTCCGTGAAGTATCTGACGCCCTGACCCAGAAGGGTACGCTGGTTGAGCAGATCAATGCTCAGAAAGCGCTGACCGAAGCCACATCGGAAAGCTACCGGCTGGCCGAAGCGCGCTACAAGGCCGGCATCTCCAGTTATCTGTACGTGCTGGATTCGCAACGTTCCTTCTACTCGGCCAGCCAGAGTCTGATCAGCACCAACCTGTCCCGGCTGGTCAACCTGGTGACGCTTTACAAGGTACTGGGCGGCAGCGACGATGTCTGAGCCGGCAGTATCAACCGCATAATAGCAAACTGCGCGTAACCCTTTGTTAATTAAGGGTTCGCGTTTTTTATAGCTTTACATTTTACCCTTAACTGCTGTATCTTTTTAAATTAAATTTCTTTCCAACAGGAATACGATGAATCAGCTGATTCGTTATATAGGGCGCAAAACCATTGCTCTGATGCGGGAACTGGGCAGGATAGGCTGGTTTCTGATACATGCGCTGACAACCATGGTCAGGTCGCCGGGCAATCCTGTCTATGTGTTGAAACAGCTGGAGTTCATCGGCGCCAAATCGCTCTTCGTCATCTTTCTGACCGCCGGCTTCACCGGGATGGTGCTCGGGCTGCAGGGCTATTACACCCTGACAAAGTTCGGCTCAGAAGGGATGTTGGGCACGGCCGTAGCGCTCTCCCTGGTTCGCGAGCTGGGACCGGTGCTGACCGCCCTGATGGTAACAGGACGTGCCGGCAGCGCCATCACCGCCGAGATCGGCATCATGCGCATCAGTGAGCAGATCGATGCCCTGGAAACCATGGCACTGGATCCTTTCAAGTACCTGATTTCACCCAAGCTGATCGCCGCCATGATCGCCCTGCCGCTGTTGTGTGCCATATTCGATGTGGTCGGCATCTATGGCGGCTGGCTGGTAGGGGTTAAGCTGCTGGGGGTCAACCCGGGCGCCTATTTCTATGAAATGGAAAAGTCCGTGGTTTGGCGCGATGTCTATTCCGGGTTTATCAAATCCTTCTCCTTCGGGGTCATCATCGCCTGGATAGGGTGTTACAAGGGATACTTTGCCGGTCACGGCGCCGAGGGTGTTTCCCGCGCCACGACCGAATCGGTTGTGCTGACTTCGGTGCTGATCCTGGTCTGGGACTACTTCCTCACTTCGGTGCTGCTATGATCAGACTGCAGGGTGTCCACAAATCATTCGGCGACCAGGTAGTGCTGGACGGTCTCGATATCACCATCCCGGCCGGACAGATCACGGCTGTCATTGGTCCCAGCGGTGAAGGCAAAAGCGTCATGCTCAAGCACATGATCGGCCTGCTGCAACCGGACAGCGGAGCGGTGGAGGTCGAGGGCGAAAGTATCACCGCAGCCAGCCGTGCCCGGCTGAACAGCATCCGCGAGAAATTCGGCATGCTGTTCCAGAACGCCGCCCTGTTCGACTCGATGAACGTCTTCGACAACGTGGCGTTTCCATTACGCGAGAAGACCCGGCTTTCCAAAGAAGAGATTCGCAATCGGGTAATGTCGGCGCTCGAGGATGTGGGCCTTAAGAATGTGGAGCACAAATATACCGACCAACTCTCCGGCGGCATGAAAAAGCGGGTTGCACTGGCACGGGCTCTACTTTTGAACCCCAAGATCATACTGTTTGACGAGCCCACGACAGGCCTGGACCCTATCATCAAAAAGGCGATCCACCAGTTGATCCGTGATACACACGCCAAGTTTGGGTTTACCGCCGTGATTGTATCACACGAGATTCCTGATATTTTTGAGGTGGCCCAGCATGTGGCCATGCTCTATAAAGGCAAAATCCTGCAGTACGGAACGACCGATGAAATACTGCATTCCGAACATCCGGTCGTCAGACAGTTCATCAGCGGCAGCCTTGATGGGCCGATACAGATGATATGAATTATGGCTGTTCACCACACGGCCAGCCCGTTATGCAATCACGGATAAGGTGAATTCTATGAACACAGCAAAAATGGAAATGGCGGTTGGCGTATTCATGATTGTCGGTATACTCTGTCTGGGGTACGTCTCGATCAAGCTTGGAAAAATGGAAATTATCGGCGGCGATTACTACCAGGTTTCCGCATCCTTCGGCTCTGTATCCGGGCTTAAGCCAGGTGCCCGGGTGGAGGTAGCCGGTGTAGAGATCGGCAAGGTAGACCGGATTCAGCTTGACGCCAAGAATGGCGATCAGGCCGTTGTCCATCTAAAAATCAAGGGTGACGTTAAAATCACCGATGATGTGATTGCATCCGTCAGAACCAGCGGCATCATCGGCGACAAGTTCATTAAACTCTCCCAGGGCGGATCTGATCAGTATCTCGGCAATAACGGCAAGATCAGGGAAACCGAATCAGCCATCGACATCGAGGAGCTGGTTGCAAAATTCATTCACGGAAAGGTTTGATTTAACTCAGGGTAAAGATATGAGGAATATTCTTTTTGGTACATGTCTTGTTGTATCACTGTTATCACTGTCCCAACCGGTCGTTGCCGCGACCCAAACAGAGATCAGCCATACTCAGTTACTCACGCTGGATGATTGTATTCGAATGGCGTTGAAAGCCCCCCCGGAACTGGGTGAGGCCCAGGCGGATATAGACTTCACAGCCAGCAAGCTGGAAGAGGCTAAGTCCCATCGATATCCACAGATTGAAGTGATTTCCATGTTCGGTCCGGCCCCCACCGCCAGGAAAGAAGACCTCATGGCGACGGATCACAATTTTTTCCGTTTCAACCGGCTGACCTGGTTTGCCCGCGCCGACGGCATACTCACCCAGCCGCTTTACACATTCGGCAAGATCTCCGAGAACATGAAGGCTGCCACACACGGCATTGAGGTGGATCGTTCACGCAAACAGCAGAAGGCCAACGAGATCGTCCTTAAGGTACGCGAATACTACTACGGCCTGCTGTATGCGAGGGAGATGAAAGAACTGGTTCTTGAGGTGCAGGAAAGTCTGCTCAAGGCTCGGAAAACTGCTCAGAAACTGTTGGATGCAGAATCAAACGGCGTGGATCAGATGGACATCTTCAAGCTGGATGCCTTTTCAAATGAGGCCCAGAAATACCTGGAAGAGGCGCACAAGGGTGAACGCCTGGCACTGTCAGCGTTAAGGGCGCGGCTCGGCCTAAAACCGGATGCCAAAATCGACATTGCTGCGGAGCGCCTCCTGTTGCCGGACAGACCTGTTCCTGAACTGGAGACACTTGTGGACAGGGCCCGTGACAATCGGCCGGAGTTCCGCCAGATATCCGAAGGCCTGAAGGCACGCACCGCGCTGGTGGAGGCCGCCAAGGCCAATTACTACCCTGATGTCTTTCTGGCCGGCCTGCTTTCCTGGGCCTATTCACCAGGCCGCGACAAGATCAACAACCCATATATTCATGACAATTTTAACCACTATTACGGCGGCGCTGTTCTGGGTGTCAGGTGGAAGCTCGATTTCGGCATCACGGGTTCCAAGGTTTCCGCAGAGCGCGCCCAGCACAATCGCCTGCTGCACACCAGGGATTTTGCAGAAATCAATATCCCGCTCCAGGTCAAAAAGTTCTACCTGGAGTTGAAGGAAGCAGAAAACGCGGCCAAAGCATCCAGGGCGGCCTACTCCAATGCTAAAAAGTGGACTGTTTCTGCACTGGCAAACTTTGATTTCGGTGTAGGTCCTGCCAAGGACATATTTGAGGCACTTCAGGCTTATTCACGGATGCGCGCTGCATATTTCCAGTCTGTTTACAATTACAACATCGCCCTTGCAAATCTGGACTGCGCCACCAGCGAACAGCTTCAGACAGGGCAGAAATAACCCGGAGGCAACATGATCAAGAGATTGTCCGTTTTTGTTATGGCTATGGTGCTGGCAGCATCACAGGCACTGGCCAGTCCAACCCAGGATGTTAAGAAAACCGTCGATGAGGTTGTCAGGATCGTTTCAGACAAAAACATGAAGAAAAATGATCAGAAACGCAGACAGTCGCTGAAAAGGACTATTAGTCTGATTTTCGATTACAAAGAGATGTCCAAGCGCTCCCTCGGCAAACATTGGAAACAGCGCACCCCGACAGAGCAGCGGCAGTTTACCGACCTGTTCGCAACGCTGCTGGAAAATTCATACGCCGGCAAGATCGAATCCTACAACAACGAGAAGATCCAGTACCTCAAGGAATCTGTCGATGGAAACCGTGCCGAAGTCAAGTCCAAGGTCATCACAGCCAAGCGTGACGAGTTCACACTGGACTACCGTTTGATGGAACATAACGGCAAATGGATGGTCTACGACGTTGTTATTGAAGGCGTCAGCCTAGTTTCTAATTACCGTAGCCAGTTTAACCGTATCATTACCGCTAATGGTTATGGCGAATTGGTCAAAAAACTTCAGACAAAATCCAGCGAATTGCGGGCCCCCTGATTGGATTTATTTGCTTGACATGCGCGTCAGCACTGTGATACACGACGTTTGCGGCAAGTTTCGGAAGATATGCAGGGCATGGAAGAACCTTTGGGGTTTTGCCTTTAGCGTTTTACTGCAGCAGACTCCGGAAACTTAAGGCGGTATTTCACACGTCCGGCGAACACCGGAGAAAAAAGGAGACGGTAACATGGCTAAGGGTAAGGTAAAATGGTTTAACGACACCAAGGGTTTTGGATTCATTGAGCAGGAAGGTGGCGAAGACGTTTTCGTACATTTCTCCGCAATTCAGGGCGACGGTTTCAAGTCACTGTCAGAAGGTGACGAGGTTACTTTCGACATCACCCAGGGGCCTAAAGGTCTTCAGTCTGCAAACGTTGTGAAAATCAAGTAATTTTACAGGTAATTTATTCAAAAACCCGCTGAGGATTCAGCGGGTTTTTTTGTGTCCTGATTTGGGGGACCTTGTCAGAGAAGCTCCGTTCTTCCGCTGTGTTCGTCCATGGTCCTTGATGCCGGTTTCAGCAAAGAACGTAATTGCCAGATCGCTACGTCCCAGTTCGTTCAGGGCATCCAGCACCTTTCGCCGTTCCGCCGGAAGGTGCCAGAGCAGCAGGGCCTTCTGCAAACCCTTTTCACGGTCGCTTTTAGCCACATGCAGCCTCTTTCCGCTGAACGGCTCAATGCCCGTATGATACATGCAAGTGGAAAGGGTTCCAGGCGTGGGGGTAAAATCCTGCACCTGCTCGACCTTCATGCCATATTGCTTCAGTGTCAGGGCCAACTCCAGCATGTCAGCCAAACGGCACCCCGGATGACCGGAAATTAGGTATGGCACAACATGCTGGCGCTTCCCGAGCCTCTCACTCTCTGTATAAAACTTCTTTACAAATTGCTCAAACGGCTTTTTACCCGGCTTACACATCACCGCTGTAACGCTGTCCACCAGATGTTCAGGTGCAATCTTCAGCAGGCCGCTGACATGATGGCCGATCAGCTCCATGAAATAACCTGGCTGTCGCTCCAGAAGGTCATAACGTATGCCCGAAGAAACCGCTATGTGTTTGACTGACTTCCTTGAGCGGGCATTCCTCAGCATGGCTACAGCTCTCTTATCACCTGTAAACAGATTCCCGCAGATTTGCGGGTACAGGCAACTCTGCCTTTTACACGTGTTGCGCCGGGCGTCATCGCTGCAGTACAGTCCATACATGTTTGCGGTGGGTCCGCCAATATCACTAATACTGCCCCTAAACCACGGTTTGTCTGCAAGCTCATCAATTTCCGACATGATGGATGCTTCGCTGCGTGACTGAATAGTTTTGCCCTGATGCATGGTTATGGCACAAAACGAGCAGCCGCCAAAACATCCTCGATGGCTGGTAATCGATGTTTTGATCTGTTCCCAGGCAGGAATTTGTTCGCAATAAGACGGGTGGGGAGATTTTTGAAACGGCAAGGCATACACCGCATCCATTTCAGCTTCATTCAGTGGAAATGCAGGCGGATTGCAGACCAGCATACGCTTGCCATGTCTCTGCAATATTGTACGCGCACTATATGGATTCTGCTCCTGGATTGTCAGGCGGAAGGCGTCGCAGAAACTCTCCGGAGCGGTCACAGTAGCTTCATGCGCAGGTATCTCAAGACACTCAGCCCCTGAACACATATCCGTCTGGCCATCGATGGCATAGGCGGTTCCGCGCACATCCCGGATATCAGGCAGGCATTCGCCGCGTCGCATGCGCTCGGCAACTGCAAGCAGCGGGTGTTCTCCCATGCCATAGACCAGCATGTCGGCCTTGGAATCAAACAGAATCGACCGCCGCACCTTGTCTTCCCAATAATCATAATGGGAAAAGCGTCGCAGGGATGCCTCGATACCACCAATAATGACCGGTACACCACGATATGACTCTTTCAGACGTGAGGTATAGATGATAGTTGCGCGATTTGGACGGGCCCCATGCCTATTGCCCGGAGTATAGGCATCGTCATGGCGCAGCTTGCGGGCGGGTGTATAATGGGCCACCATGGAATCCATGGCCCCGGCGGATACAGCAAAAAACAGACGCGGGCGGCCCAGTACGGTAAAAGCTTCTGCCGTCCGCCAGTCTGGCTGGGCTATGATTCCGGTCCTGAAGCCATGGGACTCAAGCCAGCGCGCTAATAGCGGCACGCCGAAAGCAGGGTGATCGACATAGGCGTCACCGGTGACAAAAATTACATCCAGCTCGTTCCAGCCACGCTGATGCATCTGCTGACGATTAACGGGCAGAAAGCTCATAAACTCTTCATTGCGAGCAACTTCGAACAGGAATAACTACAATTCTTCAAACTCGTCTTCACCTTCG
>ENA-UPXM01006513-UPXM01006513.1-activated-sludge-metagenome-genome-assembly--contig:-NODE-6513-length-10848-cov-4.084499_pt1 | contig 10848 bp, 9 predicted proteins | sample MGYA00238178_ERZ772708 | MGnify/ENA primary metagenome ERZ772708 (study PRJEB29002, sample SAMN05720212) | activated sludge metagenome | isolation source: anaerobic digester from wastewater... | reverse complement strand
CAGCTCCGCGAAGCCGCATCATGATATCGATGAGTCGGTCGGCAGGATATCTGCACTGATCCGCCATAGCGCCGGCGCCTCCTGTTCATGTCGCGTCGGCTCTATCGCTACTCAACCTGCCGACCGATGTACCCTGCTGCTGTAAACACTAGGGATTCCTCGAGATCGCCCACGGTTTTCTGCTGGGACGGTGTACCAATGATCACAGCGCCGATAGGGTCGCCGTCTGCTATTATGGGAGCTATGGCCGCGGAGATCAGCGCGAACTCGCTGCCGTCGTCCACCAGAATCGAGGACGACTCGCTTCCGCCGCTGAAGTGGACCAGCAGAACCTGCCGTTCCACCATGGACTTCTCGACTGCCCGACCCACAGCACGGTCCACCAGATTATGCTCGCCCGCGCCGGCGCACGCTATCACTACGTCCCTGTCGCATATCAGAGCTACCTCGCCCGACGACTTCGCCAGCGCCTCCGCCATATCGGCGGCCATCTCTCTGAGCTGCCCGACAGCAGAATACTTCTTGAGCACAATGCTGCCGTCTGGATCCACAAATATCTCGACCGAGTCTCCTTCATGTATTCGCAGGCTCCGCCTGAGCTCTTTGGGCACCACGATTCTACCGAGTTCGTCGATGCGCCTCACAATACCGGTTGGTCTCATCCGTCAATCGCCTCCTGTGTGCTAGTTACCCGATCCACTGCTGCTGCTCTCTGCCTCATCTCTGTAAGCACCCCAACCAACGTATCTAGTATCTCCCTGTCCGGCATCCCCTGCGTCTTGATCCGAATAGTTTGCGTCCTCCCGGCGCCCAGCATGATCCTACCCTTGAAAGGCCTCGCGATCCTGATGATATCCTGGCTTGCATATCGCACGCCTTCCGGGAACCTCACAATCACCGAGTTGCGCTCGCCTGCGATCGCCATGACACCCAGTTCGCGCGCAAGCACTCTGATAGCGGCAATCGTTATGAGGCTAGACACCGGAGCGGGCAGGGGGCCGAATCTGTCGACAAACTCACGCGTAAGGTCGGCTGCGTCTTCCATGGTATCGACGCCATTGATCTTCTTGTACACATCGATCTTTTGCCGCGAGTCGGACACATAGCTATCCGGCACGAACGCATCGACCGGCAGATCAATCAACACCTGGGCAGGTTCAGGCCTCTTGGCCTCGCCCTTCAGCTCCCTGATCTCTTCCTCCAGAAGTCGGCAGTACATCTCGAAACCGATGGCCGCTATGTGCCCATGCTGTTCGGCGCCGAGTATGTTCCCAGCCCCTCTTATTTCCAGGTCGCGCAGAGCTATCTTATAGCCCGACCCCAGGCTGGTAAACTCCCGTATGGCTGCGAGCCTCTTCTCCGCAAGCTCAGTGAGCACCAAGTCGCGCCTGAAGAGAAGGTAGGCATACGCCACCCTGTTCGTGCGGCCCACTCGGCCACGGAGCTGGTAGAGCTGAGCCAGTCCGAAATTCTGAGCGTCGTTGATCACAATGGTGTTGACGTTAGGAATATCGATACCAGATTCTATTATAGCCGTACAGGCGAGAACATCAAACTCACCCGCGAGAAATTCCAGCATGACTCGCTCCAACCGGTCTTCGGGCATCTGTCCGTGAGCTACGCCTATGGATACCTCTGGCACCAAACGCCCAAGAATTGCCGCTGCCTCATCAATGGTCTGAACCCTGTTGTGCACAAAGTAGACTTGCCCGCCCCGGTCCACCTCCCTGAGCACCGCCTCCCTTATCAGGGTCTCATTCTGTTCCAGCACATAAGTCCTGATGAAACCTGTTTTCGGGAGGAGTCTCGATCAGGCTCATATCGCGAACGCCGACCATGGCCATGTGCAATGTCCGCGGAATGGGTGTTGCCGTCAGAGTAAGGACGTCGACTTCCTTGCGAAGTTCCTTGATCCGCTCCTTCTGGACTACGCCGAATCGCTGTTCTTCGTCTACCACGAGAAGGCCCAAGTCACGAAAGGATATATCCTGCGAAAGCAGTCGGTGCGTTCCGATCACCACATCCACTGTGCCCATCCTGATGCCCCGCACTATCTCGCGTTGTTCGGCTTCGGTCTGGAACCTCGACAGCATGGCTACCCCTATGGGAAAGCCCCGGAAACGCTCGGTGAAGGTGTTGTAGTGCTGCTGGGCCAGGATTGTAGTGGGAGTCAACACCGCCACCTGTTTGCCGTCGGCCGCAGCCTTGAAAGCCGCGCGCAGAGCCACCTCAGTCTTCCCAAAGCCCACATCGCCGCAGAGCAGTCTGTCCATGGGCGCCGGTTTCTCCATGTCGCGCTTGACATCTACGATGGCACGCCACTGATCCGGCGTCTCTTCGTACTGAAAAGCGTCCTCGAATTCCTGTTGCCATACAGTGTCGCGCGAGAAGGAGTAGCCCTTGACGCTGCCGCGCGCCGCGTACAGCTTCAGCAAGCTCTGAGCCATGTCCCGAGCGGACTCTCTGGCCCGGTTCTTGGCCCTCGTCCATTCGCCGCCGCCCAGCTTGTTCAGCCTGGGAGCCGCGTCCTCCATGCCGATGTATTTTTGGAGCATGGCCACCTGGTCGGTGGGCACGTACACCCGATCCTCGCCTGCGTACTGCACCAGCAAGTAGTCGCGCTGCACTCCGCCCACTTCCAGCTTCTGAACTCCGGAATACCGACCCACTCCGTGATTGACGTGCACTACGTAGTCGCCGGGAGTAAGATCTGTGTAGCTGGCGATTCTAGCTCCCTCTTCAGCCGCCGCAAACAGCCGCCTCTTCTTCTGCCTGCCATAGATCTCTGCATCAGTGAGCAACAGAAGTCTCATGTCCGGATACTGGAAGCCCGATGTCATCTCGGCTGCAACGACGCTGATACTGCCTCTATCAGGCACCTCGTCGAGTGTCGCAAGTTTCATCACCGGCGCGCCGTTGTCTTCCAGAGTCTCGGCGAGTCTGTCGCGACGATCGACCGTGGATACTGCACACACAACACGGTATTGTCGTTTCCGGTACTTCTTGATATCGTGGACCAAATCCTCGAAGCGACCCGCGTACAGGTCGGCCTGCTTGATAGGGGCGATCACAGACGCGTCCTCGTCTTCGGCTCCCGCTCCCGTCTCGCGCGACAGAAGCGATATCGACACAGCCTGCCTCTTGTCAATAGATGCGACGATGTCCTGAGCGCTGAGGTACGACTCAGCCTGCGACGGTAGGATCATGTCCGCCTGAAGCAGGCTCGCATATGTCTCCCGCACGTCAGCCTCGTACCCGTCGAGCGCCTCCTTCACACGTATGGGCTCATCGATGATGAAAAGCGCGTCGGGAGCCCAATCGGCCACCGAAATCCTCTCGGGATAGAAGAAGGGCAGATACTGCTCTTCATTGTCAAAACGGGCGCCATTCTCGAAACGCTCCAGATGGTGCATGACTCGCTCTCGCAGTTGTGAACGGCCTACACGCTCAAGCTCGCCTCGGATGGCCATGCATGCACGGCTTAGTCGCTCAGATTCGTAGAGGAACTCGCGGGCCGGGGTTATCACTGCCTCGTCCAGAAGTCCGGTCGAGCGCTGTGTATTGACATCAAATGACCTTATCGATTCGATTTCGTCGCCGAACAGCTCTATCCGGGCCGGTGAGTCGGCGTCGTGCGGGAATACGTCGACTATGCCGCCGCGCACACTGGCCTGACCGCGCGCCTCGACCTTGGCTAGAATCTCATAGCCGCCGGCAACAAGACGATCAGCCAGCTCGCCCAGGTCATAGGTGTCGCCCTGGCGAAGATGGAATACTTGTTCCCTGAACACCGAGGTCGGAACGATCCGCTTGCCCAGGGAGCGTACGGGAGCAACAACAGCGCACTGGCGCCCGACCTCCATCAGCGACACCAACGCTCTTGTGCGGGCGGCTGAGAGATCTGCGCTGAGCGGCGCCTCTTCGAACGGCATCATGTCGACAGGAGGGAACACAAATACGCCGCTTGGCCCGGCCAAGGCCGTCAAGTCGCCGGCGATCGCGTCCGCCTCGAGCTGATTCGAAGTCACAACAAACACGGTTCTTCGAGTATGCCAAAGCAGGCCCGCTATGAACAATGACTTGCGTGATCCGGACAGACCGGCAATGTAAGTCGTGTTTTCACCGCGGGCGATTCTTTTCAGCACATCTCGGAACGTCTTGGATTCAGGCAAGGTGTTCAGAATCCCGGTCAAGCCTACACCTCCAAGGCAACCAGACAGGCGACCGAGGGAGTTGCAGCATGACCCAGCCCGGCCTCAGCTGGGAAAGCGCCTCATGACAACATGTTCAGTTGAAGCGGGTCTGCGCGGTGTCCACGCCCTCTTCAACAGTACATAGTATGGCACGGACCGCGCACATAATCGCATCCGACATGACAGGAAGCTCATCCCTGCGGAAGAGCCCGGTTACGTAGTTCACGGGGTCGTCCCACGGGTCAGGACGCCCAATACCCAGTCGCAGTCGGATAATCTCCTCGGTTCCCATATGCTCCACAATAGACTTCATCCCGTTATGACCACCGGCGCTGCCCCTGGCACGTATGCGTAACCGTCCCACGTCGAGGTCCATGTCGTCGTACACAATAACCAGCGACTCGGGGCCGGCTTTGTGCCACCGCGCCGCTCCTAGAGCAGCAATGCCGCTGTTGTTCATATAGGTCTGGGGCTTTATCAGGACCAACTCATGTCCGGATACTCTGGCACGAGCCGCAAGGCTATGGTAAGGCGCCCTTCGGAAGCCGACTCCGAGTTCGCGCCCAAGGCGGTCGAGAACCATGAACCCCACATTATGGCGTGTGCACTCGTACCGAGATCCGGGGTTCCCAAGCCCGATTATCAGAAACATCTTACTACCTGCCGCTTGCAGCCTGCAGCCTGCAGCGCGCATCCCGTCCTGCGGCGCCCATCCTGCGGCCTGCTACTCAAAGAGTATGCTCACCGAGAGCTCTTCGTATATCCGCCGGATGGCTTCGGCAAATAGAGGCGCCACCGACAGAACCGTGATCTTGTCGATGTTATCGTGGGCGCTCACCGGAATCGTGTTTGTGATCACCAGTTCCTTGATGACCGATGACTTCAGACGCTCGATCGCCGGACCGGAAAGCACTCCGTGAGTGCAGCACGCCCTGACCTCCGTCGCTCCAGCGTCGAGCAATGCGGCAGCAGCCTGCACTATGGTTCCGGCCGTATCGACCAGGTCGTCTACTATCACGCACGGTTTGCCCTTGACTTCGCCTATGATGTTCATTACTTCTGATACATTAGGCCGCGGTCGACGCTTGTCCACAATCGCCAGGGTTGCGTCCAGATGCTCAGCGATCACCCGAGCGCGAGTGACACCGCCCACATCCGGCGACACTATAACACATCCGCGCAGCCCGCGCGCGTCCAGATGCTGCGCAAGTATGGGGGCCGCCTTCAGGTGATCCACCGGAATGTCGAAGAAGCCCTGAATCTGCGGAGCGTGCAGGTCTATGGTGAGCATTCTCGTCGCCCCGGCCGCCGTTATCAGGTTAGCCAAGAGTTTTGCCGCAATAGGCTCCCTGGGCTTCGCCTTGCGATCTTGCCGTGCATACGCGTAATACGGTACCACTGCGGTAATGGAGCGAGCAGACGCGCGCCTAAGCGCGTCGATGACTATGAGCAGCTCCATGATGTTGTCGTGAGCCGGTCGGCAAAGAGACTGGATTACGAACACATCCGCGCCCCTGATACTCTCATGTATCTGCACACGTATCTCGCCGTCGCTGAACCTTCCGACACACGATTTCACAAGCGTAGAGCCCAGGTTGACCGCGATCTCCTCCGCCATCTCCGGATTGGAGTTGCACGCGAAGACCTTCAGTTTCCGGTGGCAAGAAAGCATTACTTCTTCTCCTCCCTGGTAGCCTGGGCCGCTTTTCGCCGCGCGACCCACCCGTCCTTGTTCTCCTGACGCGCCCGGGCTATGGCAAGCGCCTCGGCCGGAACATCGGTCGTCACCGTGGAACCGGTCGCAATGTAGGCATTCTGCCCTACCCGCACAGGAGCAACCAAGTTAGAGTTTGCTCCGACAAAAGCGCCGTCATCGATTACGGTCGTGTGCTTAGCCACGCCATCATAGTTGCAGGTGATGGTTCCGGCGCCGATGTTGATGCCCGCTCCGAGCACTGCGTCTCCGATGTAGCTTAGGTGCGGGATCTTGGTGCCCTCCCCTACCCGGCTGTTTTTGACCTCTACGAAATCGCCCACCTTGACCCGGTCGCCCAGTATGGCGCCGGGGCGCACGAAGGCAAACGGGCCGATATTGCACTCATTGCCTACGCTTGAGTCGCGAATGTGCACATATGGGCCGATGTTGCATGATTCGCCGATGGATGTACTGCCTGATATGACGGTGAACGGCATTATCACCGTGTCGGGCCCGATCTTGACCTGCATGTCAACGAACGTGCTCGCCGGATCTACCAGTGTTACGCCGTCTTCCATGAGCTCCCTCCGCTTTCGGTCGCGCATGGCCTGTTCGGCGCGAGCCAACTCCGCCCGGGAGTTTATGCCCATGCCTTCAGACGCATCATCCAGTGTAACGGCTCCGACAGGAAGCTTCTTGGATATCAGCACGGATATCACATCGGTAAGGTAATATTCGCCCTGTCGATTATTATTTGATAGCAAAGGAAGCGCGTTGAACAGATCATGGCAGTTGAAGCAGTAAACGCTGGTGTTGACCTCGCGGATAGCACGAATCTCATCCGACGCGTCGCGGTACTCTACTATGGAGCTCACATGGCCTGACGGATCCCTTACGACTCTACCGTACTCAGCGGGATCGTCCACGACCATAGTGAGAACCGTGGCGGAGTACCCGTGGGCTTCATGCTCCTCAACCAGGTTTTTAATGGCAGATGCTGACAGCAGAGGAACGTCGCCGGGAACCACGACAATACTCCCAGTGTACGCAGCAAGCGCCGGCGCTGCCTGTGCCGCGGCGTGGCCGGTGCCCAATTGCTCGTGTTGCCATACTGTTTCAGATCGCCCTGCCAGGTGCTCTTGGAGGATACGGCCTTCATGGCCCACCACGGTGATCACTCGCGAGGCGTCGCATTCGATGAGCGTACCGACTACATGGTCAATCATGGGCTGCCCGGCAACTTGGTGAAGCGCTTTGGGCAAGGAAGACTTCATTCGCTTGCCAAGCCCTGCCGCTAGAACAAGCCCCACGAAAGACATCATAAAGTTCACTCCACCCAGATGGAACTAGGTTAATGAAGCTATGAGCACTTCGAGCATATACCAAGCATGCAGGTTCGTCAACTTTTCACGCAGGTGGAAGGAAGCGTTGTGGTCGCCTTGCGTTAACTAACATATGCCCGACGGCCTGTGCAAAGAATGTACTCAGAAACCCGAGGGAGGTGAAGGCATGCCAGCGAGTCGCAGAAGCAAACGCACGTTGGTGCCCCAGGCTCGACAGGCTTTGGAGCAGATGAAGTGGGAAGTCGCAAGCGAACTCAACGTCCCCACCCATAACATCCAGGGCGGATACTGGGGCGACATGACCTCTCGCGATTGCGGATCGGTGGGCGGCGGCATGGTCCGCAGAATGATAGAGGCAGCGCAGGCGTCACTCGCAGCCACAACCGCGGCCGGAGTGAAGCACGGCTTCTCAGAAGCAGTTGGTCCCTGGGCAACCGCAACAGACGGAACTGCACATTTCAACCCATTGCAGTCCAACCTGGGAGTAGGCGCAAGCACTCCCTTGAATCAATCACTGAACCAACCCCTGAATCAGCCAGCAGGTCAGCAGGCCGGTAACCTGGGAGGCAACATCCCCGGGCCCAATTGGCCAGGTAGTACAGTATAAGAGGCGGCTCATCAACCTAGTCGCCCAGGGCCTGGTCCAGGTGTACCGCAAGCTCTAGCTTGACCCATGGAATATGGTCGGAGCTGGAGCGCAGAAGAGACTGGAGCACAGCCGAGCCCACACAGGGCAGAGCGCGAGGCGTTCTGCCCTTTGCTGTTGTCAGACTCCGCTTCGCCTATGGTTGAACGAGCACAGGAACGAGCCAGGAATTGCGCCCTGCCCGGCGTTATGCTAGAATTGAAACGCGCCGCAAGCGCGGTGCTGCGGTGGGGCGTAGCCAAGCGGTAAGGCACGGGACTTTGGATCCTGCATTCGGAGGTTCGAATCCTCCCGCCCCAGCCATATTTGGGCCACAGAGCAGAAATGTCAAATGTCCGGCAGGGCAACAGCCCTGCCGTTTCCATTGCTACTTCACTACTTACTACTACTTACTAGTCAACCCGCCTACTCCTACTCAACCCACGCGATGGCTTCAATCTCAATCTGGCCGTTCTTCGGCAGTCTAGCCACTTGGAAAGCCGAACGGGCAGGCGGATCAGTTTTGAAGTACGAGGAATATACCTTGTTCATCGCCGCAAAGTCGTCCATGTCGGCCAAGAACACAGTTGTCTTCACTACCGAATCCATACTGATGCCCGTCTGTGCCAGAATTGCCTTGATGTTATCCAAGCACCGCGCTGTCTGCTCCTCAATCCCGCCCTCTACAAATGTGCCCGTAGCAGGGTCCAACGGCAGTTGCCCTGACACGAATAACAGATTGCCTACGCGAATGCCCTGGGAATACGGACCGACAGCCGCAGGAGCGGCATCAGTGCGAACAGCACTTTTCACAGATATCCCTCCACTGCCTTTGGCCTGAGCCGATAGCTCTAGCCTCTACCATGTCTTTCAGCGCCTCACGGCAGAACGCGGCAGGCCAATTCGTAGTCGCTGGGCTTGTCGACATCCACTCCGATCTCGGCGTAGGGGACGATTACTCCCCTGCCCACGATATCTAGCCATGTTTTGGCCTTCCGCTCTACGTCCGCTATGGTAAGGCGCCCAATCAGGTACTTGATAATGAACGGCAATCCAAGCATGGACAGCAGGGCAAGGGGCTTCTTCCTCATGTCCAGAGCCTGCCGGATCACCTCGCAGTTGCGCCTGACTACATCAGGCTCGACCATGAAGGCGTTTCCCCCCGTTACGACCGCGTCAGCCATGTTTATGTATGTCCGCTGCACCCCGGGGAACCGGGCTTCATTCACCGATTGGGGGACAAGTGAGTAGTGGACTTGCGCCGGATTCTCCTCGCACAGCCTGATGAACCCATCAAGCGCCTCGCCCGTGATGAAAGGTATGTCGGAAGACAGGGCCAGCGCTTTCTTGGAATCGGGAACCTGCTCGATTCCAGCCATCAGATTATCGATCATGCTCCCGCGTTGCTCAACAAGGACGACTCTGTTGCGCTGTGCATCCGGAAGGCTCTGAACGATGTCGCGAAGGGCATCGACAGGCCCGACTATGATGATCCGATCTACGCGCTCTGCCAAAAGCACTCCCTCAAGTACCCATTCCAGCATGGTCTTTCCGTTGATGAGAATCAGCGCCTCATATTCCGCTCCCGAAACCTCGGCAAGACGTCCCCTGTTGTCGGCTCCCGCCATAATGACTGCATCCGCGCGCATTGCCATCGTCAATCTCATCTCCCCGCAATAGGGATTGGGTCGCTCAGCTCCGTAGTCATACTATTCCGGCGCTCCAGCCGATCAGGATCCAGAGCCTCCGATGCAGCCGGCGATCACACAAAAACCGTCGCGGCTCACGTCGAGTCCGGAGGCAGACGCAAGAGACCTAAGCGCATCCGCTGCCGCCCTTGCCTTGCCGGGCGAGCCATACACTCCAAACACCGTGGGGCCACTGCCGCTCATCAGTGCGCCGATGGCGCCCGCCTGCATCATCAGCTGCTTTATCTGCATGATCTGTCCGTGGCGCTCGGCGATCAATGGCTCGAAGTCGTTACTCATCAGCGAGCAGATGCGTCGCAGATCATCATCAGCATGAGCGCTTCCAGCTCGTTGTTGGGCCGAACGCAGCGCCTCAGCCAGCAGTCGAGCCGTGGATCTTGCCTCCGGTCGAACTGCATTGCACCTGCTCGGCGTATCCCCCACATACTCGAAGCCCTCCACAAGCCGGGCATCCCACATCGCATATGCGTCTGAAGTGGATACAGCGAAACCCGGGTTGACAAGCAGCATCCCCACCCCGCGCAAGGCCGGGAGCGGTGTAAGCCGATCGCCTACGCCCTGCGCGAAAGCGGCAAGGACCGGTGTGCATCCGTCGGCGCCACAGCCCGCGAGATCGTGGTTCATTAGGCAGAACGGAACATCCGCACCTATCGACGCGGCGATGGCGAGCAGTTGTTCTCGGCCATATGGCTTCCCCCACAGCTGGTTCATGGCCGCAAGCACCGCCGCGGCATCGGCGCTTCCTCCACCAAGCCCTGCGCCGACCGGTATTCGCTTCCGTATGCTGATGCCCACCGAACAGTCAGTCCCAGGCGACCCCAGTGGCTTGAGAAAAGCTTGAGCCGCTCGGAATGCGACATTGCGCCCATCGCATGGCACGCCGGAGATATCTACGCCCTCGACGCCCGTAACCTCTACTGTAACAGCCGGTATTCCAGCGTCGACGCAGCTGCTGCCTCTGACTACCTCAATCTCGTCGGCCAGATCAATCCGATGCATGACGGTTTCGATATCATGATACCCGTCCGGCCTCTTGGCCACGATGCTGAGCGCCAGGTTAACCTTAGCCCATGCCTTGATCTGCAGGGCTTGCCGCGTCTGCGTCTGTGCCTGTGCCTGTGCCTGCGCCTGCGCGCGTGCATGTGCGTATGCCTGCAACGCGATTCACCCTCGCCCTAATCCTCGCCCATTGCTGCGCCGCCGGGTCGCCGAGCCGCCATGCTCCTGCGCCGCTGGGTCGCCAGACCTCGATGCCGCGCTACTTCCGCCCGAACAGACGGGC
>ENA-UPXM01006510-UPXM01006510.1-activated-sludge-metagenome-genome-assembly--contig:-NODE-6510-length-10850-cov-8.728208_pt1 | contig 10850 bp, 10 predicted proteins | sample MGYA00238178_ERZ772708 | MGnify/ENA primary metagenome ERZ772708 (study PRJEB29002, sample SAMN05720212) | activated sludge metagenome | isolation source: anaerobic digester from wastewater... | reverse complement strand
TGCCTATTATTTTTGTTTGCGTTAAACATTTATCGCAAATCTTGTAAAAACGCACAGAATCATTATTATTTTTATATTCTCCCATTATTTTAACAATTTTTGAAAAAATATCAAGCTTTTCTTTTTCAGTAATATCGCATTCAAATACTGATTTTTGAACTCTTTTTCCGTAAGCTCTAAGAATTCTTATAATTTTATTTCTTTTTGGTGTTTCTGTTATATCATAACTCAATATAATAATCATAAAAATAAAAACTATCTAAAAGAAAAAGGAATGTATGGTTCATTATTTTTAATCGCCCTTTTAAATTTTTCTACTTGTTTATAAAATATTTTTTCTATTTCTATTTTTCTATCATCATAAATGATTTTAGTTTTTAGTCTTTTTTCATAATATTGAATTAATAATTTTTTTGCATTACTATTCATTGTTACACCACCGTTATTATTTATTTTAAAGTCATTATAGTAATTAATTTTTCCGGACTCTATTAGTGAAACAACTGCATAATCAACTGTAATTGCTCTAAATTCTTCCATTAAGTCAAGGACTAATGCAGGACTGTTTTTATTTGAAGAATGAACAAACCCTATGTACGGGTCCATATTATTTGTTTCTATTGCTGTCATGATATTGTTTGCAAGTAATGTATATCCGAAACTTAAAAGACTATTAGATGGATCTAGTGGTGGTCTTTTGGTTCTTTTCTCAAAGTTAAATTTTAGAGGTAGGCATTTTCCATATCCTTGGAAATAATTTTTAGCGATATATCCTTCGCAACCAATAACTTCTTCTATTTTTTTTGCTCTATTAACAGAATTTTTATTTCTAATAATTTGATCTATTTCTTCAGAAAGTTGATAATTCATCAATCTTCTTAATCTGTAGAGCATTTGCAATGAATTATTTATTTTACCATTGATGATGTATTTAGATATTTCTAATTTTCTTTCTTCGTTTGAGTTTAATTCGTACTGTAGTAGTCTATTTTTTACTGCCCCATTATAAATATTATTTAATTTTCCTAAATATCTTCCCATGCCAGAAATGAAGTATATTGGTATTTTATGTATCAAGCAAGACCTGAGAAAGTTAGTATTTAAAGAATTATCTGCGAGAATACAAACTGACTTTATGCTTTTAATAGGAATTCTATATTTTAGGTTTTTATTTTCAATATATATAATTTGATCTTTATATTCTATATTAGTTTCTTTATGTATAATATAGATATTTGTTTTCATTTTTTAGCGTATTTTTATTGTTTGACCGAATCCTAATGTTGTTTTTGCTCCAACTCCAGAGTATTTCGCAAAATTAGCCAATGTATTAATATATTTTATTATTGGTCTATCTTTTATTTTTAAATCATAATGAACTTCTCCTTTGAATCCAACTTGCTTCCCATTTTTTAATTGTACTATATTTGTTGATAAATTATTAATTTGTGATACTTTTATTTTATTAAAAATAAATTGATCTTTTTCAATTTCTTTACCAATAAAACCGTGAGCAAAAATAAGAAATTTTTTTTCAATACTATGGAACACCTTGTTTGGATCTGGAAATAAATAATTATCGTCCCCTGATTTAAAAAAAGTTGGAGACATAAATTTTAAGATAATTTTTTTATCTTCTGTAGACGATGAAGACCATAAGTCGTCAACGGTTTCAAAAGAAGTTAATTGATTTTCTTTATGATCAATTACAACTTTTTTAATTTTAAATTTTTCTTTACCAATATCTATTTCTCTAAAATTATTATCTAGTAAAATAGATATAATAGGAGAAAAAACGGAGCTATCTAGTATTGTAATTCTAATATAATATTCATTGTTTTTTGATAGATATAAAGAATTTTCTCTTTTTTCGAATTTTCCAATAATTCCTGAAACAGTGAATGGCTTGATTTCATTTTCTTTATATAATATTTTTGCTAAATTAGGGTTTGCTTTATTTGCAATATTGAGGAAAAGTGCATAAGTAAAATGACCAGTATATATTGGCAAAAAAAAGTCATTTACTGGGGTTAATTTTATTACTATAGAATAAAACATTATATTTTTTTCTTGATGGCATCTTTTATTTTAATATAATTATTATATTTTTCCTTCCAGTGGAAAGATTCATCTGCTTGGTTCATAAAATTAGAGTATTTTTCAAAATAAGAGTTGGCAAACAATCCATCAAATTCATCTTTACTAATTGATCCAATACCATGAGTTATTAGGGAGGAGTTTCTGAATTTTGACAATCCATCCTTGTTACTAGTAAAAAAGAAAATTTCTTGTTCTATTTTATTTAATTCTTTTATTTTTTTAATTATTTTATCATTCCATTTTTTCCGCTCTTTTTCATCTTCATGTGAAGGAATTTCCATTTTCATTTCTTCAGAAATTATTTTTTTGAAAATATCAGAAAATGACCTTAGTAGTAGAGTTATTAATAGATAATTTTTCTTTTCATAGAGTATTTGGGTTAATGAAAAAATTTCTTTTATTGTCTCTCTATCATATTCTGATACCTCGCTAAAATACTTATTTATTTTGTCATTTTTTATTAATTTAAAAGAATTAATTAAATCTAAATTGTTAATCCTTTCTTCTAAAAATTTAATATATTGATACTCCGGTAGGCTTTTATTAATAATATTAAAATTATCTATTAAAGACCTTGAATATTTTATTTCCCAAGAATCTAATGATTTTTTAATGTCTTCTCTTATGCGCAATTCTGTTATTATCCTGGGCCAATAATTTTCTTCTATTTTATTGCTATAATCCTTTAATGAAAATACATTGAAACTTTTCAGGTTTTCACTGTTTATTCCCCAAAAAATCATATTCATTTTAAGTTGACAAGTTCCACCAGCATTTAAAAAAACAACATCATCATCTTTTTTTAAATATTTAGGTAGATTTTCATTTAAAAAAATAGAAATTTCTTTTTCGCTGCTTGGATCTTTATTGTATTCAATAATCTCAACTTTTCCTACACAATCTTCAAAATTTTCTTCTAGTTTCTTTTGAATGATTTTTGCGTGATAAATAGTATCATTTTTTCCAGCACCTTTATCATCTTGATTTGTTCCTATTATAAAATATTTATCAAACTTATATGTAATATTTTTTAGAAAAAATGAAATGAATTTTTCTTCAATGAATTCTTTTTCTCTTTCGTAATCTTCCAGTATGGCCTTGGCCATATCTTTTTGATTGTTTTTATTTTCATTTAAGGAATGATCCTTATCAAGCGATTCATTGTGATGATCAATATTTCTATTTCCAATAAAGGTGATAAATTTCATAAATCTTTATTTAATGGAATTAACATTCCATAATTATAATCTAGAACTTCTTTTTGTGAATCAATCAAATTAATCATTCCTCCAACATACTCTTTGTTTGTTTTAATAACACTTCCTGGTTTAATTTGAATTAGCGGTTTTTTAAATGGATTGCTAGATAATGATTTACTTTTTCCAAGCTTTCCATATTTTAATTCTATTTTATAATAAGAATCCTTTAATAAGTTTTTTTCTTCTCTGTTTAAAATACAATGAGAAAGTAATATTCCATAGTCACCGCTTAAATTGTCAAAATGATTAAAATCTTCAATTTTGACATCAAAAAAACCTTTTCCTATAGAAGTTTTTGCGCCATAGCCATATATTTCAAATATTTGATAGATATACTTTTCTATTAGAAAAGAATCGAATATGTCTTTATTTATTATTTTAATAAAAAAAGAATATTCACTATTTGTCCATATTTCTTTTTGAGAGAAAAGACCATTTTCTTTATTTTTTATATTATTTCTAATTGTTTGTTTTTCAATATTTAAAAAAGAACTGTACTCGGAATCAATTAATTCAGCCGTATTGTCCATTCTCCTATTACAGATATTAATAAAATCCTTGGTTTTTATTAATTTTAATTTTTTTAATTTTTTTGCTTCATCTATTTTTATACTTTTTTGTTTCTTTGAGAGTTTTTCTATTCTATTCGTTGGAATTATTGGTTTAGGTAGATATCCATCAATAAAACCATCACTTATTATAAAGGGAGGATTATTTTGAAAACAATTTAAAAAATACTTTAATTGATCTTCTCCTTTGTCATGAATAACTGACCAACAGATTTGCCCGAAAATTATATCGGCTCTTATGGCTGTTGAAAATGATGATTTTGCTTTCAAGTTAATTTTAATTATTTTTTTCATAAGAACTAATTAATTATTTTACATTTAACCCATCCCATTAAATTTTTTTCTACTAAATTATATGTGAGTGGCACACTTGATGATTTTATACTGATTTTGCTATTCTTTCCGGGACGAAATAATCTGTTGTTTGTACTTGGTATAGTTTTGAATATTTTCCCTCCTCCGAAGCCCAAGTTAATAATAAACTCATCTTTTGAACAATTTTTTTGCAAAATCGATATTTTTTCAAAATTTTCAATAATTAAATTATTTTTCTCTATTTTCTTAGAATCTTTATAGGATAAGGACTTATTCATTGTTTTAAGGCCATTAATACTGTATTCAACAGCCTTTTTATTGAAATTATTTATACAAGAAATAATATTGCCTATCTCAAATGAATTTTCCCTAATTTTAATTTGAAAGTTAGTTTTAAATCCGGTATTTAAAATTTCAGCAAAATTATTTTTACTTACTCTATCAATAGAAGAAATTTCAATTCCCTCGTTGAATAGTTGAGTGTCGGTAATCATCAAAAACTTAAAAGGATCATTTTTTATGTTTTTATTATTTTCTATTTCTGAATAATTCTTAATAAGGCCTTCGCTTAATATGGCTGTTCTTATTGCTCCCTTTATACTGCTTCCTGGTATGTATTTTTTACCATTTACTCCGATAAAACTTTTAATTGCAAGTTGATTTAAATTTCTGTTATCTATTGTGTTTTTTAAGTTTTCTTTATATAAATCTTCAACTAGATTTTTAGTAAATTTACCCTTTATTTTACCCTTTTTTTGAGAAACTTTTGCTGTATATTCAAAATTGATATTGTCGAAGTTATTTATAACATAATCATAAATAAGTCTTCTTGATTGTGCGAAGTTATTATCTAGTAGTTCTTTTTTCTTCTCTTCACTCAAATCTTTAATAACACTATTAATATTGTATTTATAAAATTTTCCATCTTTGATAACATAATCATTGATAGATATATCTTTTCCAGATCCAATATGAACAGGAGTATTAACTTCTAATTGTATTTTAAATACTTTATTCATATTGATTCCCAAATTTTATTGTTTATTTTTATTTGTCCATATCCCCTGCTTCCAGAGCCACCTAAGGCATCTGATTCAATTAATTCTAAAGATTTGATTATTAAATTTTTCATTAATTCTTCTTCGCTTTCTTCACCTTCAAGTATTTTTAGTATTATTTCACCATTAAAAGAAATCTCAGCGGGAACTCTTTCGATAAATCTAGGCATTGCTATAGCACTATTTCTGTCTATTTTGTTTTCTGCCTTTTCTTCCATAAAAGGAGTGCCGTTTTTTTTGCTTTCATTGAATTTTGATTGCCAGTAGTCATTCATAAATAGATCTCTAACTATAATTCTTGTTATTTCTTGATCTGTTGTTGCATCAGCTCCTCTGCCAAAAATTTTTAAAATCATGTTTTCTTGATTTTTTTCAGTGTTTGCTTCTATTAAAGATCTCATTTTTCCCTTTAGCGAGCTACCAGGTATATATGGTTGTTCATTTATAGGGTTTTTGATTACATAAGAATCAATGCCCCCTATTTTTATAGCATCTTTTCCCGATCCTATGTGTAATCCTGATAATAAATCTAAATCAAATTTTAATTTAATATTTTTTATAATTTTCATTTTTTTTAATAATTATTTATTTATTTTTATCAATATTTTCATCAAAATATTTAAAGTATCCTAATAATGCTTCATAATGCATCAGGAAATAATTAAAGTCGTCTTTATTTTTTATATTATCGATTCTATCATTTAAAAATTCAAATAAAGGTCCTCTTATTGTTTTCCTGCCTTTTTCATAATACACTTTCGATTTTAAGAGTTTTAATCTTATTTCTATGTCTTCAAATTCAAGATTTTTATACGATAAACATTCTCCATAAAAAGACCTTATTTTTGTATAAGACTCTCCAGATTTTTTAATTTCAGAAGCAAGCCACATTGTTTTTTCTCCTATCAAGTCAGGATTAATTTGATTATTTTTAGAATAAAATTCTATATTAAAATTAAGCATGTTTATTTTCTATTTCTATATAGCGCATATTGCGATATAAGAGAAAGGTTATTTCTTATTATATTAAATAGCAAAACTTCAGTTTCTTTTAATTCCTTGTCCATTCCTAGTATTTTTTCAGCCCAATATCTAACTTCATTATCTTCTTTTAAATTTCTACCGATGTTGTATGCAAGAAGTGGTTGCCACATCATTAAGTTTTGATTTTTCTTTGAATTTCTAATCATTTCTCCGTAATTTAATAGACTTCTGACGAATTGATTACTTACACTTTCTTTTTCAATCCAATTATCAACCATAAACAATTGAGGGTATATCTTATCAAATTCATCCCAGCTTAAGCAGTGATCAAATAAACATATAGAATTTTTATTTTTATTATTTTTTGCTTTCTCTAATAATTCTTCTGCTTCTTGGATGGCGTTAAATATTGGATAGTTATGACTGCAAAAAAATATTCCTGCGGATAATGTAATATCTTCATTATTAGTATATTTTTTAAATTCATTATTAATTTTTTGAGATAAAGAAATAACTTTATCCCATGGTCCTATTATTACCAGATCATCACCTCCAGAATAAAGAATATAGCAGTCCGGAAAATTATCCTTAACGATGTCATTTATATATCCTGAAAAAAATAAATCTAGCATTCTTGACATTGTAGATTGCCTAGAGATCGTATTATAGTTATAATCATTTTCTCTTTTTAATCCTATAGAAAATATTTTTCCTAAATTATCAACATCAGCCTTTAAAATTCCTAGCATTTTCATTCCCTTATCGCCCTTGTCTTCACAAGATCTCATTGATATCTCCTCAAAGTCTTTTTGGGATATATAATTTCCCAAATAACCTATAGTAAAATTATTTTCTAAAATTTCTAATTTTATATTTTTAATATTCGGATTTATAGCGATTATAGCATCATAATTATTATCATTATTAACTTCTTTTTCAATATCAAATTTACTTTCAAATAGATTGAATTCTCCTTTATCAGAAAAGCAAACAAAAAATGATATATTTTCTGTTAATTTTTTGCCTATCTTAATATCTTGCTCGCACAATTCACAAGAATCGTTTAGGTTTTTATTTGGAAATTTTCTGCATAAACTACATAGGGACTTACCGTCAAAACCTTTATTAATTATAAAATTACTGTCTTCACTAGTTAAGTAATCTAAAAATGGCTTTGATTTTTTTTCTGAAAGTCGAGCTAATGAATTTTCTAAAACCTCTTCAAAATTTTTGAAACTTAGATTATTATCATTTTTACCAGAAAACTCATCAGAGAGTCCTATGTTTAATGATATTTCTCCATTAAAATTATGTATTGATTTTTCATTTATATTTTTTTGAATTTCATTAATTTTAGATTCTACATTTTTAATATTGGGTAATAAAATAAAGAATTTACCGCCGGATTGGAAAACAACATTAAAAATAGGAAGATTAAATTCTTTTAAAATTATATTTTTAACGTCTTCAAGAAGCATATGAACAAAAAACGATCTAGCTCTAATTCTCTTACCAGAACTTTTTTGTTTTGATATATCAAAAATATATTTTTGAATTCCAGAAAAATCAGCACAAGCCAATCTAAATCTTGGAGTGCTATCGTCTGATATTTTATCATAACTTTCTAATTCATTTTTTTCTTTATGATAATCATAAATACACGTTGATATTGCACTAGTAGTTTTTAGGTGATCGTATAGTGATACATCAGGAAAGTCTTCTTTTGTATTTGCAGGAATACACCAAAAATAATTATAGAGCAGATAATTTAATCCATAATCAATATTTTTTATATTTTTGTTTTTTAATAGTTCTTCTAAGTTATTATTAAAACTATCAATTAAAGATTTAAGCTCATTAATCGAGTTATTTTTTCTTTGAAATAAACTGTTAAAATTTAATTTTTCAAAATTAAAGAAATCTTCCATCTTTTGTTCTTCATTATTTAATTGAATTCTTTGAAAAATAGAGTAAAGAGGTTTAACCTTTTGTTTATTCCAGTTGAATAATTCTTCAGAATTTTTATCTCTTTCTGAAGAAGAAAAATTATCTGCTCTTGAAACAATAGTAGCCAGACATTTAACTTTGTTATCTGTTATTTTATCTGATCTATTTTCTTCGTTTGGAAAATATCTCCCATTTTCATGGTGGGCTCGTACTAATTGAAGGAGTAATTCAATTTCATCATCCTCAAAATGATTTCTTAGTAGCTCTTTTTTGTCTAGTAAGAATTTATATCCTTGTTCTGGGTGGGATCCATAGTAAACTTCATTTGTTACTTCTATAGATGCTCTTTGTATAGCTTTCCCTATGTCGTGTAAAAATCCTCCAAGATATAAAATTTTTCTTTCGTCATTTCTTGTTTTCATATTTTTAATAAAAAACCTTAAAATCAATAAGGTTTATCTCATATTTTTAATTAATAAAATATTTATTTTAATTTTCATATTCTCATTATATTATAGGCTACCCTATTTTCTTTTGTCAATTTATTAATTTTTTTTTAAAACAACGAAGATTGTTTCTTTTCTTTTTTTTTATTATATCTAATTTTCTCTATAAAAGACAAAATACTGCTTTCTTCTTTTATTTTTATAACATTTTCATTCTCTATCAAAATTTTATTTCCTTGATTGTTCTCGTTTTCTGTATCAAAATCAATCACACCTATTATTTTTTTTTGCAACTTTCCTAGTTTGAAGGTTTGCATAGATCCTCCCCTTTTTTTTGTTTCAATTACGCATAGTCCATCAGATATACCACTAATAAGGCGATTTCTTTCAAGGAATTGACCTTTATTTATTTTACTATTAATAATGATTGGATATTCTGATAATAATAGCCCATTCTTTTTTATTATCTCGTTTGCTAGTCCTATATTTTCTTTAGGATAAATATTGTCCATCGAGCTGGGTATGATAGCTATTGTAAAGCCATTGTTCTTTATTGCTTCCTTGTGTGCAATAGTATCACAGCCGATTGCCAAACCACTAGTGATTACAACATCTTTTTTTACAAGAGTCTCCACAAGTTTTTTACATCTATCTTGAGCGCTAATTGTTGGATTTCTTGTTCCAGTAATTGAGACTATGCATTGACTATTTAATAGTTCTATATTTCCTTTTGCAAATAAAATTAGTGGAGGATTTTTAATGTTTTTGTATCTGTAAGGATATTTTTCATCATGCTTATTAATAATTTTAATATCCTCTTTATCAATAATAGAGATAATTTTATTTGATTTGTTGTAATAATATTTTAGTTTTTCAAAATCTATTTCTGCAATTTTTTTATTTTTCTTTTGTTCGGCTAATATTAATATATATAAATCATCTAAATTTTTGATTTCCACCATGGAATTATAAATAATATTTTCTGCAATTTTTTTGCCTATTCCTTTTACTTGCAATAAGGTTAAAATGATTTTTTCTATTTCCATGATAAATAACTATATAATATATTAATAGTGAGCAGTTTTACCTATTGCAAAAGTAAAACCATTTAAAATTTCATTTTCAATTAATATTCTTTTGCAAGCCTCCAATGAATTTCCTGTTGAAGAAATATCGTCTATTAATAAAACACACTTGTCTTTAATTTTTGTATGATTTACTAGTTTTATACTCTTTAGGTGAACGTCTATATTTCTATTGCCTCCATCGGCTAATTTTTGTATAAACATAATTCTTTGTAGGCAATCTGTTCCGTCTATCCAATTATATTCTTGAGCAATTTTTTTAGCTAAAGATTTTATTCCTGAATTAGTTTTGTATGGATTATGAGAAGGAACTACCACTATTGCATCAACTTTATTTTTTACTGCCTCATTAAAGTTCTTATTATTAATAATTGTTTTATATAAGTAATTTATTCCCATCTGTTCACCTTTTTTAAGAGATAAAATCATTTCTGAAAATTTTCCATATTTATTAAAGTCTGGATTTCTTCCTCCGCGATAAGGATTATATAATCTAATGTATTTAATTTCTTCCCACATTTTTTTACTTTTTAATATATTATTTGATCATTTAAACATTAATAATCATATTATAAATCAATGGGTTTATTATAGCAAGTTTGATGCAATCTATAGCTCCTATTCTTTTTTTTGATTAAGTTGATTTTTTGCTAATTTATTTAAGAGATTAACATTTAAAAAATGGTGCAAGTCGCAATCCCTATCTATAAAGTAGGGATTTTTTATTTACATAACTGCCATAGAGAAAAAGATGTGCGAGTCGCAATCCCTATCTATAAAGTAGGGATTTTTTATAAATATGCTTAGTAAAAGTATTCAACAAAAAGTCGCAATCCCTATCTATAAAGTAGGGATTTTTTATTTGATAAAGCATTAGACGGATACGAGCAAGTGTCGCAATCCCTATCTATAAAGTAGGGATTTTTTATATACTAAAATGAAAATTAACTACAACGATGGTGGGTCGCAATCCCTATCTATAAAGTAGGGATTTTTTATTCAGAGGATTATTTGAAAGCAATGCTTGAAGATGTCGCAATCCCTATCTATAAAGTAGGGATTTTTTATTAAAGATAGAATACGAAAA
>ENA-UPXM01006501-UPXM01006501.1-activated-sludge-metagenome-genome-assembly--contig:-NODE-6501-length-10862-cov-5.150180_pt1 | contig 10862 bp, 14 predicted proteins | sample MGYA00238178_ERZ772708 | MGnify/ENA primary metagenome ERZ772708 (study PRJEB29002, sample SAMN05720212) | activated sludge metagenome | isolation source: anaerobic digester from wastewater... | reverse complement strand
ATCGGAAGCTCATTCGTCGAAAAGATCAATTTTGCGTATGACTTGAAACTGACAGCGTCCTTCCCCTTCGCTTCGGCTGACAGAGTATCTTCTCCGAGAACCTTCTTCAGCGTCGAAACGTCCGAGAGAGCGTCGATTTCGAGATCCGCACAACTGTTTAACAGTTTTCCCATGAGTCCGAACGCTGAAAAACGTTGTGACAACTGATTAAGACTGATATTTGATATATTTTCAGACCCGATCATTTTGTCGATCATTCGGATCACGGTCGATTTTCCCGATCCACCTTCTCCGAGAAGGATCGTGAACTTTTGCTGACGTGTGTCCCGTGTCAGGCATAGTCCCGAAAACTGACACAACATTTCAATATCTTCCGGAGTGTTACCGATAAACATGAGCCATTCTTGAACCGCTGTCCCCTTCAGCTGACCTTCTGGATTATACTCATGAGGGATCTGATTGACCGCTCTATATTCGGGAGAGTGTGGGATCATTCTTCGATTAACGGGATCATAAAAGCCGTTTTTGAAATTGATCCACTCGACCGGATAGCGATTGAGATCTTCCGTCGTTACCTGAAGAGAAGCGTCCGAAATGAAAAGATCATAGATCCTTTTGATTGTCGGAGACTTTACGAACTCCGGATAGATCAGCTCACGGATCATTGTCTTCAGCTCCGCTCCGGACTGATCCGGACGAAAAGCTCCGTCCCGGTATATATAAGGGACTCCACCCAAGACGAAGAGATCCTTCTCCGTCTTCAGATATTGAAATATCGCAAGATCGAAAACTCCCGTGATCCGTCCCTTGTCATTGATTAAATGGAACTGATCGAGATCCAGATCGTCCCCGTGATCGTCTTCCTTCGGCTCTTCCTTCAGAAGCTCTTCCAGATCCTCGACGGAGTGATCTTTGAAAAAATCTGAAATGTCACCGTGTTCGAGATCCGGAGTCGGGACAACGATTCGGACAGACTTCGCAACCTTCCGGAGATCCTTCTCGATCGCCTTCGCTGACTTGCGTCCCGGATCGTCGTTGTCCTGAAGGATCACCACGTCAGCCCCTTCAAACAACGTTGCACAACCTTCAGCCCAATCCCCGGACGCTCCGCAAGTGATACCCGTCAGACCGTGAGAATTGACCGTTTTCACGTCCTTTTCACCTTCGCAATAGAAAACCCGATCACCCTTCTCGATCGCCCTTCTGAGACCCGTCAGGGACTCACAATAGACAGCCAAGATCGTTGCTCTTTTCTTCCCCTTCAGACCATAATTGAAACGATCTCCGTCCATGATCCCGTAAATGAATTTCTTTCCGGACAACCGGAGACGTGTGAAAGCATAATTCCCGTTAAGATCAACGTATTTGTAAACGTCTTCGATCTGACGCTTCTCCCGTCCTTCAACGTAGGATCTCCACCTCTCCCCGGTGTTCTGGATCGGATCGTCATCAAAGAGATCTGTCATCTTCAGACCGACCGCTTCCAAAATCTCCGGAGTCCGCTCTTTTCCGCAAGCGTGACAAAAAATAACTGTACCCTTTTCACCTTTGGAGATAGACAGGGACGCTTCTTTGTCGTTGTGAGCCGGACAGATACATTGAGACTTGTCTCCGGATCTTCTTTTCACTTTGAAACGGGACAAAATCTCATTGTATGTCACTTTGCTCAACTCCCTTCTTCAGTCTTTCGATCGCTCCCATGATCCGGATCTTGTTCTCCGGAGTGAGATCGTTTCGGAGAAGACGGGACAGCCATTCCGGAGTTATATTCAATTCGTCCGCAACGTCTTTATACTTCAGCCCGTGATCCGAAACTAACATTCTAATATCGAGATTTTTCACGATTCTTCGTCTCCCTTCTGAACAACTTTAAGAATTGACTTTGTTCAATTCTTATTATATAATCATTTACGATGATTGTACACGTCATCGAAAAATCTTTTTTGATTAGTTTTTAAGGGAAGGACGGCTGAAATTATGAAAAAATCATCATTTTCGGAAGACGTGAGAGTATCACGGATCAAAACCTTGTTAGAACGTGAAGAGCTGAAGCAAAAAGACCTTGCTGATACGCTCCATATTGAACCTCAGAACCTCTCCCGGTGTCTATGCTCCGGGAAAGTATCTGACAAAATGTGTCGTAATATCGGGGATCACTTCCCGAAGTACAACGTCATGTGGCTTTTGGGAGACAGCGATTTCATGCTGACCGAAGAGATCCGTCAGGATTTTATCGCTCGATCTCACGCAACGGACAACGCTTGTCTTCAGCTTCTCGACTCAGCTCTCCGGGAAGTATGCTCCCGTGAAGGGATCGAGATCCCGACGATCGACAATATCCCGGAGATCCTTCTTCTTCAGGGACAGCTCCGGGACTTCGCTGATTCTTTAATGTGGAACTACGTCAAACACAGAGAACACTCTCATTTTTGGGGGACTCTGGATCAGGAACTCGACACGATCGAGAAGAAACTGAAGCCGAAAAAATAGTGTCAATTCTGACGTTATTCGTCACGGTGTCAAAACTGACCCGAAATCAGCTCAGATCCCTTCAAAATATCCGTGTCACTTCTGACGGTCGTCAGATTCAGCACAACAAAAAAGGACGGTCGATTGATCGTCCTTTTCGTCGTCCTGATTGCGTTTTTCGGAGTCCGTGACCCTATAATTCTACATTGAGACCCCTGAAAAACGCTCTCAGAGCCTGATTTTTCAGCGTTTCCACCACTTATAGACCGTCGGTTTCGAGAGACCCGTCTCCCTGATACAGTCAGCCTTCGTCCCGTCCGGATTCCGGAGAAGCCACTCTTCGACAATGTCCTTCTTCGGCTTCCGACCGTTTCCTTCTCTCCAATCCGTGTTTTGATTGATTTCGTCCCGGACGTAATTCATCAATTTGATATGATCCTTCTGTTTCCGTCCGTTTCGCTTGTTTGCTTTGATCCTGATCCCGGACTTGAACTCGACGGAGTTTCGGGGATATGTGATCCACTTCTCGTTGAACGCTTCCAGAGCGTCCAGAACGTCCCCCGTCGTGAAATGATTGTCTTCGTCGTTCGTCAGACTCTCCATGTGATCCAGAAGCCCGAAAGCGTCTCTTTCGAGATCTTCCTTCGTTACGGGATCGGGATTGTGTTTCGGATCATACATTGAACACTTTCGAGCGTAAACCGCTAACATCATCATGCAATAATAACGGTGTCCGACGACCGCTCCCTTCCGGATCTCTTCCTTCCACCATTCATAGACGTTTCGGGAGACGTGCCAAGATCCTTTTGGCTCTTTGTCTTTGATCCTTCTTTGATACCAATCCGGATATAACTCTTTCGCCTTCGCAAGTGTCAGGGACTTCTTTTTGACAAACTGACTCTCTTCCAGACGCTCCCGGCTCTTCCGAAATCCTTCCGTGTATCTCAGAAGCTCCCCGATCGTGATCCGCTCCCCCGTCAAAAATGCCCGTGTCCGATCTCCCTTTTTCGTGATCGTCCCCGGAACTCTGAACCCCTGATAGATCCCTTCTTGTTGTATGTCCTTCACGGACTCAATATCGACAATGGTATCATGCCATATTAACGAAGTCAGATCCCGTTTGAGATCCTGAAGCCTTCGGGACGTGTCCTGAAACATAGCGACCGGATCAGTCAAAACATAATACAAGTGAACCCCCGTCCCACTCGAAACGATGAACGTCGGCTTCGGTATTCTGTCAGCCGTCTCAATGTGGTTATTCCAGAGCGTCCGGAGACCGATCGGATCGTCTCCCTTCATTTTCAGCCGATCCAGATCCACAGCGAACGCATACAGAAACCGGGCACGATCAGCCGTCCTATTCTTCCCGACGTAACTGATCGGACTCATAAGACAGAAGTCGTCAGTCTTCCCGACTTCGTCGATCACGTCCAGATCGTCCGTGACGATATACTTCTTCACCTTCTGAGATCCGTCGTCTCTCTTTTCTTTCGCAACGGAGACCATGATCCCGTTATAGATCCAATCGTCCGACTCTGACTCCCGGAACTCCCCCTTCTTCTGAAATGATCCTTCCGGGAAGATCTCCCGATAAAACTCTTTCGGCTCTACTTCATCAAAGAACTGACTCAGCCACTCTGTCATTGTGTTCATTCTCTCTCACCTCTACAAGATATGGACAATACCCCACGTTATATTATCAATGAATTTTTTTTACCTTTTCGCCCTATTATAAGCGGATCGACCTTTTTCGTCAATCCGCTCCGTCTGACGATATATTATCAATATGTTTTTGGGACACTCTCCCCGGTGAAATGACCCCCGAAGTGTCTCGATCCGCTCCCTTTTGGATTCGTATATATCCCCGTGTCCTTCTCGACCATGAAGAGATCCCCCTTCGGCTCTATGAACTCATCATAGAATAATTTGATTTCAAAGTGAGTCCCCTGAAGACCGATCTTGACCTGAACGTCCGTCACTCTTTCAAGATCCCGTCCGATTTCCTTCGGCTCTCCCTTTTCGACTTCATATTTCCCGAAGAGATCCGATCCTTCTTCCCAACGCTGAGAAGGACAATATCCCCGGAGTCGTCTCTCGACCGTGTCCTTCGTCTTCTTCTCCCGATACTTCTGATCGTTCTCCGTTACACGAAATAGATCGTCTCTCCGAAGTCTTCCGAACTCTGGATATAAAATTTCATTGTAAAATCTCTCAACGTCTTCCCGTTTCCCGTCAACAAAAATCCGTAACGACAATGATCTCCGCTCCCTTCAGACGCTCATATTTGACCCGTGAGACGCTTTTCCGGTGCTGATTGATAGTTTCCTTATCTCTTACGATAAAAGCCGAAAATCGACCGTGTAAACGATTGTGCTTCCGTTTGAGCTTCGTCACGTTCCTTCTGAAGATCCTCGATCTTCTTCTGATCCTCTTCGGACTTCTTCCGGAGATCGTCAGCTTCCTTCCGGATCGTCTCGATCGTCAGCTGATCCGATTCTCTCTCCGTCTGGATCGTCCGGATCTGATCCTCAGCTTCCTTCAGCTTTTCGTCCTTCGCTTTGCTCTCTTCCAGAAGAGCCGTATATCTTGCCCGATCTTCGAGAGTCTTCTTCGCTTCGTCCTGAAGCTCAATGATCCGATCCTTTTCCTTCAGCAATTCGTTTTGAGCCGTCATCAATTTGACCCGTAACGACTCGACCTCTTCCTTCAGCCGTTCGTTTTCTTCCGACTGATCCATATTCATTAAAACGATCGGACTCTCTCTCCGTCTGTTTGTCAGAAATTCGACCGCCCACGGATCGAGATATTGAGTCCGGTCTTGTTTGATAATGTGATCGGACAGCTCTTCAGCGTAACGGATCACTTGTTTTCTGACCGCTTCATAGCTGATTTTATGCTCTTCAGCGTATTGTTTGAGCGTCACCAACTCCACGGGATCACCTTCCTTCATACAACTTTCGTTGTGACAATACCTTGCACAACGTTGTATAAGCTGAAAACCCTTGTATTTACTGACATACAACTTTCGTTGTCCCTATACCTTGTGAAACGTTGTGACCGCCTTCATTATACTTTCAAAACCCTAAAAAGTCATTTCTTGAACTACTCCGAGACGGCTCTCAGAAGCCTTCAGACGGCTTCCGGATCTTCAGGCATAGAAAAACCCGAAGACCGTTACAAAACACGATCTCCGGGCAATCTGGACGCTTCTCAGCGTGTCTCCGACTTCAGCTCTCTTTTGTACTTGTAATATGTCCCCCTTGCGACTCCCGTTAGCTTCATGACTTCCAGATCGGAGAGATCCCCGTTGAAATCCTTCGACCTCTTCAGGATCACTTCCTTCGCTTCGATCGACTTCTTCGTCGTCAGCTTCGCTCCCTTCGGCTGTCCGATCTGTTTTCCGTTCAATCGAGCCGTCTCGATCCCTTCCCGTGTCCTTTGGTGAAGATCCTCGACTTCCTTCTCAGCCTGATCGAACGCAAGTCGGATCTGTTCCTTCGCAAGTGTGAGAAGATACTTGTTGACCCCTTCGAGTATGAAATCGACGTTCGTCCCCGTCAACGGGACTCCGGTCTCCATAGCTTTTTTGTATGTCTCCGTGTTTATATGTGGCTCTTTCAGGAAAATCAGATTCACTCCGAGATTGAAAAGATCCTCATAAACCCGAAAACCTTCGTCAGCGTCACGGCTCATTCGGGAGACCTGATCGAAAACAACCGTGTCCCCCGGTTTCAACTGTTTATACAGTTTCGTCCAACCGGGACGATCGAAATTCGTCCCCGTGTATTTGTCCTTTACAATCACAGCGTCCGGATATTTCTCTTTCACGTTCCGGATCTGTCTCTCGATAGCTTTTCGTTGTTTCTTTGTACTCACCCGGCAATAGCCATAAACCTTTGATTTCATGCTCTTTTCTCCCTTCGTGATATATTATATAGTGTCGTTTCTAACGTTCGTCACTTTTGACACTTAAAATATATCACGATCGGGATCGAAAAGCAATACTTTTGATACTATTTTTTACAACGTCACTTTTGACACTTCTTCACGATCAGCCCGTCCCATTCAGCCCGGACTTTTTCCCGGAGAAGATCCTCATTGTCGAGATCCACCTCTTCGAGCTTCGTCGCCCGGATCACGCTCTCGACGACTCCGGGAGAGATCCCTTCCTGAAGTAAAATCTTTCGATAGCGACTCTCACGATCGAGACCGTCCTTCAGGATCAGGATCTGATCCTCATTCAATCCGATATGCTGAAGAAAATCATTGTCGATCATATTGATCCCCCTTCCTTCAAGCGTCCACGATCTCCCGGAACTGTTTCAACGTCTCCGGATCGAACCCTTCCTCACGATAATAGTCAGCCTGATCCGTGAAGAGTCGTCTCTTCGTGAGCTGTCCGTCCGTCGCTCCGTAATGTGTTTCGTGATATTCCTTCGCAAGTCTGGACGCCTTTGTCGTGTCGTACTGAAGGAAATCTTCGAGACCGTTCTTCATGCCCGTTACAATCTCAGAAGCTCTCTGAGAACTCATTTCCGGACAGAGACTGTCAAAAGATTGCATGATCCCGTGATCGTGAGCGATTTCAGTCACGACGGAGACCGCAATCGGATTGTCCTTCACGGCTTCCGCTGTCCGCTGACACTCTTCGAGAGTGACCTTTTTCTTCATTCTCAGGACGTTCAAAAGATTGACCTGATCGTTTGTCGGTGCTGAGACGGATCTCTTCCCGATAGCGTCCATCATTCCCCCGAAGACCGTCTGAAGCCCCGGACGATATTCGTCCCGGAGTGCTGTCAGCTCTGCTTCAAAACGCTCGTTTTCCTTCTTCAGATCTTCTTCATACCCCTTCGAACCCTTGAAACGTTCGATCGACTGCACTTTTTTGTCGTGAGCCTCTGTCAGTTCTGCTCTTTTGTCCTGAAATCCCTTCATTTTCGTGTAATACAATTCGGTGTTAGTAATCATTTTTTTGATCTCCCTTCTTAAATTTGAAATACACCATTGATTAACTTTTCAACGATCCCCCGAAGATTGTCGATCCCGTCCTTCAGATCCTCGATCTCTTCTCTCAACTGATCGACCTCTTCCGAGCTTCCTTTGTTCGGAAAAATCACGTCCGGGATATAACTGACCGTGAAGAGTGTCCCGTGTGATTGTGTGTGATCCTTCACTAATTCGAGATTAGCGTCTTCCATTTCCCCGAACGCTCTCAGGATCTGACGATCCCACGTCCCCGGATCAATGGACTTCCCACAGACCGGACACGTCCGAGCCTTCCAATCCTTCCAATCGTCCCGGTGATATACGACCCAATCTGAACCGCAACCGTCACAATGAATTGATAAATGTCCCATGATCTCAACTCCCTTCTTTTATGCTGATATACCTTTTCTGTAAATAAGCCGATCCAACGCATAAGACAGAGCGTCGATCGTGTGATTGTTAGCGTCCGGAAGCTCCGACGTGATCTCTCCCGTCTTCCGATCCACGACGTAACAATAATTTTGAAACTCCCTTGCACTCTCCGGAGTCCGTTCCGGATCAATCACAATTCTTCGGTGCTGAAGCCACTTCGTCCGGTACTGAACGCAACCCGGCTCTTTGTGACAGCCGATCGCCTTCAATCCGTTGTCGTGAAGATCGACGATCGACTTCGGCTCAGCACAATCACAGACGATCAACTGTCTCTCTTCATACATTTCAGCCCCGAAGATACTTCCAGAGACCTTCCCCGTCGTGTGATAGCCCTTCTCAATGATCCGATCCGCAATCTCTTTATTTGAGCAACCCTTTTTGTATATTTCATCAATGAAAAGGATCGTGTCCGTCTTTCGATCGTATGCAACCCGGACAAAAGCAAACGGATCTGACGAAAATCCGAAGTCGAGACCCTGAAAAATATATGTCTGTCTCTGGATCTCTTCGTCCGTGATCGTCCTGATTTCCAGATTCGGAAATACTTCTGACCCGTTACCAACCGGAAGACCGAGAAATTCGTGTTCGTATGCCTTCGGATTGATTTCTCTCAGCTTCTCAGCTTCTTCGAGAAATAGATCTCCGAGCCATTCAGCCGGGATCATTCGATAATCTGTCCGGACTGTCAGAGACCGATCGTCCTTCCGTTCGACGAACTGATTCGCCCAATTTGCGGACGAAATCGGGGGATTGAACGACCTGAAGACCGTGAACCGATCCCCACCTCTCAAAACTGATTGCTGAAGATTTCGCAATTCCAACTCTCCCACGATCTCCGAAAACTCTTCGATCCATAAGATCCGGAAATAACCCTTCGTCGGTTTCAAGCTCTTCAGCTTCGTCGGATCGTCCAACCCGGAGAGACGGATCACTTGTCCGGTTTCATAGATAAATTGCAACGGGACGACGGTCGATCTCCAATGATCCGAGACTCCGAGAGTGTCAATCGCCCATTGTATTTGATTGAAAACCGATCCCCGAAGAGTGTTCGCATATTTACGGATCACGATCGCATTACTTTGACCGCTCCGATCCTTCATGATCTGATTGATTATTTCCAGAGCCACGAAGGACGACTTCCCCGATCCACGACCGCCCGGAAGATTGAAAAACGTATGATCTCCCCGTGTAACGTCTTCATGAACCGGGACGAAACAATCAGCGATATGATCCGTTATATCGAGACGATCAATCTCTTCTCTCAGCTTCACAGAAGCCCCGTGAGACGCTTCCAGATCGTTTATTTGACGCAATAGCTCTCTATCCGATAATCTCACCGTTGCACCCCCTAAACCGTGTCATAAACGTTTCCTGACGTGTCCTGAAGTGCTTCGAGCTTCTTCATGATGTCCGTCGTCGTCGTCCAGTCTCTCAGCTGATTCATGAGCGTCTGGATCGCATTGACTTTTGTCTGAGCCGAAGTCTCCGGATCTTCGATTATTTGCTGAAGGATCTCAACGTCCTTCGTCAGATAGCTTTGCATTTTATTGACAGCCGTCTTCAGGATCGCTTCCTTCCGCTCCCGGATCACCTTCTGAAATTCGGGATCATTTCGGATCTTGTAACACGTTTTTTTCGAGAGTCCGGTCTCCCGGATCACGTCCACCATTCGGAAATTATTGAGAAAAGCTGAGATCACTCTCTCGTCTTCCGTGTAATTCTTTGCCGTTGCCATTCAATCACCGTCCTTTTGTCAGATCGTGAAGGATCTTCAGAGCTTCGAGACGTTCCCCCGGAGTCAGACGGGGATCTTCCAAAATCGAGAGACAGCCCTTCTTCAGCTTCTCCCGGATCTCTTTCGCTTCCTGATCCTTCGCTTTTCGTGCTTCTTCGTGTCGTTTCCGTGTTTCCTTCGCTTTTTCACTCGGAGTCATTTTTCTCACCGTCCTTCCTTCGGTCGTCTTCAATAAACTTTTGTGCTTCTTCTTCGGATCTGAACCGTCGCCCCGTGTCGTCGTATATGCAACCGTTCCCGACGTTCTTCAGCTTCCAGACCGTGAAATAGTCCTTTGTTTGATAGATCTTGTATTTTTTCATCATGTTTTTTTCTCCCTTCGTTACAATCACAACGCTCCCCCGGATCGAGATTCGACCCACAATCGGGACACGTTACAAAATAAGTGTTTCTCATAGTCCGACCCCCTTCAGGGATTTTAGGGAAAAAAGGGAGATATTTTCGGAGTCGATATTTTTCATGTATAAAAACCCTTGTTTTTTAACTCTAAAATTTTTCATTTATTTTCTTCTCCCTTTTCTCCCTTTTCTCCCTATCCCTTGTATTTACTGACTTTGTGGGACTTCTGTTTCTCCCTTTTTCGTCCCTGGATTCTCCCTTTTTCATGATCTTTCAAACGGATTCTCACCGTCCGGGATCTTCGTCCAACCGTTTAGGGAGTTTTTCGGGGAGAAAAAAGGGAGATTTTCGGAGTATTTGATCCCCCGGAAGAACTCCGTCCCGTTCGTTTTGATCTCTCCGAAACCCTTCGTCTTCATGCTTCGATAGAAATTCTGTTTCGTCAGGGACTGACGCTCCATGTTTTGACAATATGTTTCATAATCACGATACAGATCCGCTTTTTTGATTCGACCTTCTGGATCGCTCTCGATCCGCTCCATCAGATATGCTTCGACGGTGTCCGAGTCACAACGGAGACGCTTCACAGCTTCGATCGAGCCAAGGGACTCCGTGATCTGTCCGTTTTGATACATTCTTTCGAGAGCCTGAACGCTGATCCGTATGAAATCATCAATCTCAGCGGACAACCGATCGAAAAACGTCGGATCTCTCTTCTCCGGGACTCGATCCATTGTCAGGATCAGCAACCGTCGATAGAAACCGTTTGTCTTCTCAGCTTTGACGATCGGAAGCTCATTCGTCGAAAAGATCAATTTTGCGTATGACTTGAAACTGACAG
>ENA-UPXM01006499-UPXM01006499.1-activated-sludge-metagenome-genome-assembly--contig:-NODE-6499-length-10862-cov-9.172203_pt1 | contig 10862 bp, 4 predicted proteins | sample MGYA00238178_ERZ772708 | MGnify/ENA primary metagenome ERZ772708 (study PRJEB29002, sample SAMN05720212) | activated sludge metagenome | isolation source: anaerobic digester from wastewater... | reverse complement strand
GTCGCCTGTGCCGCTTTTATAGCAATAATTGCTGGGTCAAAGCCCGGGTCTATTTCCAAGGCTTCTTCCCAAAGCCGAATAGCTTCTTCCAAATGCAATAGATAATATGCTTCCAAGCCCTTCACGTAGAGTTCATCGACTTTTTCTGCATCTGACTTTCGTCCCTTATCGCCTAAATTCATTTTTAAGGCGAGACTAAAACGGCTTATCGGATTTATACTCGAAGTCAAATCAAGGGTATAATTCACATTGGCAAGATAGGAAAAGAGCATAAATTCAGAGCCGAGGCTAAAACGTGGATTTCCCCCCGACAAGAAAAAACCTGAATGGAGTGCGAAAAAAGGTGTTATTTGCAGGGCCATACCGCCGCCAAAAGACAATAAACCTGATTCACCGATGGATTGTAAGTTCAAGGGTTGCGAAATATCTGCTACAAAGGTAAGCGGTCGAATAGGTTTATACGAAAAACCAAGATTTATCTTTGAAGGGAGTGGGTCATCTAAAAAAACACCGTCTGCTTGCGCGAATCCCGTGATACCTGCACCAAAATGCATAAAAGAAAGCCCCACCTGCATATTTGCTTCACGAGAACTATAAAACTTAAAGGCATTAAAGCGAAAAAGAAAACCAAGGTCAGCCATAAATGCCAAGCCCGATTGCCCTAAACCTGCGTTTTTATCTATTTGATCTGTTTCTGAATTTACATAATCGGGAACGCTGCGAAAGGCTGTTTTAAGACTTGTTCCAACGGCGAGACCTTTGAAGGTATAGCCTGCAAAAAAATTGTATGCAAGATTGATGGCTGCAATTGTTTCACTATAATAGCCAGCAGAAACAGAGTTTCCAAATAAATCATACTCGGTAAATGGTAGATAGAGTGCTTTTATTTGAGCGCCCCAGCCTAAATTTCTTTTTCGGCTCGTAAAAACAAAGCTTTCTACGTTGGTGTCAAGAATCCAGGCATTATGAAAGACACCGATTTCCGTCTCATCGAGCACCGCACTTGCTGCAGGATTGTATTCGATATAACTTACATCGTTTGCCATGCCCGTATATGCATTGCCAAGTGCTTCGGGTCTTCCTCCAGAGGGAATTAAAAGGCTACGAAAGCTTGTGAGCCCTTCATTTGGATCGATAAAAACTGAAAAAAACTCTGAAACATCAGCATACACATCCGAATATTCTAAACTTGCGAGAGATTTAATTAACGAGAATAAAATAAATGTGATAAGCAAAAACTTGTTTTTTCGCATTAAAATCCACCTTTCACCCTATGTAATTATATCGCAAAAAAGACTAAGATACTACATAATCGGCTTAAAATGCCGAAAACTAATAGAGAATAGTGTTTTTTTTCTATTAGATGTTGTAATAAGGGGTTGGGAAATAAAAAAAGCCTTTTTCATTTGTATTTTATTTTTTTCTCTTTTCACTCTTTTTGCCGCTGGTAAAAAGGAGTCTCCTTTTAAAACTATCGATGAATTGATGGCTGTACAAGACTACGATGCAGCACTTATTCTTTTGCAAGAATACATTGCAAAAAAACCTCAAGACTTTGACGCGGCTCAAAAAAGATTGAAAAAAATTATCAACTCTCGTATCGCTTTTTCTGAAAAAGCTGAAGAGCTCGTAGGAGTTCTTATGAATGAACCGCTTGAAGATAAAAAAAAGCTCGATATGATTGCAAGTCTTGAAGCACTGCTTGAAAAAAACCCAAGCACTTTATATACCGGTTTTATACAAGAAACAAAAACAGCGGCACAATTTACCTACTACCGTGCAGTTTTTGATGACATTATGGAAAAAGGGAGCCTCCTTGTTGAAAAAGGGGCTTATAATGAAGCAATACAACTATTCTACTCAGGACTTGATTTATATCAAAAAGAATTTTTTGAAGAAAATTGGGATCCAGCCTTAAAACAAGAGGTTAAAAACAAACTCGATCTCCTACCGATTCTCATCGCTGATTTCCCACAGATTTTTGCAAACTTAAATGAAGCAGAAAAAGTTTTTTCAGAAAAACAAAATAACCTCGCTACTGTTTTAGACTTTTTCCCTGTTTTTCTGGACAGTTTCCAAAAATTTGCCTCATATCAAAATGAAATACAAAGCATAGGAGCATTCTTTAACAATAGTTTCATAGACTTACAAAAAGAAAATCCAAATCTTACCGAAGCTTCTTTTTTAGCATTTGCGAGTCGATTTCTTTTGGGAAGACAAAACAGTGAAACAACAGGAATTATCGCCTCATATAATCAACAATGGAATAAAAAAATAGAACCATTTTTAATCGCATCGGATCTACTCATTCAAAAAGAATTTAACACATCGAGCCTAATGCTTCAAAGTCTCAAAACAAACTTCGATTTAGTAAGTCTCGAAAAAGCAAAAACAAGCTTTGCTGAAACAGAAAAAGCTCTGAACTATGTAGAAAATCTCTTGGCCCTATATCAATTAAAAAGAGAAAATGACGGTTCTGCTTCAGTATATCATGATACAAGCCGCAGTAAAAATCTTTTATTCTTAAAAGCATTAGAGGCAGAATATGTTTTATACGCAGAAACTATTGAAAAAGAAGCTAATGAGAAAAATCTCTTTTTTGCTTTTAAGGAATCTATCATAGCTTCTGAATATGCTTCAAATCTTTTCAAAAACACAAAGGAAATACTCGATCTAAACCAAGACTATAATCGTGCTGAAGAAAGAATCAGAGGGTTAAATGATACAACATATGAAGTATGGCTTGTCTTTTACAATACCTTGCTAAGGGATTTGGAAGGCAGTATACAAGAAAATCTTGCATATTTAAGTCAAGAGTGGGATAGTTTTGCTCAATTTTTAGAAAATGAAGCAAAAAAGATAGAAAATTATTATACAAGTCTATACGCAGAAGGTCTAGAAAGATTAAATCCAGAAAAAAAGGAAAACCCAGAAACGCTTCTTGCGCTAAGCTATCCTGCCGAAAGTATTTTACTTTTCAATGAAATACTCAAGAATATTGATGCCGATACGAGGGAGATTGATGAAAAAAATAAAAGCCTTTTAGAGTCTAAAGTTTTTCATGAAAGTCTATTTTCAAAAGAAGTTGAAGAAACGAGTTTTTTTCTTTCCAAGCTCATTTCCGATTTGGAAAATCTAAAAAGACAAACGCAAAGCCGTATTCTCATTGCAGAGCAAGAGATATTATTGGCAGAGCGTGCAAAAAACGAAGCGCTTTTACGAGTTAGTCAAGTGCAAGAAGCAATACGAAACAATGCCTTCCAAAACGCCAGGGATAATTTAGCCCGTGCAAGAACAAAATACAATGAATCCTTAGAACACCAAGAATCTGAAAGTCTACGAAAAGAAAGCGATGAGCAACTGATCCTTTTAGCAAATGAAATAACACGAAGGGAAAATGAAATTGTTATTCGAGATGTGCGAAATCTCAAAAATGAAGCAAAAACAGCCTATTATCAAGGAAATTTTGAAAGAGCGGAAACACTTTTAATACAGGCTGAAAATAGGTTTGCGGTGACCAATGTTGGGGAAAAAGACCCAGAAATAACAAACTTGCTCATACTTGTTGGAACAGCACTTTCGATGAAAACAGGACGCGTTATTTTACCTTCGGCGCCGCTCTATCCAGAAATGAGCCAAATAATGAGCCTTGCAAAACAATATTTTGAAAAGGGAAAAAGATTATTGGCAGAAAATAAGCGTGCAGAAGCCTTAACAGTACTAAATGATGCAAAGAAAAAAATTCGTGAATTGCAAATTGTATATCCATTGAACCAGGAAGCAAGCTTGCTGACATTGCGCATAGACCAACTCATAGATCCAGCTGCCTTCGAGAGTTTTTTTGCACAACGTATTACACAGGCAAAGCAAGATTTTAGAGATTTAACAAAACGGCAAAGCGCATATACTGATTTACTCGACCTTTCTGAAATAAATCCACGATATCCAGGTTTGAGTGATTTTATCTACAATGCAGAAATAGAAATGGGTATTCGTGTACGCCCACCAGATCAAAAAGCGCTTGCGGAATCAAGACGGCTTACAAATGAGGCTGCTCTTGTGGTAAACTCTGCAAGCAGGGATGAAATACAACTCAATGCTGCACTTGCGAAGTTAAATACCGCATTGGAAAATAATCCAGACAATGAAGAAGCTATGGTGCTGAAAGATAGGGTACAAATTATGATTGGTGGAAAAGCTTCCATTGTGCTTTCTTCTGAGTCAGAGGATTTATATCAAAGAGCTATTTTAGAATTGCAAAGAGGAAATGTTTTACAAGCTGCAGGTATTGTAAATACATTATTGCAAAAAAGGGAAAACCAAAACTCTTCAAAAATTATTGATTTAAAGAAAAAGGTGGATTCGCTTCTGTGAAAAGGCTTTGTTTGTTATTTTTAGTCAGTATACTTTTCTCGACTTTTAGCCTCGGCTTGTTTTCACAAGATTTTTATTGGGAAGCGCCTGTTTCCATTTCTCGCTCTCATGCCTATTTCCCCAGCTTTGCAAAATCAAGCGCCACGGGGAATGATTCTATTATAATATGGCAAGAAGTAGAAAACAATGCGATTTGGATTTCTACCGCGGTCTATCGTTTCACCGGACAAGACTACGAATGGGTAAAAAACGAGCGTTTTGCCGGTCCCTTTCCCTTTTCTGGAGAAATTCCACAGATTAGTACGGTTGCAATGAATAAAAGAGGGCAAATTGCCTGTGCGATTATAGCAGATACTCATACTATATCTGTGTATAGCAGTAGCGATAGTGGGCAATCTTTTGCAAAAACAAATATTGAGCATAGAGGCGAGCCCCTCTTAGCGCCACGAATATATGCCACAAGTAAAAACGGTTTTATGATCTTTGCTTCCGAAGGTGATGACGAAGCTTTTTTACTGCGACAAGCAGAATCAGCAGATGGCTATACCTGGAGTGCTTTTAGAGAATTTGAGCCAAGTAAACATATCACAAATCCTTTTATTCCTGTGCTTACAGAAACAAAAGAAGGCGACCTTGTTGTATTTCAAGCTTCCCATAGCAGTGGTACAAGGCTTTCCTATCAATTATTTTCCAGTTTAAGCACTGATGGTGGTAGAAACTGGTCGCCAGCAAAGCTTTTAACAAACGAAAATCAACGCATCCTAGGCGAAGAAAATCAAATTTTTACAAATTTCCACAATCAAAGAGCAAATCTACTATACTTCAACGGAAAAACCTATATTGCCTGGGAAAGAACGCATTATGCCTCGGAAAATGCTGCTATTTATTTTTCAGAATTGCAAAATGCAAATACTTTGGGGACTATTGAAAAAATATCGAGTGGTCAAGGCAATGCTTCCAATCCAATTCTCTTTGCCTACAACAATACGATTTCCCTTGTTTGGTTCGATACAAGAAGTGGAAAAGAAGATATTTATTTTACACAGAAAACTGGTCTCATATGGTCTGATGAAAATAGGCTCTCTAGCGGGACAAATAGTGCCCTGTTTGGTATCCCAATTGTAAGTGATAATGGCAAGAGTGTGGATTTTTTTTGGCAAGAGCAAAATACAAGGTCCTCACATATCGTTCATCTTGCACCTGACAGAACGATCGCTAAGCCGTCTATAATAGCCCGTAACTTTATTGTAGGGAAAAAAGCCGCCAGTGAAAGAGTACAATTTCAAATTCAACTACCACAGGACTCTTCGGGTATAGCAGGCTTTAGTTATCTATGGACGAAAAATCCCTATCTGGAAGCACCGAGGATTTTACAAAACCTTCCAAGTCAAACAGCTCTCACAGAATGGGCAAACGAAGATGGAGATTGGTTTCTAAAGGTGAAGGCCCTCGATTATGCAGGAAACTGGTCAGAAGATGCGAGCATTAGCTATACAAGGGATACAAAACCGCCTGAAAAACCAATCATACATCTACCCGAATTTGATGATGATGGCTTTGTTATATCGAACACACTTCCCTTTACCTGGGAAGCAAGCGATGACGAAACGATTGGTTACTCCTACTCTCTTGAGTATATGGATGCTGTACAAAAGCTACCAATAACTGGAGAGCAAGAGCTAAAAAGAGAGCCAGCAAAACCGCCTTTGCGTATACTCACAGAAAATACAAAACTAAATCTGACAAATATCGAAAATGGTTTTTATGCCTTTTCTGTCTCAGCTATCGATGAGGTTGGAAACGTCAGTGAACCGACTATTATTACTATTGCTTTTAATAAATTCATCCCCTACACCGCTGTAACAAATCTTAGCTCCGAGCGAACGCTCTTTGGAAACTATGTCCTATCGATTCTAGGGCGGGGCTTTAGCTCTGAGGGCTTTGTTTCAAAGATAGGTCTTCTAAACGAAAGCACAAACGAAGAGCAATTTTTTTACTATGATGCGGGGGACTATAAGATTGTATCGGACAGAAGTATCCGTGAGCTCGATATCGGTGATATGGAAGAGGGTTCATACAAAGTACGCCTCTACCATGAAAAACGAGGGCTCTACAGCATAGGGCAAAAACTTACAATCCTTGAAACAGGTACTGTGAAGATTGGGGATTATTCATATGTATATGCTCCTCAGATTCGCGGTCTCAATGAAGGAAGAGCTTTTTCAATTGGAATACATGAATTACTTATAAGCCTTTTAATTGTCCTCGTTTTTATTATACTGCTTGTATCGATACAAGGAATTATAAGCAGCTCAAAAGAAATGCTATTGATAAAGCAAGAAGTACAGGTACTTATAACAGGAGTTAGTATGACAAAGCCTTCTAAGAAAAAAACTAGGGAACTCTATCACAAGGGAATGAGTCTAAAATATAAACTCGTCTTTTTTACCTCGAGCTTAATTATCATGATTATTATTCTTGTTTCCCTCCCCCTTGGCTATCTTATGACAAGCACACAAGAAGAAACCCTCGCCGAAGGACTCGAAGAAAAAACAGAAGTATTGTTAGAATCTCTTGCCTCCTCTGTAAAAGCGTATTTACCCACACAAAATGTTTTGGAACTCAGTTTTTTACCAAACCAATCAAATGCCCTGAAAGAAGCCTTGTACACAACAATCGTTGGGCTTCCTGCTGCTGGCGACAACACCGATATCTCTTTTATTTGGGCAACAAATGATGCAGAAATAGAAACCTTCATTGATACAAAAGAAATAAATTTTGGCGCTTCACGGTATACAAGAAGCTATATAGAAGCAATTTCAGAAAAAGCGCTCCTTGCAAATGACGTGGCTGTAGAAAAAGTAAGCCATCTCGCTGATGAAATAACTCGACTTACCGCAGAAGGAATTGGTCTTGCGGGCAGAAATGATGCAGACTCAATAGAACGGCTAAATGAAATTCAAAACGCAACACGGAGCCTCAATGAAAGTTTAAGCGAAGAGCTAAATCAACTTTCAAAAGAATATACAGAATCTATACCTGCATTTAATACAAAAAATCTTTCAAGAGATACAACCGATTACATTTTTTACAAACCTGTTTTATATAGACAGGGAACAGAAAAAGACTTTGTTCGCGGAATCGTCATCTTATCCGTAAGTACTGAATCTTTAATTTATTCCGTTGAAAGTGCACAAAAAACAATACTTATTACGACAGGTATTATTGCCTTACTTGCACTATCCATAGGCTTAATTATCACACTCATTCTTGCTTCAGTTATCATTAAACCGATACGGCAACTCGCTGCCCACGTTGCTATGATTCGAGATACTGATGATAAAGAACAACTTGAGGGAAAAGATATTCTTCTCAAAAGCCGCGATGAAATAGGCTTGCTCGGCGATACGGTAAATGATATGGCGCAGGGACTTGTTCGCGCTGCCGCTGCTTCTAAAGACTTAACCGTGGGTAAAGAAGTGCAAAAAATGTTTATCCCACTCGAAACAGATAGCTTTGGAAAAAAACTAACCACGGGAAGTGAAGTAAACGAAAACGCTGAATTTTTTGGCTACTACGAAGGCGCAAAGGGTGTTTCAGGGGACTATTTTGATTATAAAAAACTTGATGATACCTGGTATGCAATTATAAAATGCGACGTTGCAGGGAAAGGTGTTCCTGCAGCGCTTATCATGGTTGAAGTTGCAACGCTTTTCCTAAACTATTTTAAAGATTGGTCTTTCAAAACACATGGCACAAAACTCGATACCATTGTCTCCCAGATAAATGATCTCATTGAATCGCGTGGTTTCAAGGGACGTTTTGCCGCCTTTACGCTCTGCCTTCTCAACTCAATTTCAGGGGAAGCATATTTTTGCAATGCAGGGGATAATCTCGTGCATATATATTCGAAGAGACAGAAAAAAAACATTATCGAAACATTGCCCGATTCTGCAGCGGCCGGTGTATTCCCTTCTTTTATGGTAGACCTCAAAGGCGGCTTTCAAACCGTAAAACTCAATCTTCAAAAAGACGATGTTCTGTTTATGTACACGGACGGTATTGAAGAAGCAAAACGAAACTTTAGAGATAGCAGTTTTAAAATTATTGAATGTGCTGAAGCTGGTTTAAACATAGATGATCCACATGAAAACCACTCTGTCGGACAGGATAATGAAGAACTCGGTCCAGATCGCGTAAATGCAATCGTCGAAGCGGTATTTGACAGAAAAAAATATCGCCTTACAAAATTTCACAATCCTATCGTAAATGAAGTTTTGGAATTTGATTTTAGCTCTCTATCTGGCACGGCTGAAGACGCAATTCTAGCCCTCGTGAGTGTTGAGAAAATTTTTAGAATGTACAAGGACCCAAGCGCTACAGATTTTGACCGAGTACAGGTTGACCGAAAAATTGACAGCTTTTTGGAAAAAGTCTTTATCCAGTACAATAGCTACTGCGCTAACAAGATAGACCACCCATCACTCGATGAGTATTTACTGTACAAGGGTATAAAAGAAGATGAGCAATACGACGACCTTACCCTTGTCGCTATAAAGAAAAAATAAGCTTGTGGAAAAAAGGCAAAGTTTTAATTTCTCGGATAAAACCAGCTTTCATCTTTCTTTTTGTTCTCTACAAGAATGCTCGATTCTGTTTTAGTATAACCTATACCTATTTCTTTTTGCATCAAACCTTCCAGATTGAGCTTCCCTCCCCCACCAGGAAGGTCTACCGCAAAAATAGGACAAGACAGGCCTGAGAGCTCTTTTTTAAGAGCCGCATATAAGACAAGAGATTTTTCTATGGGAAGTCTAAAATGACTCGTCCCCTGCGCTAAGTCAAGTTGAAAAAGATAGCCCGGTTTTATTCCAAGACAGACGAGATTATGAAAAAGTCTTTCTAAAATAGAGAGGGAATCATTTACCCCTTTGAGTAAAACAGTTTGACTTTGCATGGGAATACCTGCAGATCGAATTTTGGCAATTGCGGATAGCACTTCTGGCGTATAGTCTTCAGAAATCTCTAAGGGATGATTGATATGAGGAATAATCCATAGAGGGGCAAAAGACTGTAAAAGCTCGATTGTGCTTGCAGTAAAACGCTCAGGAGCAAAAAAAAGACTCCGAGTTCCAAGGCGTATGAGAATGTTTGGACTTGCGCTGCGAATAGCCTCTAGTAAAAATGCAAGACGTTCATTTGAGGCGAGGAGCGGGTCACCACCAGAGATAAGAATTTCCTTTACCTCAGGATGCCCTGCGATATAGCTACAAGCTTTTTCTATTTCATCTTCAGAAATCCAACCTGCTTCTTTTCCAGTAAAATTTTTTCGAAAACAAAAACGACAATAGGCAAAACAAAGCCCAGTACTCAAGAGCAGTACTCTATTTTTATATTGATGTATGAGGCGCTCAGTAACATGGTATTTTTTTGCACCAAGTGGATCTTCTCGCTCACAAGGAGCAAAGTAGGCTTCATCCTTTGCTTTGTAAAACTGTTTTTCAAAAGAGACGAGGAGAGAACGGTTTTCAGGCTTTTCCTCACTCGCTTTTTTTAGCCTCTGTCGCAATCTGTGAAGAAAGTCTGTTTCAATTTGTGGTAATGTATACATCTTCCTAGATTATAGCCATAAATAAAATAAATGAAAATACAAGCCTCAGCATTTTAATACAATTAAAACAAGAGAATTTTGGCACCCAAAACCCACTTAAAGGGCATAACTGGTAATTCCCATAAAACATAGCCAGTTTCATTTGAATACATCGGTGCATTGCTTTGGAAGTTCCACATTGCCTTGAAAAACAAACCAAACATTCCCAAGTTTACACCGCATCCAAGACCAAGATCGAGATAGGTACTGATTGCCAAGGGATCACCGTTGTAGCCAGGAAGCACTCGCTTTGCACCTTCTGTATCTACATAATCAAAGGACCAAATACCAAATCCTGCTTGTACAAAGGGGTCGACAATAAAATCTCCGCCTAAAAAATGATAGCTTACAAAGAAATTTAGGTCATAATTCCATGTGTCAAGCCAGCGGTTTTGTGAATCAGCATAGTATTGGTTGTTAAAAGAGAGCCCTAAACCAAAACCTCGATAAATATATTCACCAAAAAAACCCCAATATACCCCCTGCCCATCAGCAAAATCTGAAAAAGCTTGACCAAAACCGGGTAATCTTCCATTTTCGTCTTTTAGATAATATTGTTGCGCCGAAATACCAAAGGTCATTTGAGCAAAACTAAAACTGAGAATACTTATAAACACAATGATAAAATATATTTTTTTCATACGAGCCTCCTAATATAACATGGATATGCACTATACCTATTTACTATAACACCTAAATCTACTAAAAGTATACCACAATCTCCAAAAAAAATAATTTTATCAAAACAGTAGAAAGAAACATCTTTATTCTTGCTTGCTATGTCACTTTTTAATCCAATAAGTGTTATACTATATGCTATCATATAATGCGTGTTCAA
>ENA-UPXM01006497-UPXM01006497.1-activated-sludge-metagenome-genome-assembly--contig:-NODE-6497-length-10865-cov-46.219056_pt1 | contig 10865 bp, 8 predicted proteins | sample MGYA00238178_ERZ772708 | MGnify/ENA primary metagenome ERZ772708 (study PRJEB29002, sample SAMN05720212) | activated sludge metagenome | isolation source: anaerobic digester from wastewater... | reverse complement strand
TTTTTCAGTGTCTGTGCCAATACTCGCATTGCAGCTGAACCATTTGTTCGCCCGCAGGGAGGAGAAAGATATAGTGACCCATACGAAGCATCGTGTATGCCCGGTAACATTGGCAGGCAGTCTCGACAACAGAATCCGAAGGTGGCTGCAAAATCCGCGCAAAATACTTGAACCTTACGTCAGGGAAGGAATGAAAGTTCTGGATATTGGATGCGGCCCGGGTTTTTTCTCGATTGAACTGGCTCAGATGGTCGGCAAATCAGGCAGAGTTATTGCTTTGGATTTGCAGGAAGGGATGCTTCGGAAACTCAGAGACAAGATTCAGGGAACGAAGATTGAAGAGCGTATCACGCTGCATAAGTGCGAAAAGAACAGTTTCGGTTTGTCGGAGCTTGTTGATTTTGCCCTAGCATTCTACATGGTTCACGAGATTCCTGATCAGGAACGTTTTCTCAATGACATAAAATCGGTACTGAAACCAAATGGACAGGTTCTCATAGTGGAGCCGCCGTTACACGCCTCAAAGAAGGATTTTGAAGGCACCATCAGAAAAGCACAAGATAAAGGTTTCGTGGTTGTCGACAGGCCAAAAATGTTTCCGAATAAGGCCGTGATTTTACAAAACGGCTAACAAAACGCTGAACCCGATCGTGACCCTTTCGGGCTACTCCGGGTTAGCTCTACGTTAAAACCCTTCAATTAGTAATCTTGAATTTTGCTTATCCCTCGTGATTGCGGACTCGTAGGTGCAGCATTAGATACTTCCTGGAATCATTCTAATTATCAAATGTGCAACATTTCAATTGGTAAAAAATAAAAATGCATACGGCGACCAAAATCAACAGCCCCACTCACGTTTGTGGTCAAGGTTTCCTTGACACACAAGACGGTGTTTCTTATACTCCCTTCCAATGAAAGCAAGTTCTTATCAAACTAGGTCACCGTGGGTAAAGAGCATCAGCAGACACGCTTAAGAATCAGATGGTTAGAATCGAAAAAATAATTCCTGATCAAAAAAGGGGTGGTTCATGAAACAGACTGGTAGATTTCAAAAGTTAGGGTTCGTCATTGTAGCGGGCGTGTTGATTTTTTCTTTATCGGGATGCTCAAAAAACGTCGTGAAAGATCAAAGTCAGCCTGCCGGTTACCCGATTGCCACCAACGTGCAAACGACGGCTCAAAGGACGATCGTGCCGGGGCCGACTCCAACGACGGCCATCAATCTTTGGGAGATTTCCAAATATGATCAATACGGCTATGGCAACTGGACGTATGGTCCGGGGCTTGCCTATGACAAACGGCTGGATCTTATGCCGAAAACTTACAGCGGCTCAGGCATCACCAGGCGGGCGCTGCTTTCCAATTTCTTTACCATCTCGGATATTCACATCACCGATAAAGAATCGCCCAATCAGTTGATCTATATTCAACGCCTGCATCCTAATTTGCCGGTGGGGGCCTCTATCTATTCGGGGATCATGCTCTATACCACGCATGTGCTCGATGCGGCTATCCAGACGGCAAACGCGCTGCATAAGCAAAAACCTCTGGACTTCGGTCTGTCGCTGGGCGATGCCTGCAACACCGCGCAGTACAACGAAACACGGTGGTATATCGATGTCATCGACGGCAAGGTCATCACCCCCAGCTCCGGCGCGCATCTGGGCGCTAAAACCATCGATTATCAGAAACCCTACAAAGCGGCAGGGCTTAATAAGACGATCCCTTGGTATCAGATGCTGGGCAATCACGATCATTTCTGGATGGGCTCCATCCCCGTGGACTACGGCCTGCGTAAGGATCTTCGACAATCCTATATTTCCGATGAAGTCTTCGCCACAGGCGATGTCCTGAGCGACCCCCGGAAAATTAACAGCCGCGACTACTATGTCGGCGTGCTCGACGGCTCGACGCCCTACGGTGACATTATCCATGCCGGGCCTGTCGGCGATTTCAAAAGCGTGCCCAAAGTGGCAGCCGATCCGGACCGCCGTTCGCTTTTGAGAACCGAGTGGATGCAGGAATTTTTCAAGACATCGTCCACGCCTGCCGGCCACGGTTTCAACATGACTGACGCCAAAGAGGGTTTTGCCTGCTACAGCTTTGTTCCAAAACCGAATGTTCCGCTCAAGGTGATCGTGCTGGACAATACGCAGAAGGAAGACAGCGGCTCCATCGATATTCACGGCCACGGCTTTCTGGATGCCAGGCGCTGGGCCTGGCTTAAAAAAGAACTGGCTGACGGCACCGCGGCAGGTCAACTCATGATCATCGCCGCGCACGTGCCGATCGGCGTTGAAGTGACCGCGCCGAATTCCGAAATGGGCTGGTGGACCGATCCGCAAAATGCCGCCACGCTGCCCGGCCTCATTGCGGAGCTGCAAAGCCATCCGAATCTCATCATGTGGATGGCCGGTCATCGCCATTTGAGTACCGTGAAAGCCTTTGTATCGCCTGATCCAACCCAGCCGGAGAAAGGCTTCTGGCATGTGGAAACCCCCTCGCTTCGGGACTTCCCGCAGCAGTTTCGCACCTTCGAAATCTACCTCAACAGCGACGCCACCATTTCCATTGTGACCACCGATGTTGATCCGGCAGTCCAGGAAGGAACGCCTGCGGCAACGTCACGCAAATACGCCATTGCAGCAACACAGATTGTCAAAACGTGGGATACCACGACGAAGTGGAATCCGACAAATGATCCCACCGTGAAGCCGATGCCGACGGGGTCGTATAACGCGGAACTGATGATCCCCTTAAGCCCGGCCATGAAAGCCAAATTGCAAAAGAACTGAAGGAGCGTTTAAATAAAAGGGGACGTTTGTTAATGCTCACTAATTCGGTAACTTTTTTGGTATAATTTGTAAAGTTGTAGATATACTGAAGGAGAAGCCGATGAAACATGAACAACAAGTGGTTATTAAACGATGGATACCGATATTAGAGGAATATGAAAGGACGAGGGCAAAAGTAAAACCCCGGGCATTTAAGAGCGTGAGATTGCTCTGTGAGGCTCATCATGTTTCACCTAAGGAACTGCGCAGATATCATACGAGGTGGGTTGAGTCCAAGAAAGACCCTTTGTCAATATTACCTGAGAAAAGAGGCCCGAAACCAGGATCAAGGCGAACGCCGAAAGAGATTGGAAGAAACATAGTTAAGGCATACCGGCAATTTGGCTCCAACAGATATGAACTGGTTTTGCTATTTAAGCCTTATTATTTGGATAAGACGCCATCACCGGCAACGATGGACAGGATAAAGTCACGTTATCCGCTGCATCCATCCCAGAAAAAGATCATTAAAAGATATGAGAAGAAAGTACCTGGAGAGTTAGCACATATTGATTTAACAAAGTTACCCAAAGATTTAAGGGCACACTTAAAAATGAAAGAGTCTTATGTGGCGGCACTGCAGGACGATTGTACGCGGCTAACTTATGTGGAATCAATTGCCGACAAGAGAAGCAGTACATTAACTTATTTTGTGGCTAGAGGCTTGAGCTGGTTTAAGCAGATATACGGGTTTGAATATGAAGCTGTCATGTCTGACAATGGGCCTGAATTTAGGGGTTCTTTGGACAGAGAACATCCCTTTGAAACATTTTGTTTACAGATAGGATTAAAGCATTATCTGACGAGACCTTACCGACCACAAACAAACGGCAAGGTTGAAGCTTTTTTCAGAATATTAAAGAAAGAGTTTTTCACTCCAAACTCTTTCAAGGATTTAAACGAAGTGAAAGAACAAATGGGACGTTACTTATTTGAATACAATCACCTCAGAAGGCATGGTGGATTGAATTATGAAACGCCTTTTGATAAACTCCAAAAAGTTACCGAATTAGTGAGCTAGTACAATTCCGCTTGAAGTCGTATCGAAAGTAATCCTTACGCGCAATCCGATTTGGATGTTTGGCTTTGGGAAGTTATTGGCTGATTTATAATTTGTTTGTATTAGTGTATGTACGAGTGTCAGTTTTGGATTTATTCTTGCGAATTATTATCGACGTTGTATTTGTAACAGCCAGTATATGGATAGTTGAAGTAATAGAACAGGGAACAGTATTAAATAAAAAAACAGTTTAACACAAGCAATGCACCCGATCGCTACGCTCCGGGTGATTTTTTCGTTAAAACCCTTCAATTAGTAATCTTTAATTTTGCTTATCCCTCGTGATTGCGGACTCGTAGGTGCAGTATTAGATTCTTCCTGAAGTCCTCTACACAAAATCCATGTCAGAATGCCACGTTTCGAATGGTTATCATTAACATTTGTTGTGTTTTGCTTCTGGTTGATATATGAGATTTCATCGCTAAAAGGAGTCATTAATGAAGATATTTCTTTTGTGGATTACCATTCGATCTCGTATAATTGCTTTAATTCATCCGAACCTATTTCATACCGCCATTGGGCATCGTCCGGCCATAAAATATTTTCTATTGCTGATTCTGCTGCTTGCCCTAGGAATCGCCGCGTGCGGTGGCGGAGGCGGCGATCCTTATGAGGGAGGCAGGTATTCAACGAGTTCCTCCGGGACTTTCGACGTCGTCGTCCTGAAAGGGACGTTCCGGCAGATGGGACGCCAGTATGGGCTGATTCTCAAGGACCAGCTGCAGGAGTTCTATAAGGAGGCCGCCGAGGATTTCCTGATCGGCCTGAAGGGAATATCCTATGCAGACCTTCTCGTCAATGGTCAGGCCAATTACAACGCATATCCTCAGATATTCAAGGACTTCTTGGATGGCTCTGCCGAGACCAACGGACTCGGCCAGGATAAAACCTATATCATGTCATCCATCTTTATCCTGATCTACATGACCGGCTCCGGCTGTAGCAGCCTCTCAGCCTGGGGGGATTACACTTCCGACCGCGCCACGGTAGTCGGGAGGAACCTCGACCTAGCGGCAGCAAATCTGCGAAGGTTCAGCAAGTACTTCCACGTCGTCGTCTGGAACCCGACGGGGTACGCGGCCTCTGTGGCCAACATCGATTTCATGGGCTCTATTTTTTACCAGACCGCCATCAACAGCAAGGGCATCTTCCTGGAGCTGCAGAATGGACAGATGTCTGACACCAGCGAGGTGTGGACCCGGGAGAACACCAACGATCTCCTGCTCGAGAGCCTTTTCTATAACGTTACCTCAGCCGACGTCGACAACTGGTTCCAAACGACAATGCCGCAGGCCGCGCTCATAATGAACGCCTCATTCCAAGATCACACCACGATCTATGAATGGTCTCCCACCTGGAGCGTCAGGGCTCGTAATGCAAACGGGCTAATTTCTGCTTCCAATGATTTTATTGATCCATCCTGGACGGACCCGCCGATCCATCTCTACGCCACGGACAACGCCGACACAGCCGACACGGTCGCCCGTCGTACCAACCTTCTTGTTCTCGGCGAATTAAACAAGGGTAACATCACACCGCAGAAGATGATGGAGATCTTTGACAAAACTCTAACGGATTCGCCGGCTGGGGCAACCTTTCCGGAAGGTGGGGAGTTCAAAACGATCTATTCGATTGTCGTTCAGCCTTCCACGCTCAAGATATGGCTTAAGGTGCGCGAATACTCCGGCTGGGAGGAGATCAGCCTGGCACCATACTTTTCCTCAAACTGAACAGCCATTCTTCACTCACAGCCAAAATAAGGACTAACCATGAACAAACCCTTCATTTCGACTGGGTACTCTCTTTTCTTGTATCCTTAATCCTGAAAATGCTAAAAAATCATCGAGTAGTCGATTAAGCCAGACTCTGCCTATCGGGTGCATGCTCGACGTCTGAATCAGGGGTTTTATGTTTCTTTCTTCCTGTAATCGAGCATACAGCGATTTTGAAGGACATATTCCCTTACAAGTGATAATCAATGCCTTTGTTATACCTTTGACATACAAGATTCACTGGGATTATATTTTACCTATAGAGCAGAATATCTTATCATGATTTACCGATAGCTGGTTGAAAACGATCCTGCGAGAAGGATATGGAAACCAGGCGAGATTTTATTAAGAGAGCCGTTATCTTGTGAGCTGCGACCGGCCAACCTTTGTCGTTTATCGTAAACGGGTGGGCGGCTAACAAGAAGGATTTGAAGATGGCATATTATCTTTTTGTGCCCGGAGGCAAACGCAAAAAAGACGATTGGGATGATGTTCGTGCTGTACTGGAATCGCATGATCAGCGAACCGATGCCATTACATTGTCGGACCCCGAACATTCTACCCTGAGCGATCACATATCCGAAGTGTGCAGTATGATAGATGCAGTCAAAGTTCGAGATATTTGCTTAGTCGGGCACAGTTATGCCAGTTTTGTTATTACCGGTGTCGCAAATGCCGTACCTGAAAAAATCGCAAGGTTGATCCATGTAGATTCTTCAATTCCGGAAAGCGGTAACTCCCTCTTTGATATTTTTCATTTGGCCGGTATTGATCCGGGGAAATTCGGTATTCCGAAATGGCCACCTTTTACGGAGCGTCTTTTCTTCGATCAAGCCATCATTAAGAAAATACCAAAAGCCTACATTCATTGTATTCATAGCCAGTTTTTGGAGATGACGCAGAACATTCCCCAGAATTTCAGAAAACAAGCCGAAGGTAGAAATTGGATCTATACAAAGACAGGGGATTCTAACTGGTCTTATTTCGAACTTGATTCCGACCACTATTGTATGCTCAAGAATCCCAAGGAGTTGGCTGAAATTATTTATCGGCACTGAATGAACTGTTCTATCTAAAATCTGCTACTAGCAATGGAATAAAAGACGCCGCTTCTTATCTTCTGCTGGTTTTCGATAAGTACTCATCAATATAGAGATTTTTTACCACCATTTAGTAGTAGGTGCAGCATTAGATACTTCCTGTAATGTTGTTTTTCCAATTTTGCTCTTTCATGAAAAGATTAATTGGTAAGCATTAATTTTATTTCTTCAACAATTATGATATTTAATTGGAGGTTGAGCGTCTGTTTCGTTTCGGTAACTTTACTTGCGCACCATGCGTTTATCCCATAAACTGAACATAGACCTCGCATTAACATTGCAACAAAAAGGATACATTGATGATGCATAAGAACCGGGATATTTCAAAGTACTGTGCTGTGTCCGTTTTCAATTCCCAATTAACGCCGATCCGTAACAAACTAGGCAACTATATCCGAAAGGAAGAATTTGCCTACTCTTCCTACGGGAGCGCCATCAATGAGCCGGATACCCTGATGGGGCACCTTGAGCGAGTTGCATCTTACGCCGTGCGTTTGGCGTCGAAAGAAGGTGTTGATCTTCTCTGTGCCGAACTCGCCGGACTATTTCATGATGCCGGTAAATTTCACAGTGGACAATACCATAAAGGAGACAAACCGGAAGAAGAGTACTCTATCGAGGTACTTCGAGAGATAGGTGGAAGTAACGGGCTGGATCCGACAATGATAGAAGAGGTATGTAATGCAATCCAGCAGCTTTATCGTGATGATCCAAAACCAACACCTCTAAGTATGGTTCTTTTCGATGCCGACAATTTGGACAAAATGGGTTTCCTTGGGATTGCCAATTACTTTATCAAATCCGGTTTGCGTGGCGAGGGTATAACAGCTGAGATGATCATCCGCCTGACGGTAGAATTAACCTATGCACGATATGCCTCGCGCAGAATGTTGACCAAGACAGGACGCCTCATTGCCGAGAGACGGTCTTCAGAAACCATTCGCTTTATTCATGATTTTCTCAAATCTCTTAAAGAAGATGGTTTGTTCGATGCACAAGTCGAACACATCAGCATATCCGATATGGAGCTGGAAGTGGTTTCTCCATCGGCCTGTCATTGCGGTGCGGGCCTGTCTAAAAGAACATGGATCGAACAAGGGGTAAAGTGCAAGGAGATTCACCTTGAGATAGCCTGCACAGCTTGCGAAAATAAATATAAAATTAAGTTTTGTCGTCCTATGTTTGTTGTATAAATTAATTGTACATGTCAAATAGTAAGTGTGCCACATCAAGAATTTTTAAAGTCGTTTATTGGTAGGTGGTTTCAACGATTGACGATGCCTTCCTGAAAAAAGCAAAACACTAAAATTATCAGCCATGCAATCTTTCAATATGTAATCAATAACTAGCTGAATTCCAACTTAATATATGGTACAAGGATCGGGGGCAGGGCATTTAGAATAAATTATAATTTTACGCGTTACTGTTGGCGGGTAAATAATTAAAAAGAATAATGGGGAGGGAAGTAATTTTCCCTCCCCGATAATATAAGATATTTATTCTCCGGCTACTTTGTCCTTCACGAGATTCCACGTGGCCAGGGCGGCAAGGATTTTTTTGACGGCAAAGGTTCCGTCTTCGTTCAGGAAACATAGTAAATATTTATTATCCGGTTTTTTCCAGATTATGTCAAAGATGCCGTCGGCGTTAAAATCGCCGGTGGCAGTAAATACCCACGTGTCCAGGGCGGCAAGCACCTTTGTGGTTTTGGGACCGCCGGTTTTTTTCATGAACCAGAGGACATGTTTGTTATCCGGTCTTTTCCAGATTATGTCGGAGATGCCGTCGTCGTTGAAATCCGCAGAGGCGTAGGGGGTCCAGGTGGCAAGAGCTGTGAGAACCTTGGCGATTTTTACGGTTCCGGTTTTGTTCATTAACCACAGGAGGGGTTGGCTGCCCGGCCTTTTCCAGATGATATCGGAAACACCGTCGCCGTTGAAATCGCCGGTGGCGATAACATTCCATGTGGTCAGCGCCGTAAGTAACCTTGTGCTTGTTGCGCTTCCGGTTTTTTTCATGAACCAGAGCACATGTTTGTTATCCGGCCTTTTCCAAATGACGCCGGAGACGCCGTCAGAGTTGAAATCTTTTTTGGGTATGCTCTGGTAGGCTCCTTGCATGCTTATTTGAAGACCATAAACGCCGACGTCTTTATTGTTTGTCATTGTGCTGACGGTGAATGTTCCATCGTGGGAAGCCTGTCCGTGGAAGGTATTGTCTTCGGCCATGGCAATCTTACCGGTTGTGTCCAGCGTGAGGTGAAGGGCACCGGGGGGAGGATTTGCCCCGATAAAACTCGATACCCAGTCGCGGAAAGATGTGCTGCCGGAGGCGGTGACGCTTGTTTGATGAACCCAGAAATTTGCGGCGCCGCAGGAAAGCATGTGATTAGTGCGGATGCCGTCGGGTATGGGGCCGGCGGGGTAAACTTTGCCGGTAAATTGTATAATCATCAGACGGTAGCGGATATCGCCCTGACCGGAATCATCCGTGTATGTGCCCACAATAGTCTTCTTGTCGTTGGAAAGGAATCCCTGATAAGTGCCCATACCTTCTCCGGTCAATGTGACCACTCCGGAGGCATATAGCGTCATGGTTACACCGGTAGCGCCCGGGAAATCAGTGCCCCAGGGGTCGGTTTCGCTGGATATGGTTATTTTGCCGGTCGCGTCGCTGGTGCCTCCTCCGTATTTCCAAAAACTTTTTATTGTCCCGGCGGAAAGTTCATGCATAATCCATGATTTATTCCGCACATCGCCGGCTTGGTATGTAGTTCCAGTCACCACTTTTTGCCATACGGCAAGATGGTAACTAGGAGAGCCGCTTGTTCCCGTTTCGACAATTAGATTTTTGCCGGCGTTCATCGTCGCGTGACTTTGGCTTGCCACGTCCGCGCCCGTTTGCGTGATTACGCCGCGTGAACTGATGGTTAAATTCCAATCCAGAGGTTCAACGGGACAAGAATTTCCGCCCTGGCTGTCCGCGTAAGACAAACAGGCCATGTTTCCGGCGGCGTTAACGGAAACGTAGACGCGAATCCACTGCGTTTTATCGGCCCCTTTCCTCAGCATATTGATGCGCCATTTGCCCGTCAGGTCGGCCTGAGAAAACGTGGCCGCGCAAAGAAGGTCAGAGCTGAAGATAATTAATAATAAGATAATTAAGGCGGTAATTTTTTTCATAAAGACACCCCCTGTTCGTGAAAATATAGGACTTTTATTTTTGAAAAACAACAAAAAAAATAAAGGCAGTGGTTAAACATAAAAAATGCAGCCCCTGGGAAAACGGCTATATTGAAAGTTTCAACGGGAAATTCAGAGATGAGTTACTTAATGGTGAAATCTTCTATACATTAAAAGAAGCGAAAACCTTAATTGAACAATGGCGTATGGAATACAACACTGTCAAGCCACATAGTTCATTGAATTATCGTCCTCCATCACCAGAGGCATATCTGAATTGAAAAATAAAATGTGACCTGCCCCTCGAAAACCGGTCCATTTATTAAGTTAGGATTTTAGTATAATAAACGGAACAAAAGGAAAATAGATGTGTCCGTAATTTCCTGCTGCAGCAGGAAGCATATTTGAAGTGGTAATCATCACTCTAATACCAAATTAGAAATTGTGACCTTGTAGGTGAAGTCAATTATCAAAAAAATAAAATTGACAAATCGAAAAGCAAAAGAAAAATAAAGAGACGTACAGAGTAAGATTACAGTCTATATTTTTTGGTGTATTTTTGGGTGTATGTACAAAAATCGAATAGCAAAAATATACAATAAAACAGATTACTTATAATATCTGTTCAATCCCCCTCATCTTTTCATTTTATTAATCAAAGATTTTTGCCAGCTGCCATTTTTTACGTTTTTTCCAGTTTCCTTTATGATAAGCGTAGCTGGCAAGCAAAGGCAAAACAGTGGTAGCTTCAGCATAAACCATTTGTTCGCATGACGAATCCACTTTACCCCATGAATTTGCTTCTTTAAGCGTGGAACTGGAGCAGGCGCCATCGCGCACATCCGCCACGGTTATCTGAACTGCGTATTTATGCATCGGCACTTTCTTGCCCAGTACTTCGGCGCAGACAACCGTAT
>ENA-UPXM01006495-UPXM01006495.1-activated-sludge-metagenome-genome-assembly--contig:-NODE-6495-length-10867-cov-11.484277_pt1 | contig 10867 bp, 6 predicted proteins | sample MGYA00238178_ERZ772708 | MGnify/ENA primary metagenome ERZ772708 (study PRJEB29002, sample SAMN05720212) | activated sludge metagenome | isolation source: anaerobic digester from wastewater... | reverse complement strand
TTCATCTATTGGCTTGCCTGCTGGAACCATGGGAAAAACCATTTCGTCGATGTCCATGCCGCAGTCAATGAGGCAGGGTTTTTTCTCGCTTACCGCTTTTGCAAAACAGTCGACGAATTCTTTTTCATCTGCTGCGCGATAGCCACGAATATCAAAGGCTTCTGCAAGTTTTACAAAGTCTGGTCCGCGGTCGAGGGTTGTCGATGAATAGCGTTTTCCGTAAAACATTTTTTGCCATTGGCGAACCATACCAAGGGTTCCGTTATTTGCAATTATAATAATAACAGGAATTTGATAATGCGAAATTGTTGCAAGCTCGTTTAAGTTCATGCGAAATGAGCCATCTCCAGCGATGTGTACAACGCGTTGTTTTGGTTGTGCTATTTGTGCGCCAAGTGCTGCTCCAGTGCCATAGCCCATTGTGCCAAGTCCACCAGATGTTACAAAGGTTTTTGGGGTAACAAATGGATAAAACTGCGCAACCCACATTTGATGTTGTCCTACCTCTGTTGTAATAATAGTTTCATCGCCAAGTACTTCGTTTATTTTTTCCATAACGAATTTTGGATGGAGGCGCGTTTTTTTAGAGTACATTGCAGGAATATGCTTTTTAAGTTCTTCGGTTTCAATATTCCACTCATCCTTTGCACGCGGTTTCACAAGTTCGGTTAATTCTTTAAGTATAATATTTATATCCCCTGTAAGAGATGCGGTGGTTGGAATGTTTTTATTTATCTCACCTCGGTCTATATCTATATGCAGTACCTTTGCATCGCGGGCAAATTTATTTGGGTCAGATATAACGCGGTCAGAGAAGCGAGCGCCAATGGCAACAAAGACATCGCATTTATTTGCAAGGGCGTTCGAAGCCTTTGTGCCATGCATTCCGATCATGCCGGTACTTAACTCATGTTTTTGAGAGAAGGCTGTTTTTCCCATGAGTGTTACCGACACGGGTGCATTTAGTTTTTCCGCAAGAGCTTTAAATGCTTCGGTTGCTTCAGCAATGACAACTCCTCCTCCAACAAAGAAAAAGGGTTTTTTTGCAGAGTTTAAAATAGCAGCAAAGTCCTCCAAGTCATCTTTAGTTGGAAGTGGCGTTTTTTGATTACTTCTTTTTACCGCATCACTGGTTGCAATATTTGGATCTATCTTTTTTAGAATATAATCAACTTCTGCAGCGGTCACATCTTTTGGGATATCTACTAAAACAGGACCAGGTCTACCGCTCCGGGCTATTTCAAATGCTTCACGAATCGTATCAGCGAGTTTTGTAACATCTCGAACAATATAATTGTGTTTTGTAATAGGCATTGTAATACCGGCAATATCGACTTCTTGAAAGCTATCCTTACCTAGGAGGCTTGTTGGGACATTGCAAGTAATTGCAACAAGGGGAACGGAATCCATGTAGGCTGTTGCAATACCTGTTACAAGGTTTGTAGCACCGGGGCCACTTGTTGCCATAACAACGCCAACCTTACCACTCACTCGAGCATAGCCATCAGCTGCATGGCAAGCGCCTTGTTCATGGGCGGTGAGGATGTGGCGAATTTTATCAGAACTTTTATACAACTCATCATAGATATTTAAAATAGCTCCACCGGGATACCCAAAGACGGTATCAACGCCTTGTTCAAGTAAGCATTGAATAACAACTTGTGCTCCTGTCAGTTTTTGTATCTCTTGTGTTTCTGTTTTTGTCTGGCTTGTTGTGCGAGTCTTTGTCGCTGTCATTGTTTTTGTTTCCATATCTTACTCCAATATTGCACCTTGATCTGCACTCGAAACCAATTTTGCGTATCGAGCAAGATAGCCTTTTTTTATTTTGGGCTCAGGGCATTGCCAAGATTGTTTTCTTGTTTCTAATTCTTCATCGCTTACATTTAGCTTGATACTATATGCGTTTATATCAATTGAAATACTGTCGCCGTCTTTCACAAGGGCAATTGGTCCACCGACTGCAGCCTCAGGGGAGCAATGTCCGATGGATGCTCCACGAGTAGCGCCAGAAAAACGACCGTCAGTAATGAGGGCTACTTCTTTATCCATACCGCGGCCAGCGAGGGCAGCAGTTACCGAGAGCATCTCTCTCATACCTGGTCCACCACGTGGTCCCTCATAACGTATAACAATTACCTCTCCGCTTTTTATCTTTCCTTTTTGAATTGCTTCGAACGCTTCTTCCTCGCTGTTAAACACGCGAGCAGGTCCCGTATGCTTCATCATCTCTGGTGCAACTGCAGAGCGCTTAACCACGCAACCATTCGGCGCAAGGTTTCCAAAAAGAACAGCGATCCCCCCAGTTTGCGAATAAGGATTTTCTATGGGACGTAAAATTGTTGGGTCAGTATTTTCCGCCCGTGTAATATTTTCTGCAATTGTTCGACCAGTTACAGTCATAACAGAGCTATCTATCAAATTTTTTTTATCAAGCTCTTTAAGAAGGGCTTGTATACCACCGGCAAAATATAAATCTTCGATAAAAGCATTTCCTGCAGGTGCAAGTTTACATAGGTTTGGAGTTCGCTCTGAAATTTCATTTATCTTTTTTAAATCAATTTTAATATCTGCCTCATGTGCAATTGCTGGAAGGTGTAAAATAGTATTTGTGCTACAACCGAGTGCCATATCTGCAGCAAGAGCATTATTGAATGAAGCTTCATTCATAATTTTTCGAGCTGTGATATTTTTTTCAATCATTGTCATTACCGCCATTCCAGCTTTTTTTGCAAGGGCAATACGGTCGGCATAGACGGCAGGGATGGTTCCGTTTCCTGGCAAGCCCATTCCCAAAACTTCTGTAACGCAGTTCATTGAGTTTGCGGTAAACATTCCAGAGCATGAGCCGCAGGTTGGGCAGGCTGAGCATTCCATTTCTTCCAGCTTATCTTCCGACATCGTTCCCGCAGCAACGGCACTGACCGCTTCAAACATATCGGTAAGGGAAAGCCGTTTCCCCTTGTGGCGTCCGGCGAGCATGGGGCCCCCAGAAACAAAGACGGTGGGGAGGTCCATGCGAGCTGCGGCCATGAGCATGCCGGGTACAACCTTGTCGCAATTGGGCACCATGACAAGTGCATCGAAGGCGTGCGCCTTGGAAACAGCTTCGATTGAATCAGCTATGAGTTCCCGTGTTACCAAAGAATATTTCATACCCTCGTGGTTCATCGCAATACCATCGCAAACACCTATGGCAGGAAATTCCATTGGTGTTCCTCCTGCCATACGCACGCCTGCTTTAACAGCTTCGACAACTGTATCGAGGTGAATGTGTCCGGGGATAATTTCATTTTTTGAATTGACTATGCCGACTATTGGTCGTGCCAACTCTTCATCAGTATATCCCATTGCTCGAAAGAGTGAGCGATGTGGAGATCTCTCATATCCAGTTTTTGCATTATCGCTTTTCATATACACCTCACAAATTATATTTCTATTTTTATCTTAATAATTCTTTAACAACTAAATCGCCCATCTTTGTTGTGCCAACAAGTTTTTCCCCAAGCGATTTTCGTTTTTCATCACTTCCTGCAATATCGCCTGTTCTCCAACCTGCATCTAAAATTGCATTGATTACATTTTCTATTGCAAGCGCTTCTGCTTCCCAACCAAAGGAAAAGCGGAACATCATCGCAAGAGACAAGAAGGTTGCCAAGGGGTTTGCAATATCTTTTCCTGCAATATCTGGAGCTGAACCGTGAATTGGTTCATACAAACCAGGACCAGAATCTCCAATCGATGCAGAAGCGAGCATACCGATAGAGCCAGTAATTTGACTTGCTTCATCAGATAAGATATCGCCAAACATATTGCTTGTAACAATGACGTCAAACTGATTTGGATTACGCACGAGTTGCATTGCAGCATTGTCAACATACATAAAGTCCAAGCTAACATCAGCATAGTCTTTTTTCATTTCATTTGCAACTTCTCTCCAGAGCCTGCTTGACTCTAGAATATTTGCCTTGTCAACAAGACAGAGTTTTTTATTTCTTTTTTGTGCGCTTTCAAAACCAACTTTTAAAATGCGCTCTATTTCCATCTTGCTATATGTTTCAGTGTCGTAGGCTCGCTCACCGTCTTCACTTCTCCCGCGCTCTCCAAAATAAATACCGCCAGTAAGTTCTCGAACGATTAAAATATCAAGACCATCTTTTACGATTTCATTTTTCAAAGGGCAGGCATCGCTCAATTGTTTAAACAATACAGCAGGGCGAAGATTAGCATACACCTTCATGCCGCTTCGTAGTCCCATGAGTGCTTGCTCTGGTCGTTGACTTCCCGGTAGGCTATCCCATTTTGGACCGCCAACTGCACCGAGTAAAACCGCATCACTTGCAAGAGCTGCCTCTAAGCTTTCTTTTGGAAGTGGACCACCAGTCGCATCGATTGCAGCTCCACCAGCGAGCACTTCTACATAATCAAACTCACGTGAGAATTTTTTTGCAATGGCGTCCAAAACTTTTTTTGCCTCACGTGTAATATCTGGACCAATTCCGTCTCCAGGAATAAGCGCTATTTGTTTTTGCATACATCACCCACCTTTTGATTGAGTTGTTTTATGAGACCATCCGCTTTAATTATTTCTTGCATAAAGGGAGGAAAGGGAGCTGCTTGAAAGCGTTTCCCACTCGTGTTATTTATAATGATACCTGAATCAAAATCCACCGCAACTCTATCTCCTGCCTTTATCTCCGCCGCTGCTTCAGGGCATTCAAGAATCGGCAGTCCAATATTTATTGCGTTTCTATAGAAGATACGTGCAAAGCTTGAAGCTATCACACAAGAAATGCCTGCGGTTTTAATTGCCAAGGGTGCGTGTTCTCGACTTGAACCGCAACCAAAGTTTTTATCTGCAACCATAATGTCGCCAGCCTCTACTGTTTTTGCAAAGTCAGCGTCGATATCTATCATGCAATACGAGGCAAGCTCTTTTGCATCCGATGTATTTAAATAGCGTGCTGGAATAATAACGTCTGTGTCGACGTTGTCGCCATACTTAAAAACCTTTCCTTCTGCTTTCATATTATTTCCTTTTTGTAAAAAGTTATTTTTCGTTTTTTATAAAAAAATCTTACCTACCCATCAAATCTTTTGGGTCGGTGATTACTCCCATTACCGCACTCGCCGCAGCAACTGCAGGATTTGACAAATACACTTCACTTTCTGGATGCCCCATTCTGCCGACAAAGTTTCTATTTGTTGTAGCAAGTGCTCTCTCGCCCTTTGCCAAAATCCCCATATGTCCACCTAAGCAGGGTCCACAGGTCGGAGTTGAAAAGGCAACATTTGCTTCAACAAAAATTTCTGCCAAGCCTTCTCGTACCGCTTGCAAATAAATTTTTTGTGTTGCAGGAAAAATAATACAGCGAATATCTCGGTGTACCTTTCTTCCTTTGAGAATAGATGCGGCAACTCGTAAATCTTCGATGCGTCCATTTGTACAAGAGCCAATAACAACCTGATCTATTTTTAAGCCCTTTGCTTCATCAATCGATTTTGTATTTGATGGAAGATGCGGGAAGGCAACAGTTGGTTCAATTGTTGCAAGATCTATTTCTATAACTCGCTCATATTCTGCATCGGGGTCAGCTTCATAAATTGTCCAGTCTTTTTTTCCATGCTCTTTTAGATAGGCAAGCGTAACATCGTCTACGGGGAAGATACCGTTTTTTGCCCCAGCTTCAATTGCCATATTTGCAATCGTAAATCGACCATCGATATCTATAGAAGCAATTCCATCTCCAACAAATTCCATCGATTGATACAAGGCGCCGTCAACTCCAATCATACCGATGATATGCAGTATAAGATCTTTGCCGCTTGCCCAGCCAGAGAGTTTATTTTTCAAGACAAACTTAATTGCAGAGGGAACTTTAAACCAAGCCTTTCCGCTTGCCATACCAGCTGCCATATCGGTAGAACCGATGCCCGTTGAAAAAGCACCGAGCGCCCCGTAGGTACAGGTATGACTGTCTGCTCCAATTACACAGTCGCCTGCAACAACCAAGCCTTTTTCAGGAAGAAGGGCATGTTCTATTCCCATGCAACCTACTTCAAAATAATTTTCAATCTCATGTGCTCGAGCAAACTCACGAACTTTTTTCGCCTGCTCTGCTGCCTTAATATCTTTGTTCGGCGTAAAGTGGTCAGGCACAATTGCAATCTTCTTTGTATCAAAGACTTTTTTACAACCAATTTTATCAAACTCGTTAATTGCAACTGGAGTCGTCACATCGTTTCCCAAAACTAAATCTAAGTTTGCCTCGATTAAGTCTCCCGCCTTTACCGATTCTAGCCCTGCATGTGCGGCTAAAATTTTTTGTGTCATTGTCATTCCCATCGTATTTCCCTTTCTCGCACGGATAGCGAGTTATAAATATGTTTTAAATTTTCTTTCAATATCCATTATCAATTTATATTCAAAAGAATCGACCAAGGCCTTCCATGAGGCTTCGATCAAGTCAGCAGAAACGCCAACCGTTGTCCATGTTTTTTCCCCGTCTGTTGAATCAATTAAAACGCGCACCTTTGCAGCCGTTGCCGATTGGGAATCCAAAACACGCACCTTAAAATCGGTGAGTCGAATATCTTTTACCGAAGGGTAGAATTTTTCTAAGCCCTCACGTAAGGCAGAGTCGAGCGCATGCACTGGACCAAGCCCTTCACCAGCAGTAATCGATTTTAAATCTTCTACACCGATCTTCACTTGTGCAAAGGCATTTGAAGGAAAACCTTCGACCGCTTCTTCCACAATAACCTTATAATAATCTAAGTCAAAAAAAGGTTTGTACTTGCCCATGTTTTTTCTCATAAGCAATTCAAAGCTTCCCTCCGCACCTTCAAACTGATAGCCTTCGTGTTCAAGCTCTTTTACCCGCTCAACAATTTTTGCGGTTATAGGACTATCCTTTTGAATTGATGAATCAAACTTTTTCATCTTTTCAATCACGAGGGAGCGCCCCGCAACTTCGCTCATCAAAAAGCGTCTTTCGTTACCAACCATCTCAGGAATTATATGCTCATAAGCAGTCGGATTTTTTGTAACTGCATCGATATGCATTCCTGCCTTATGTGAAAAGGCATTTGAACCAACAAAGGGCATACCATTGTAGAGGGCAATATTTGCTATCTCGCTCACGCGATGACAAATCGATGTAAGATTTTCTATACAGCCTTCAGGGAGACAGGGCTTTTCCATCTTCAATTGCAAGTTTGCAATAATCGTCGAAAGGTTTGCATTGCCTGTTCGCTCCCCAAAGCCTAGCAAGGTTCCCTGCACATGACGAGCACCCGCTTTTACCGCCATGAGAGAACTCGCAACCGCCATGCCCGCATCATTATGCAAATGCACCCCAATTGTACAGCCCGTTTCTTTCACCGCCTCTTCTGTGATCTTTGCCAATTCATCGGGAAGCATTCCCCCATTCGTGTCGCAAAGCACGAGGGTTTTCGCCCCAGCTTTTTTTGCAACTTGCAAAGTCTTAAGCGCATACTCAGGGTTTGCCTTATAGCCATCATAATAATGCTCTGCATCATAAATAACTGTTTTACCTTGCTCGACAAAAAATGCAATCGTATCTTCTATCATATCGAGATTTTCTTGTAAGCTTGCTTTTAAAATTTCTGTAACTTGAAAATCCCAGGTTTTTCCAAAGATACAAATCGTGTCGGTTCCTGCGGTTAATAAACTTTGTACATTGACATCTTCAGCAACAGCTAAACCTTTTCGCCGTGTTGAACCAAAGGCGACAAGCTTTGCATTTTTCAATTTTATTTTTTTTGCCTCAGAGAAAAATTCCAAGTCCTTTGGATTCGAGCCAGGGTTTCCTGCCTCTATAAAAGCCACTCCTAGTTCATCGAGCGCCTTTACAATCGACAGCTTATCTTGTACAGAAAAACTTATACCCTCACCCTGCGCACCATCACGTAAGGTTGAATCAAATATTTCTACCATTGTATTAGTCTCCATTTTTCCTTGCCTTTTCTTGCTCGAGTTCAAAGACCATAGAATTGATTGCAAATAAATAAGCCTTTATGACTGACTCTACTATATCTGTTGAAACACCGCTACCATTCCAACTGCGACCATCTCGGCTAATGCGCACATGGCTTTCACCCTGGGCATCAGTTCCCGTATCAATCGCGTCAACAATTTGCAAGCTAAAGTCTTCGAGTTTAATTTCACTCCCACCAACAATTTTATCTATCGCATTGAGTGAAGCATCGACAGGACCATCTCCAATCGAAACCTTTTCTATAAGTTCTCCGTCCTTGTTAATAAGACGAACAACGCTTGTTGAAGTAATTGAATTTCCAGAGTTAATAACAAATCGGTCGAGTCTAAAGCTTTCTGGAATGCCACTGCCAAAACCACGAACCAAGGCTTCTATATCACGGTCAGAAACTGTTTTCTTTTTATCTGCAAGATTTTTAAAATCAACAAAGATTCTTTCTAAATCTTCTTCGCTTACATTCGTGTAGCCAAGATAACTCAAGCGCTCTTCAAAGGCATGACGGCCAGAATGTTTTCCAAGCACCATCTTGTTATGTGGAAGCCCAATTGACTCAGGCGTCATAATCTCGTAAGTTGCCCTATTTGCCAAAACTCCATGCTGATGAATACCAGACTCATGAGCAAAGGCATTTTCTCCCACAACAGCCTTATTTGGCTGACAACGAACCCCAGTCGCCTTTGAAACCTTTCTCGAGGTAGGATACAAACGAGTCGTATCGATATTTGTCGTCATATTATAGTAATCTTTTCTCGTATATAAATTCATAACAAGCTCTTCGAGAGCAGCATTTCCAGCCCGCTCTCCCAAGCCATTGATCGTGCATTCTATCTGCCCAGCCCCAGCCATAGCAGCTGCCAAGCTATTTGGCACAGCTAAACCCAAGTCATTATGACAGTGCACCGCCAAAACCGCCTTGTCGATATTTGGCACATTGTTACGAATATTTTTTATCAATTGAGCAAATTCTTCAGGAACCGCATAGCCCACCGTGTCGGGAATATTCACCGTCGATGCCCCAGCGTTGATAACGCCCTCGATCACCTTGTACATAAAATCAGGCTCACTTCGAGAGGCATCCTCTAAAGAAAACTCTACATCACCGCAAAGATTTCGCGCATAGGCAACCATCTTTACCGCTTGCTCATAAACCTGATCGGGTGTTTTTTTAAGCTTATATTCCATATGTAAGGGACTTGTTGCCAAAAAAGTATGAATACGTGGATTTTCTGCATCGCGAACAGCATCCCAGGCAGCATCTATATCTTTTTCCAAAGCACGAGCTAAGGAAGCAACCGCTGAGCCTTTAATCGTACGAGCAATTGCTTGCACGCTTTTAAAATCGCCAGGACTTGCAATAGCAAAACCTGCTTCAATTATATCTACTCCAAGAAGAGCCAGACTCTCTGCAACTTCGAGTTTATCTTTTAAGTTCATGCTGCATCCAGGAGCTTGCTCCCCATCTCGTAAAGTAGTGTCGAAAATCTTAATCTGTCTTGACATATCTTCTCCCTATTGTATTTACATACAGTTCTTTTTGATAGTTTACAGTCTAGATAAGATAGACAGCTTATACAAGGAAAAATGCAGTTTTTTTTGTAAGAGATAGCAAAATAATGTCTGTTTTATTAGATTTTTACTTGATAAATATAATATTGTCTATTATACTAATCAATATGCAAATAATAAGAGAAAAATACATAAAAAAAGCTTTAGAAAAGGGAAAAACCTCGACAATTGTTCTTTTAGATGGGCTTCGTGGTGCAGGAAAGTCGCAACTTTTGGGGGAAATAGGCAATCGGCTCAAACAACAACGTCCTCCCGTTCGCGTTCTCAGCCTCAACGCCCTCACCGGCATAAAAAACGACCGTCATCTCCTTGAACAAGCACGCGGTTTAGGGGCAGGCATATCCGCCCTCCTCATCGATAATGCAGAATACATTGAAGATTTATATACCGCCTTGCACGCAATACTAAAAACCTACAATACACGTATTTTTCTCACCGGGCAGAGAACTTCAGGCTTAGAGAAAATGATTCGAAACTCCAGCCTTCCACAAAGTATCATACCGGTCTTTCCCTTTAGCTACAAGGAATTTTTATTGCATCAAGAACTAAGGGAAAATCATGCAGCCTTTTTAAGCTATCTTTCCATAGGCGGACTTCCACAATCCCTCCTCCTCCCCGTCAATACCAAGGAATCCAAGGAGCTACGAAAACTCATAGCCGACTCATTTATCTTAGAAAATATTATAGAACCCTACGCTATTCGGAACCCCATCCTCATTCGACGTATCCTAGAAAAAATTGCAAAAACTTCAGGAGACCAAGTTTCCTTTCGAAGCATAAAAGAATCGCTCGAAACAAGGGAGCAAAGCATATCGAATCAAAGCCTTATCGACTACCTCAACTTTTGTAGCGAAGCAAAACTCTTGTATAAAATTCCCATCGTGGATATTAAAACAAAAAAAATAATAGAGGCTGGCTATGCCTGGTATTTTTCCGACCTCGGTATGAGAAATACCTTTAGCGCAGGAAATTATTATCGGCTTCCCTTTCACTTGCAAAAAACAGAAAACGAAAAAGCTCTTGAAAACGCTGTTTTTTTATCCCTCATCGACAAGGGCTATACGATTTCAAAGGGACGCATAACAAAGGGAAGCTCTTTTATTGAATACATCACCTTTATCGCAGAACGAGAGGGAAAAAAAATCTATATTCAACTCTCGCCCCTTTCACAAAACCTCCAAAGCCAAATACAAAAAAAAGAAGCCCTCCTCTCCATAAAAGACGCCTGGCCAAAATACCTCGTCGGCAGCGAAGAAGAAGACGGGCTGACAAAAGAAGGC
>ENA-UPXM01006485-UPXM01006485.1-activated-sludge-metagenome-genome-assembly--contig:-NODE-6485-length-10882-cov-8.526277_pt1 | contig 10882 bp, 11 predicted proteins | sample MGYA00238178_ERZ772708 | MGnify/ENA primary metagenome ERZ772708 (study PRJEB29002, sample SAMN05720212) | activated sludge metagenome | isolation source: anaerobic digester from wastewater... | reverse complement strand
GCGCTGTATGGAGGAAGTTGCCCTACAACGCAGTCGATCTTGGCAGCAGTCGACCGAGGCTGTGTGAAAACACCTTGAAATTGGCCTCGTATTTGCTATGACATATGAAACCGAGCGGAGGGTTGAATATGTCCAGATTCATTGTGGGGGAAGACAGGCAACAGGTGACTTTGTTGCCGGAGTGCTTGGATGACTACATCGCCGAGGACAACACGGTTCGGGTAGTCGATGCGTTCATTAGCGAATTGGACTTGGTTGGCCTGGGCTTTGAAAGTGCCAATCCTGCCGCGACAGGACGCCCGTCCTACCATCCAGCAGTCATGCTGAAGGTCTATCTCTATGGATACCTCAACCGCATCCAATCCAGCCGCCGCCTGGAGCGTGAATGCCAGCGCAATGTGGAGCTCATGTGGTTAACGGGGAGGCTTGCGCCGGACTTTAAGACCATTGCGGACTTCCGCCGCGACAACAGTGCGGGCATTCGCAACGTATGCCGGCGCTTCGTCACACTGTGTCGCGATCTCAAACTCTTTAGCCAGGCGCTCGTAGCCATCGATGGCAGCAAGTTCAAGGCAGTCAACTCACGCGACTGCAACTTCACAAAAGGCAAGGTCGACAAGCGTCAGGAACAGATTGAAGAAAGCATCCAGCGCTACCTGGTGGCATTGGATACGGCAGATCGCACGCAGCCAGTGGAATTGAAGGCCAAAACACAGCGACTCCAAGACAAGATCACGCGGCTACGCCAGCAGATGCGTGATCTCGATACCGTGAAAGAACAGCTCAAGTCGCAGCCCGACGGACAGATATCCAGGACCGACCCTGATGCACGGTCCATGGCCACCAGTGGCAAAGGCTCTGGCATGGTGGCCTACAACGTGCAGGTGGCTGTGGACGCCAAACATCACCTGATCGTTGCACATGAAGTCACCAACGCGGGCAGTGACCGGGCACAACTCAGCTCTATGGCGCAAGCAGCCCGAGAGGCCATGGGAAGAAAGAAGCTGCGCGCAATTGCTGACCGCGGGTACTTCAGCGGTCGGCAGATCAAAGCCTGTGCCGATGCTGGCATTGATGTTGTCCTTCCCAAGCCGACTACATCGAATGCCAAAGCAGAAGGACGTTTCGACAAGGCCGACTTCGTCTACATCAAGCAAGACGATGAATACGCTTGTCCAGCAGGACAGCGAGCCATCTTTCGAATGGTCCGGGAAGAAAGCGGGATGATGATCCGCCGCTACTGGAGCAGCGCCTGTCCCCGGTGCCCAATGAAGGCGCAATGCACACCCAGTGACTACCGGCGTATCTCGCGCTGGGAGCATGAAGAGGTATTGGAGGCAGTGCAACGCCGCCTAAATCGCTCGCCTGACTCCATGACCGTCAGACGGCGAACGGTGGAGCACGTGTTCGGCACACTCAAGAGCTGGATGGGCTACACGCACTTCCTCACGCGACGACTGCCGAACGTGGGAGCAGAGATGGGCTTGAACGTGCTGGCGTACAACTTCAAGAGGGTCTTGAGTATCTTGGGGTTCGGGGAAATGATGAAAGCGATGAGGCTGGTGGGGGCATGAGCCCTTTGTTGTCATTTGAAGCCTCAAATGGGGTCACAGGAGCGCCATAAGACCTCTCAGGCGCGGCATTGCGGTCACTCGTAGAAAAATTCCACAGCGTTGATGCCAAACCGCCATTCAATCAAAACTGGTCAGCGTTTCCACACAGCCTCGACCCAAAGCGGAACTCCACAGGTTACGGTTGAGCACCAAAAAGCTGACATTCAGGATTCATTCACCAAGCAGGTGCGATGGATAACCGAAATGACGGCTTCTACAAGCATCTAGTAGACTGGAAAGTAGCTGCCGTTGAACGTTACACCCTCGGGGTGGGGCTGAAAACTGTCACCGCTCTGCCAATTCATGGGATAAATCTGCGTGCGTAGCGGGTAGCTCGAGGTAGCGCGAAGCATTACCAATCGGAAAGGGAGCTCTCAGTGTTGAACACAGACTTGTACTCAGGTGCGGTCATACGGCTGGCGACCCTGCAAAAGCAAAGAGGACACGCAGGTCGCCTGCTCTTCGCCACGGTATCCCTGCTCCCTCGTGGCAGGCCGCTACCTCCTCCGATGGACGGTCTAGATCAATGCCCCGTCGGGAAGACCGGAGAAATCGTTTTCTTTCGCCGTGTACTGATGAGTGCGCAAGACGCGGTTGACTGGTATCGTGCTCTTGGCAGTGGCGATGATAGGTCCCCGATGCCCTCTCGAAGTGAGGAATGCGATAGCTAGTACGATGGAATCAAGATAGAAATCTCAACGCTGACCGATGACCCAACCTGGCCTTACCTCGGCTTACCGATGGGGGAAGGTCAGTTTGCACATCATTCAGGACGCAGCCATCCGGCTCCCTTCATTGGTAATGCTCCCGCCCGCATCCATCGCCGTTTTGGCAGCAAGGAGGGATTGGATCTGATGTTGGCGGATGATCAGGCTGCGGCCTTCGTCGCAAGACGGTTGCACCTCAATCTGCGACTTTATAAAGAATATATGGGAAGCGCTGCCCTGGTCGCACCAGACCCCATACTCAAGCAAATCGATCACTTCATGATTCCTGCGTCGCCAGGCAAGGGCGAACGTATTTTTTATCGTTTTGTCCCTCGTGCAGGTGAATCGCTTGCGGGCCTGAAGCTCACCACCTACGACGAGCAAAACCACCTTCTCACCGACTTCGCTACTCAGGATATTCCGAAGGATGGCATTCTAGATATCGACAAAGGTGACTGCACTGGAACATATGGCTATGTGGTGACGCATCCAGAACATGGTGTGCTGGCTTATAGCCCTCCATATCCATTCCTGCGCCAAATCGGATTGAATATGCACCCAGTATTGGGTGGAGGCATAAAAGTCAGCGTTCCAACCGGCGAATCGGCCAATTCCCCACGCATGGAATACCAAGCGGTGCAACGTTCAACACTTGCCACACAGAACCTCATAGGCGAGGCGGCACGCATACCCAATGTCAACGCCCGCATCGCCATTGCGGCATCACGCCGCGAAAAGCTCGCAAACGCCAAACAATATGGCCAGCGCTGGTTCCCGGACGGCTCCCGCGAAGAAGCCATGCGCTTTATCCAGGGCGAACTGAGGCGTGCCAAGTCAAAAGTGATGATTGCAGACCCCTACCTTGCCGGATTGCAATTGGGACAATTCCTGTATGCCGTCAATCCGGAAACCACCTCGGTGACCTTGCTGACTTCTGGCCTCGCATTTAAATCGAAGGAACAGGAGCCCTCGAAGACCGATGACTTCAGCCTGCGGCTCGCTCAACTGGAAAAGGGTGCCAAAGTTACTGCCAAGGCATATGTGCTTCCGTCATCCATCCTGCACGACCGATTCCTGGTAATCGACGATGCCGTTTGGTTCCTTGGAAATTCACTGAATACCTTGGGTGACAAAGCATCCCTCATCGTCAAACTTCCCAGCCCGGATGAGGTCATTGACCAGCTTGAACGTATGCTGAAGCAGTCAATATCCTTTGACGACTATAAGAAGCGCCAGGCCAAGAATCATGAAGACCCCGCATCATGAAAGGGTTTGCTCCAGGTATCTCAATTGCTCCCAAGGCAGAGCGCCCATTTCCCGCCAAAGAAATTCTTTGGGGCAGCGAGGAAGGCGGGCAAAACCAGTTCCCGACATCAACTGCTGCTTGGGGGCGAAAGCATTCTAGCGATCCTGTTCCCTTGCAGAAATTCGGCACGGCAGTTGCGGATGCCCAAGAGCGCATCTGGATTGTTGACGAATATTTGCTAATACCCGAAAGCAGGAGTCCCGCTGAAGCATCAAAGGCGTGAGTGAGGTCGGAAAAGGGATATTCCACTCACATTGATCATTGAAACACTTATCGTTTAATGATATGCTTTGTCATGGGTTCACAAAGTTCACCGGCCACTGGTTTGGAATATTTGCTTGGCTTGGATGGCAATATTGAAGTCCAAAATGATGCGGGCTACTGGGTCAAGATGGAAGTTGCGAGTGTGCCCGTAACGGCGGAACGACCGCACGGCATCAGGTACAGCCTGACACTGCATGCGCCGGATAACACCCGGCTCATTGGTTTTGATAATGCCCATGGCGTGAAGCCGGTAGGTTCGCGTTTTAAGCATGTTGGCAAACGGTTTCCGTACGACCACCGCCATCGACACGCTCTGGACGAGGGGGTGTTGTACGAGTTTGACACCGCTTACCAGTTGGTCAGTGATTTTTATGCTGAAGTAGATCGCGTTTTGAAGGAGATCAGTCCATGAACAAGGTATTGAAGTTCGGTATTGCGCCAGTGCCTGTGCAGCGCGCCCGCACACTGGCGATTGCGGCGGGAACACGCCAACGCAGCAAAGATGAACCCAACGTTTGGTTTCCCACTGTGACCGCCATGGCACGGGTGCTGTCCGATGAGAACATGGCCTTGCTCAAGGTCATTCGTGAGAGTCACCCAGACTCTATGGACGCCTTAGCCAAGGCGGTGGGGAAACATGCGCCCAACGTGTCGCGGTCGCTGCATACCATGGCCCAATATGGTTTGGTCAAGCTCACCAAGCATGGCAGAACGGTCATTCCGCAGGCAACCTCCGAGAGGGTTACTGTCGATTTTTCCTGGGGTGGCTGACATTACATCGCTGGATCAAGCGATTTCAGCAAATATCGTGTCACTCTTTCATTGGGGAAATCCGCTCGTTTTACCTTTTCGAGGGGATGGGCTCATTTAGCCATGGAGATCCAAATGGATATAGTGCACCTATTACCCTAAGATTACTCTCATTATCTTAGGTCTAGATTTCTGTGACAAAAACACTTACCATTGAGCCCATGAACGCAAACCCGCATGGAATAAGGCTCTCCAAAGCATCCACCCAAGCCCGCACCCAGTTTGTTCGGCGCCTGGGCCGGCACCATTTCTCGCACCTGCGAGCGATTGCCGAGGGCCTGGACGTCGTCGACAGCGCCAAGCGCTACCTGGGCGTGGAACATGGCCACCAGGCCAAAACCGCCCACCAGCAGACGGTCGACGCTATCCGCGCCGTGGCACGCCGCCACAACGAATCGGCCTGGCGTCTGATCGGTCTGGTCATCCATGTGCAGCTCAATGCCAGCCACCCCAGCCTGGACGACTTCATTGCCGAACGCGGTCTGGACGGCTGGCGCGAATCCGAAATTGCCGAGATGTATGCCGAGGCCTACCCCCCGACAGGCAAATCCGACTACAAAGCCAATCGGCGATCCAAGCTGCGGGAACGCCAGCTGCAGCTCCTCAAAAGGCTGGAGCAACTCGCCGCCGAAACCCCCTCCCCCACCGATCTGGTGTCCGGATGGTTCGACGAAGTCATCGCCCAAAAGTTGCTGAACGCCGGCATGCTGACCCTGTCCGATCTGAACCAAAAGATCGGCACCGGCGGCCGCTGGTACCGCGGTATGCCGGCCGTCGGCGAGCACAAAGCCCGGCGCATTGCCGCCCACCTGGCCACCCTGCTGCCCCGCCATATCGCACCGCCCAAACCAGTCCTGGCGCTGGCCACCTCCCCTTCCCTGTTTGCCGCCCTGCCCGGTGGCACCACCGGCCTCATTTCAGGCACTTCCGCCCTCCTCCACCCTGCCCCCGCAGACGGCACCGAAAGCCGGCTGCTGAACGCCCGCAACGACCAGGAGGCGGTGGAAGCCTGGATCCATGCCCGCGCTGGCGCCCTGCCCACCGCCACGGTCTACCGGCGCGAGGCCCACCGCCTGATGTTGTGGCTGCAGTACGAACGCTGGGGCAAGACCCTCGCCCAGATGCAGATCGAGGACTGCCGCGACTACATGGCCTTCCTGCAGAACATTCCCGCCAAATGGATCTCTCGCACCCGTGCCGCACCAGGACAACCTGGCTGGGCACCCTTTCGCGGTCCGTTAAGCCACAAGAGCCAGCGCCAGACCGTGGTCATCATCGCCAGCCTCTTCACCTGGCTCCAATCCGCCCAGTACCTACTGCAGAACCCCTGGCCCCTGATTAATCAGAAAACCGGAGACGACCGGGCAGAACAAGTGATGGACACCAAGGCGCTGAGCGAAGCGGCTTACCAAGAGGTCATTGCATACGTCCTGAGTCAGCCGCCCTCCCCTTCGCGCAGCCGGATTCTGTTCATCCTGCGGTTTGTGGAGTCCGTGGGTTTGCGTTCCGCTGAGCTCATCCATGGCAAGCTGGGCGACCTGCGTCTGGAGCCTGAAGGCTGGATGATGCAGGTTCATGGCAAGGGGTCCAAGAACCGGATTGCTGCCATTCCGGGGCAGGCATTTGAAGCACTGCAAGATTACCTGGAAGCGCGCCATCTCGGTGGAATTGAGACGGCGCCACCGACCGCTCCTTTGCTGGCCAGTGCGCTCGACCCGATGGAGCCGGTAGGCTACCAGGCGCTTTATGAGCATGTGAAGGGTTGGATCGCCAAGGCGGTGGCTGCGTCTGCCCTACCCTCCAACGAACGATCCAGACTGGCCGGAGCAACGACCCACTGGTTGCGGCATACGTTTGGCACCCGGGCCGTCGCCCGGGAGGTGCCGCTGGATGTGATCCAGGCCCAGATGGGGCATGCGTCGATCCAGACGACGATGGGTATCTACGGTAGAGCGCCTATGAAGCGTCGGGCAGAGGAGCTCGCCAAAGCATTTGGCTAAAGCAAAGAAAGGGGGGGTGGAACCGTTCCACCCCCCCTTTCTTTGCTTTCAGTCACTACATCAATTAAACAATGCCTTTATTGCTTTTTCGATTTCCAAGAAACGAGTGGGCTCAATATTTGCCAGACTGATGACTGCAGATTTCTTTGAAGCGTCCAGCTTCAATTCACCCGTTTGGCCGCCTTTTCCCTTGATCAAAACCTTCTTTGGTGAGGGGGGTGGAACGGTTCCACCCCCCTCCAAGAGCCTACTCAGAACTTGTGCAGAACTCAGCTTTTCTTGAGAAGCTCGCAGCTCTTTGGCACGTGAGAGCACCGAATCTGGATCTTTTTGAATTGCAGGGGTCAGCAGCGATGCCCAGCGGTATTGAAGGTCCAAAGGACTTGGAAATGCCGCAATAACCTCAGCGGGCAACCTGGCCAGTGCCAGCGCTTTTCCCAACTGGCTTAAATCGATAGAGGCTGCCTCGGACAATTTACGCGCCGAGGGAAAGAGACCGTCATCAAGCGCCTTGGCATAGGTCACTCCGGCCTCCCAAGGGCTCAAAGATGCACGCGCCCTGTTCTCCCTATCCATCTGGCAAAACAGTTCCGTGTCGTCCAGATCTTCAATGACAGCCAGAACATCAATGCCCAGTTCAAGACAAGCGCGATGGCGGCGATGACCAAAGACCAATTCATATTCGCCAGGCGCCAACTTGGATGGGCGAACCTTGATAGGCTGGATATTTCCACCAGCAGTTTCAATCTCTTGCTTCAATTCGGCAAAGTCCGCCCCAGCATAAGACAGCTCATTCCGGTTCGCCCACTTGCTGGGTTTGATCTTCTTTGGATCAAGTTGGCGGGTGGCGGTAGCTCCAACAAATTCAGCCAGTTTCTGTTTGAGCTCAACGTTTTCGGCAGACACCTTTTCATCACGAAAAAGTGCGTCCGCATGCATCCCAATGGCAGTTTTAGATCCCTGCGCACGATTGCCAGACGAAAGCCCGATATGGCTCAAATCGATCTTTGCTGCCTTGTCTTTAAGCGCCATGCTGTTCTCCTGTTTGACGTTTCCATGCCGTAATGATTTGTTCTTCCACGAGCTCCACCACACGCTCATAGGCGTCGTATGCGCGCCTGTAAGTCCGGGCGTTGATGCTAGCGGGATCGGTGTCATAGACCGTACCAAACTCAGCACTGGCACTCGCAGTCAAGGCCGTCTTCGGAATTTCGACGGGCAAGACCATTCCAGCATAGGCGGCAGTAATCCATTCGCGAACCACACTGGAAGACGCATCGTTCGCATCAACTCGGGCAAGCAGCACGTCGACAAAATCAAAGCTCTTGGTCTTGCCGCGGTTGGTAACAAGGTTGGCCGTCAGGTCGTTGAACAGGTTCCAGAACTGGCCGCTGGATGTGAAATCCAAGGTGCTAGGTGGCAGAGGCATGATGAGACCATCGGAAGCGAGTAGGGAGTTGATGGTCAGGTAGGAGAGGGCAGGGGAGGTGTCAAGAATGATCACGTCGTACTTTGTCCTGGCCGCATCAATTCCATTGTTAAGCACATTCCAGAATTCGAATGAACCCTCCGTTTTTTGCCTGGAGGGGAGTGCGAATTCAGCAGAATACAGCGCCAAATTGGCGGGCACGATATCAATGCCATTCCAGTAAGTCGGCGTGATCGCATAGTCGATAGACACTTCTGTTCCGTAGCAAAGGCTCAAAATAGTTTGCTCATCAGAAACGTCCACATCAGGAAGCAGTCCAAAAAGTGTCGTCATCGAACCTTGGGGATCCGTATCGATGACCAAGACCTTGTGACCGCGAAGACTTAAACCTTGGGCAAGGGTGACTGCAGTGGTGGTCTTTGTTACGCCGCCTTTGAAATTCGCGACGGCAATCGTGATGGCCTCTGCCTGCTCTGGGCGCATGTATTTACTGCGAATGGAACGAGCCCAGATTCGCGTGTCTTCCAGGCTGAACTTGCGCCGATGGCCACTTTCCATATCGCCAGTTGGCAAATCGCCTTTTTTCACTCGATAATCCATTTGTGCCTTCTCAAGGCCACAAACAGTTGCCACCTGATTGGTACTGAAAGTAGGGGAGCGCTTTCTGGCGTCTGGAGCCAGCATAGTCCCGCGAACACTTTCGATGACCGCGCCCACTCTGGATGATGCGGAAATCAAATCTTCTAAAGTAACGCGCGACTCCGGCTTGTTTTTGATTGACATGTATTTAATCCTACTAAACGCGAAATTCCGCTGGTTTCGTCAATTGTGCGTCTTTTGAGATGATTTTGGAAGTTCTGTCTTCGATTTCTTGAAGTTATCCACAAGCTCTCCGCTTCTCTTTTTTAATAACCTTTAGAAGCTTTAATACCTTTAGTTTGAATTTCTTTAATAAATTCAAATGCTTAGCGCAGTTTGCGTGAGATGATCCATGGGATATGTGAGACGATCCATGGGAGTTGTGAGCTCAAGCATGTGAACTGTGAGAAAAACCAATGTCCGGTCGATACAGCTTCTAACCACATATAAATGTGGTGTTGCAAACGTTGTAATGTCCGGAAACACGTACCAAGTACCCGCCTGGGCACAGGAAATAGACCGCCCAGTCGGCTAACTGTGAGACAAATCACGGGGTCAACAGTTAGAGAACTGGCCAAGTGTGAGGAAAACTATGGGGTAAATCCGTCTAGCGGACTTGAAGACCCAGCTCGACAAGGCCACAGCTTGCGTGAGTTGGCTGTTCTCACAGATAATGGTTTTAAATGAGCACCACGGAAATCCTCGGTCCCGACAGAATCGACAAACCAGTGTCGACTTTGGCCATGGTTCCTAAGACAGGAGCGATAACCAGGGTTGGTCGACAGGCCTATACCCTGATGATGTTTGTGGCCCGCGAGCAGGGAGCTGAGGACGACAAGACCGGATTATTCGGTGCTCCATTGAATACCGTCATCCGCGGCTACGACGGATCTTCCGGATCCGTCAAAGAGCTGAAGAAACATTTGCTCTCTATGGTGACGCATGTGGTTGAGTGGCAATCACCATCACCAGGGGAAACAGAAGAGTGGGGCGCTTGTGGTCTGTTATCTCAAGTCATTCTGAAAAAGAAGAATGGGGAAAACTGGATCTATTGGGCGTACCCACCAGCGCTTCGCCAGGAAATGCTCTACCCCTTGCGATATGCACAGATCCTGCGGTCCACCATTGCCCAGTTTCGTTCCCATGCTGGCTTGGCTCTTTATGAAATCTGTGCGCGATACAAGGACAACCCATCGCACTTGACCAGCAAACAGCATTGGAAATGGTGGCTGCCTGTATTGACTGGGAAGCCAGTGCCAACCGAAATCAAGACGGAATACCGCTTCTTCAATCGCGACACGATCAAGCCGGCCGTAGAAGAGGTCAATGAAGTTAGTGAGCTTATCGTTACAGCACACGAATTCAAAGTTGGCCGGACCATTGAGTACATTCAATTCGAGGTCAGGCTCAAGAAGGAAGAGTCAGCCAAAGCCAAATTTGCCATTGATCTAAGCAAAGTTGCCCGTGCCATTCAACTTGGGATCGATGCAGAAATAGCTGAGGACCTTTTCATTCGTCACGGAGAGTTGGCCTTTGCCAAAGCGATGGAGAGATTGGAGGCTCGCCTAGCTATGCCTGGGACGCCAATTCTTTCAAGACATGCGTATCTGAAGGCACTTTTGACAGGCAAAGCTGTAGACAAATCATTGCCTGCAGTAGGTAATGTTTCTCCAGATGAGTCCGCATTGCCTCGGCCGGAAGATCCAGGTGTGCAAGCTCAGGCGAATTTACGAAACCGCGAAGCCGAAAAGCTCAGGATCGCCCGTACAGAAATTGAAAATCTCAATCCAGTTGCACTTGCGCAACTCTTGAGTGAACTCAAATCAAACTTCATTGAGCGGAAAGTATCTCCAGCAGTCATGAGGAGATTGGACGATGGTAATTGGGAGTCCGCTCTGATCATGGGTGAACTAGTACGCTTCTACTGGAAGCGTACGCGAGGAAGAGACTGGACTTCCCCAGAACCCCTCCCAAATGTCAAGCGAGTTGAACAGGCAGGGTTGTTCTAATATAAATTGGTTTATGAAACGGGGGGGGCAATCCATCCTGAAGCAACATTTGCAAGCCGCGCATTCTGAATGAAATTTGAGAAATCGGTGTAAAGATAGGTTTGG
>ENA-UPXM01006475-UPXM01006475.1-activated-sludge-metagenome-genome-assembly--contig:-NODE-6475-length-10892-cov-5.903663_pt1 | contig 10892 bp, 7 predicted proteins | sample MGYA00238178_ERZ772708 | MGnify/ENA primary metagenome ERZ772708 (study PRJEB29002, sample SAMN05720212) | activated sludge metagenome | isolation source: anaerobic digester from wastewater... | reverse complement strand
AAAGGAGATTACAACTATCAGTTAGTCTCTACAGACGGAAAAATTATTAAAGATGGTAATCAATCTGAAAGTGCGATCAACGTTCAAAATTTGCCAACAGGAATGTATATCATGAAGATTACACAAGGCGGTAAAACTTCCAGCCATAAAGTAATCAAAAAATAATCCTATTTATTTTAACGAAGGACTTCGGTCACAAGTCGGGAGAATTTGTTCTTCCGGCTTTTTTTTATCACTAAAATTTTTGAATGAAATTCCAAACTTAGAGGTGGATTCAATTTTTTCTTTTTTAAAATATAATTAATCTCATCTTATCTAAAAAAATCTTATTTTTAAAGACCAATTCATCCAACTTATTTAAATCGATCAATTAAAAATGAAAATCAATCTTACCCATAAATCAGCACAAGAAATCAACCAAAAATTCTCTTTTTTCACCGAAGAAAACTGGCAAACGGAAAAAGCACATTTCAACCAGAATTTAGAAGGAATCTTCTCTGCAAAAAAAGATGAAACCTTTATTGTAGTTGAAGACGAAAAAGTTCATTTCCTCATCGGTTTAGGAGAAAATCCACAGAATTTCGAAATCCAAGCAAGTGCCGAAAAATTCACGTACGATTTCAGAAAAAAATTGAAGGCAACAAATACAGAAATCAATGCAGATAGTTTCAAAAATCTTCAGATTGAAAGTCTGGTAAAAGGTTTATTTTTAGGAACGTACGAATATCCATTTAAAGCAGAACATGCAATCTTCAGTTCTGATTTTCAGCTTATTTTATCCAATCTTTCTGAGGAAAATCTGCAGGATTTAATCACAAAAACATCCGCCATTTGTGAAGGTCAATTTGCATGCATGGAATGGTTGAACAAACCTCAAAATTTCAAGCGGGTTCCTCATATTTCTGAATTTTTAACTGAAATTTCCACTCAATATCATTTCAAGCAAACCGTTTTCGATCGTAAAAAATCAGGAGAAATCGGATTGGGTGCTTTTCTTTCCGTGAATCAGGGAAGTTCGCAGGAAGCCGCTTTTACCATTTTAGAATATCATTCTGAAAATCCCAATGCGAAAACTATCGGTTTAGTCGGTAAATGTGTACTTTTTGACACCGGTGGAATTTCCATTAAAGGTTCAGAAAATCTGCATTACATGAAATCTGATATGGGAGGAGCAACTGCCGTGATCGGCACTTTAATTGCTGCCGCAAAAATGAAACTTCCTGTTCATATTATTGCGATTTTGCCAATTACTGATAACGCGGTTTCAAACACTGCATACATTCCAAGCGACGTTATAAAAGCCTACAACGGAAAAACCATCGAAGTTTTAAACACCGATGCGGAAGGACGAATGACACTTGCAGACGGACTCTCTTATCTCTCCAAAAATTACAAAATCGATATTTTAATAGACTTGGCAACTTTGACAGGAAGTTCCGTGAGAATGTTTGGTTACACCTGTGGCGCTTATTTTTCAAACAACGAAAATTTAAAAAAATCTTTGGAGAAATCGGGCGATCAAACCAACCAGAGACTTTGGAATCTTCCACTTTGGGACATCTGGAAAGACGATTTCAAATCTGATGTTGCGGATTTCAAAAATATATCGTCCAAACCATTCGGTGACTGTATCGTTGCGGGAAAATTTTTGGAGCAGTTTATCGAAGGGCATCAAAATTGGGCACATCTCGATATTGCAGGAGTTGCCTTCGGAAATGTGCGTTATATGAAAGAAAAAGGCGCAACCGGTTATGGGGTGCAATTATTAATTGATTTTTTAGAAAATTGTTAATGAAAAATTAGCGTATTAAAATTTTTCTCAGTATAATTGAAAGAGAATTTTCAATTTACGAACGATTATTAAAAATCTCTGTTGATTATTTAATAATTATTCGTTAAAATTTTTGAAAATTCATTAATTTTTAAAAATCGTTTTATGAAGGAAAAAACAATTGTTTGTATTTCATGTTATTACAAAGGATATGATTTTATGGACGAGATGCACCAACTCGGAAATAAAGTGATTCTCATTACCTCCGAAAATTTTAAAGATAAAAACTGGCCTTGGTTTGCAATTTCCGAAGTGTATTATATGCAGGAACTTGAACCTTCAGTCTGGAATCTTGATCATTTGATCGAAGGTTTTTCTTTCCTTCTTAGAACCCATAAAATTGACGCGGTAATCGCTTTAGATGATTACGACGTAGAAAAAGCAGCTCTTGTCCGCGAAACTTTCAGAATTCCCGGAATGGGACAAACAACGCACCGCTATTTCAGAGATAAATTGGCGATGCGTCAAATGGCAAAAGATTCTGGAATTGATGCACCGCAATTTTCTTCAATTTTTAATGATGAAAAAGTTAATGAATTTGCAGATCAAAATCCTGCACCATGGGTTTTGAAACCGCGGTCCGAAGCTTCAGCAACGGGAATCGTTAAGATAAAATCTAAAGAAGAATTGTGGCCTGCAATTGAAAAACTCGGTGCAGAACGTCATAAATTTTTATTGGAAAGCTTCAAACCCGGCGACGTTTTTCATGTGGATAGTTTGATGTACAATAAAGAAATTCTTTTCACTTCAGCGTCGCAGTACTTATCACCACCCATGGAAATTTCCCATGAAGGCGGTGTTTTTCGGACCAAAACATTACCATTATATTCAGAAGAATATCGAGCATTAGAGAAAGCAAATTCAAATATTCTGAAAAGTTTTGGCTTGGTCAATGGCGTTTCTCATACCGAATTTATTAGAAGCAAAGAAAATGGAAAATGGTATTTTCTAGAAACTTCCTCCCGAGTTGGAGGTGCGCATATTCCTGATTTGGTGGAAGCTTCTACCGGAATTAACTTATGGCGGGAATGGGCAAGAATTGAAGATGCTTTGTTAAAAAATACAAAATACGAAATCAAGAAATCAACTGGTTTTGCGGCAGGATTAATTGTTGCGCTCGGAAAGGAAAAAGTTCCAAACTACGAGAAATTTCACTGCGATGAGGTAGAGAAATTTCTGCAATTGGATTATCATATCGGAATCGTTTACAAGTCAGACAGCAAAGAAAAAATTCAGGAGAAACTCGATGAAGCAGCCTTGATTATTACCCAAGAATATCTGAATATTTTGCCGCCAAAAACAAAACCATCTTCCTAAAAAAGAGATTTCTCTTTAAATAAATCGAAAAAATTAATAAACTATAAAAAAAGATACATGCCTAGAATTGAACATACTGATTTTTATTCCCACATTTTAGGAATGAGTTTAAAAGTAGAAGTCACGGGACATTTTGGATATCCAATGATCATGTTCCCTACTTCTCAAGGCGATTATACCCAAAATCACGACTTCAAATTAAACGAAAGCCTCAATTGGTTGGTAGAGAACGGAAAAGTAAAACTCTACAACATTGAAACCATCGATAAATTCAGCTTTTACGATAAGAATATTCATCCTTCTGAGAGAATCAGGAACTATGAATTGTACATGCAATTTCTGAAACAGGAATTTGTTCCGTACATTCAGAGATTACATTCTGTACACCGCGTTGCAGTTGCCGGTGCAAGTTTCGGCGGTTATCACGCTGCAAATTTTGCATTTCGCTTTCCGGATGTAGTTTCTCACATGTTTTGTCTCTCCGGAGCTTTTTCCATCAGAAATTTTATGGATGGTTTCAGCAACGATTTGGTGTATTACAACTGTCCGAGAGAATTTATGCGGAATGATGAAGCCTGGAAATTTAAACACATGCATATCGTTTTAAGCACTTCGGATGAAGACATCTGTTTAGAGCAAACCCGAGAAATGGCAGGAATCTTAGCCGAACGTGGAATTAATCATTGGTATGATGAACAAAAATGGATCAATCATGATTGGCCGCTTTGGAGAATGGTTTTCCCCACTTTTGTCGGAAGATTTTTTGGGTAAAACTAATTCAGTAATCGGAATTCTTTAAAAAAAGTAAAATAAAATTTAAATTAACATTTATAAAAAAATAAAAAATATCATGGCAAAAAAAGTAGGAATATTATTTGGAATGGAAGACACTTTTCCGTGGGCTTTCATTGATAAAGTAAACGAATTGGGTAAAGGTGAAGTTGTAGCGGAAGCAGTAATGATTGATAAACTAGAACAAGGTGCAGATTATGGTTATGCTGTAATTATCGACCGAATTTCCCAAGACGTTCCGTTTTACAGAGCTTATTTAAAAAACGCGGCACTGAATGGAACTTATGTGATAAACAATCCGTTTTGGTGGAGTGCAGACGAAAAATTTTTCAATAATGCATTGATGTCAAAATTGGGAATCCCATTGCCAAAAACAGTTTTATTACCCAGCAATGACCGACCAACAGATACCACAGAAACGTCTTTTAGAAATTTAAAATTCCCGCATGATTGGGATTATATTTTCAATTATGTAGGTTTTCCTGCGTATATGAAACCGCATGATGGTGGTGGCTGGAAAAGTGTTTATCGCATAGAAAATGCCGAAGACATGTGGGAAAAACTAGGCGAAACAGGGCAATTGGTCATGATGCTTCAGGAAGAAATTGTGTTTCAGGATTATTACAGAGTTTATTGTTTGGGCAAAAAACATGTTCACATCATGCCCTATGAACCAAGAAATCCTCACCACTTAAGATACGCAACTACGCATCAAACAGAAGGAAAAGAACTGGAGAAATTGCTCAAAATCATTCATGATTACACGATCAAAATGAATGAAGCTTTAGGATATGATTTTAATACCGTAGAATTTGCAGTAAAAGATGGAATTCCTTACGCGATCGATTTCTGTAATCCTGCACCAGATGCAGACAGAAATTCGGTTGGTGAAGAAAATTTTGCATGGATCGTAGAACACGCAGCTCAGTTTGCGATCGAAAAAGCAAAAGAATATGTGGCAGGAAAACCAAATATTTCTTGGGGAACTTTTGTTACAGACAATATTACGAAAAAGTAAATTTCAGGAAAAAAAATTTAGATTTAAAAATACTCAAAAAACACAAAACCATGCATCAATTTACCATAGGCGTAGAAGAAGAGTATCAAATTATTGATGTAGAAACGCGGGATTTAGTCTCGCATGTTTCCAAAATAATTGAAGGCGGAAAAGCAACTTTACTCGAAAATCTAAAACATGAAATGCACGAATCCGTTATCGAAATGGAAACGGGCATCTGTAACAATATTCAGGAAGTAAAGGCCGAACTGACCGATCTTCGAAAACGACTCATCAAAGTTGCACACGAAAATAATTTACGCGTTTCCGGCGGAGGAACTCATCCTTTTTCAAGATGGCAAGATAATCCCATCACAAAAGCCGATCGGTACGACAAAATTGTGCAGGATTTGGGAGATGTTGCACGGTCCAACCTCATTTTTGGACTTCACGTTCATATCGGTATTCCCAACCGGGAAGAAGGCATTAGAATCCAAAATGTTGTACGCTACTTTTTGCCGCATTTGTACGCACTTTCTACGAATTCTCCGTTTTGGGTAGGAAGTAAAACAGGATTTAAATCGTACCGCCAAGAAGTATTTGCAAAATTTCCACGAACAGGAATTCCCAGTTATTTCAGTTCTGTCGCAGAATTTGATGCCTACATCAATTTAATGATTAAGACAGGAACCATTGATAATGCAAAAAAAATATGGTGGGATTTACGCGTTCATCCTTTTTATCCAACCATCGAATTTCGAATCTGCGACATGCCACTTCGAGTAGAAGAAACGGTTTGTATCGCGGCAATTATGCAATGTTTGGTGGCCAAAATTTACAAACTTCACGAACAGAATTTAAGCTTCAGAAGTTACCGCAGACTGCTGCTGAACGAAAATAAATGGCGCGCTTCGAAAGACGGAATCCATTCGCAACTTATTGATTTCGGAAAAGAAACCAGCGTTCCTTATTCAGATTTACTCCACGAACTTTTGGCTTTTATCGATGATGTTGTAGATGATTTGGGTTGCCGAAAAGAAGTTGAATACGCTTGGGAAATTATGAAAAACGGAACAGGTGCAGACCGACAATTAGCGGTCTATGAGCAAACTGGAGATCTAAAATCGGTTGTGGATTATATGATTTCAGAAACTGAGTATGGAATTACTTATGAATAAATAATTTATTCACTAGTTTTGTACCGTAAATATTATTAAATGAAAGGAATTAAAGTTGCCCTACTCGACATGAATAATAACCATGCGAATCAGGGAATGCGAAATATAAAAGAAATTTCTCAGGCGTTCAAAGAAAATGCGGATGAAGATGTTACTATCGAACTTTTTGATGTGAGATACAAGAATGAAGTTCCAAATATTGCAGATTTTGACATTTTCATTTCCTCCGGTGGTCCCGGAAATCCACATCAAGAAGGCTACGAATGGGAAAAAAAATACGCTGAATTTCTAACCGGAATTTGGGAGCATAATCAAAGACAGGAAGATAAAAAATTTCTTTTTCTAATCTGTCATTCTTTTCAGATTGCAAGCATTCATTGGAATATCGGGAATATTTGCAAGAGAAAATCCTACTCTTTTGGCGTAATGCCAATTCATAAAACTGAAGAAGGGGAAAACGATTTTCTGCTCAAAAATTTAGCAAACCCATTCTACGCCGTAGATTCCAGAGCTTATCAGTTGATCGAAGCCGATGAGGAAAAGATGGAAAAAATGGGGATGAAAATTATGGCATTAGAGAAAGTCCGACCACACATTCATTTGGAAAGAGCGGTGATGGCGATTCGTTTTTCAGCAGAAATTTTCGGCACACAATTTCACCCAGAAGCAGATCCGAAAGGAATGATTGAAAATTTAAAAAATGATAAAAATCGTACGGCGATGATCGAAAATTTCGGCGTTGAAAAATATTTGGAAACCATAGATAGAATGGATGATCCAGACAAAATTATTCTTACCCAGCGTCAAATTTTACCCCGCTTTTTACAATCTGCCTCAGAACAGATTTTGAAATTTGAAATGGCTTAATTTTTTAATCGGCTATTTTTTCGTTTTTTGAACAGGTGAAGTAATTTGTACGAGTTTCTTTGGTGTATATTTTCCTCAGAAAGAGTTACATTAATTGTGAGACATTATTTAGAATTAACTTTTTAGTAAATTTAAGACATTATGATTCCGAAATACAGAAAACAGTTTAACGCAGAATTTTCGCCAGAGAAGTACCAAAATATTTTGGATCATTTACAAGAAGAAGGGGGAATTTATCCGCAATTCCGCGTTTCTGAAAGTCCAATATTTTTAACCACCGAGTTTATTGATAAGCTTCACGGTGCATGCGACAGTATTATTTCACAGATCAAGGAAATGTCTCCACAGGAATTAGATCTTGCGATTCCAGATGATTGTAGAGTTCCTAATGACACGCTGCAACCTCATTTTTTCACCATCGATTTTGGAATTTGTCAAAATGAAAAAGGCGAAATCGTACCGGAACTGATAGAATTACAATCCTTCCCTACTTTGTATTGTTTTCAAAAAGAATTACAAAACGCTTTTGTCAGCGAATATGATTTTTTAAAACCTTTGAAAACACCCAAAAGCGACGAGCAATATTATCAAGAATTAAGAGATTTAATTGTAGGCGATGAAAATCCGGAGAATGTTATTTTAATGGAAATTTTTCCCGATTCGCAAAAAACAAATATCGATTTTTATCTTACGAAAAAAAGACTCGGAATAGAAATCGTGTGTCTCACAAAGGTCAAAAAAGAAGGTCGGAAATTGTATTATGAAAAAGACGGTCGAAAAATTCAAATCAAAAGAATTTACAACCGTGTTATTTTCGATGAGATCAATAAAATCCCTGATTTAAAAACTGAATTTGATTTCCGCGAAGAAGCAGACGTAAAATGGATTACACATCCGAACTGGTTTTTCAAAATTTCGAAATTTATCTTACCCAAATTAACGCACGAATTTGTCCCTAAAAGCTATTTTTTGAATGATTTTCCAAAGCATGAAAACTTAGAAGATTTTGTCTTGAAACCTTTGTTTTCTTTCGCTGGAAGTGGTGTTAATTTAACTCCAACTCCACAAGATATTGAAAAAATTGAGGATCGAACCAATTACATTTTACAGCGAAAAGTGGAATATGCTCCTTTATTTGAAGACATTAACGGAGAATTTTCGAAAGCTGAAATCCGCTTGCTTTATATTTGGAATGAAGATTCAGACAAGCCCAAATTAATGGAACATCTGATCAGAATGACAAAAGCGGCAATGGTCAATGTAGATTTCAATAAAAAAGATGCAATCTGGATTGGTGGTTCAACAGCTTTTACAGAACGGTAAAAACCATCTATTTAGCATAACCATTCAACTTAATACTCTAAATATTAAAACCTTAAAAAAGCCGCGGAAACATATAATCCGCGGCTTTTTTCTTGGTGTATTTGGGAAATTCTGATGGAAAATATTTTCAAATATTACACCAGTTCAATTAAACTTCCTCGTTCATCATCTTTCGTAATATTCAAGGAAACCGGCATTTTCTCTTTCAGTTCTTCAACATGAGAAATAATTCCGACGATTCTGTTCTCCTTTTGAAGACTCAATAAAGTTTCGAAAACCACCTGAACAGATTCCGGATCCTGGGTTCCGAAACCTTCATCAATAAAGAAAAAATTACGTTCTGCAATTGCATGAGACTGCACACTTTCTGCCAATGCCAAAGCTAAACTGAGGGAAACCTGAAAAGCTTGTCCGCCAGATAATGTTTTTACGCTGCGTTTTCGGCCTTCATTCAAATAATCTACGATTTCGAAATCATTGTTTTCATTGAGCTGCAAACTAAGCTGATTTCTGGTCATGCGGTGAAAACGAATATTGGCATGATCGCACAGTTGCCGCAAATAAATAGAAGAAGCATATTGCACGAAACCCGCTCCTTTAAAGAGATTAGTCATGACTTTCAGATTTTCTGCACGTTTTTTCAGTTGGTCCAAATCCTTTAAAAGAACCTCTTTTTTCTTAAATTCTATTTCCAGACGATCGATTTCTCCTTTGAGTTTCGCAAGTGTTTCACCAGCAGATTGTGTTTCTCCTTTCTTCGTCTCAAAATCATTTTCCAACCGCGCAAACTCTTCGATGTCGAAGGTGAAATCTTTTAATTTCAAAGATAATTCAGAAATACCGTTTGTTAAAATTCCAAACTCCATTTTGAAATGGTGAATTTTTTCCCGGTTTTCGAGCACTTTAATTTCTTCTGCCAGAATTTTTTGAACATCAGAAACGGTATCAAATTGAAGGGAAAGTAAAGCTTCATTCAAAAGCAAATGATGACTCAAGATTTCATTTTCGATTTCAGAAATTCTTTTCTCAAGCTGATCAACAATAGCTTTTTGCGCAGCTAATTTTGGAGAAAGTTCCGTTTCTTTTCTTGTCAAAAGTTGATAGTTCTCTTCCGTTTCGCGATTCGAGATTCTTAACTGCGCTAGATTTTCTTCAATTTTGACTCTATTTTCATCTTTGAAATCGTTCCAGTTCAGAAATTTCAAATTTGATTGATTGCTGGAAATCTGCGTTTCTACTTTGTTTTCCTGAAGTTGCAAATCCTGCAATGCTTTTTTGAATTTATCTAGATTTTGTTGAGAATTCTGCCTGTTTTTTTGTTCCACTGAAATTTTCAAACTAAGCTCTTCAATTTGCTTTTCTAAGTGAATGGCTTCCTTGCGTTTTTGCTCAAATTCAGCTTCATTTTCGGCATGAAATTCTTTCCATTCAAAAGCATTCAGATGATTTTTCTGGTTCAATTTTATTTTCTCGCAGACTTCTTCTTCAGCTACTAACTGATTTTCAAAAATCTTTTTCCGTTCCAGCATTTTCTCGATCGCCGAAGATTCATTGTGATGTGCTTTTTGTTCCACTTCTAAATCTCGAAGTTGGCTTTCAACGTTTTCAATTTCCGCTTTCACATCGGTAAATTCTACGATATTCGGATGGTCTAAAGCGCCACATAATGGACAAGATTCGCCGTCGTGAAGTTCCGTGGAAAAATGCGCGAGCTTTTGCTGAACTTCGAGATGATTTCTCTGATCGTTTAGATTTTTTTTCTGGTTTTCGAGAAGCTCCATTTTACTTTTGAAATCTTCCAAATAGGTTTTTTCATTGATTTTTAAAGATTTTAATTCCTCAGAAATCTGCTGAATATTTGCTTTACAATCGATGACTTTTTGAGATTGATTCAAAAAAGATTCCTTCAAATATTGATTCGTAGAAAACCACTTTCCCACATTCAACAAAACATCAGCATCGATTCTTTTTGCCTTTAAATCATCAGAATTTTTAGTAAAAAGTGCAATTTTTTCTTCAAGCAAAACCTGTTCATTAATGACTTCATTTACTTTTTCGCCTCCATTTTTTGTACGATCCTTTACCTTTTTTATTTCTTCTGAAAAAGCCAACATCTGCACGATCAAATTCAAATCATGCTCTTGAATTTTATTTTCTTCTAAAGCTTTAAATTGAGGTGAAATCGTTTCTAAATCGTTTTTAACCCGAGTAAATTCACCTTCAATTTTTTCTAAAATTTTCTTTTGCTGCATTTGATCTTCAACTTGTACTGCCTGCAATTTTTCAAGCTTCAACTTTTCAGAAAGCAATGGATTGAAAACTTTGAAAACCTGATCGTATTTTTCGGTCTTTTTTTCTAAAACGTCGACTTCAATTTTCTGAATTTCCAGTTTTTTTAGCAGTTCAGTTTTGTGTCCCAAAAGTTCAAAATCTGCCTTTAAAGTGGTTTGCTTCAGATATTTTTTTTCCAAATCTTTAAATTCCAGCGAGATGAAATTATAGATTTCCGTTTGTTGCTTTACAATTTCCTTCTGCCTAGAAATATAATCTTCATTGATTTCTTCATAACCTTGCAACTGACCTTCCA
>ENA-UPXM01006471-UPXM01006471.1-activated-sludge-metagenome-genome-assembly--contig:-NODE-6471-length-10900-cov-4.299769_pt1 | contig 10900 bp, 12 predicted proteins | sample MGYA00238178_ERZ772708 | MGnify/ENA primary metagenome ERZ772708 (study PRJEB29002, sample SAMN05720212) | activated sludge metagenome | isolation source: anaerobic digester from wastewater... | reverse complement strand
CTGCCGAAAAAAAGTGTTGAAAGCTTCTACATCGAAATCTGTAGTTGATCGATTTCTACTGCAACAAATATAGCTCACATCCGGGTATTCGAGGCAAATGAGTAGGTAAAGTGTTATAAATGAATCATCATATCTGTTTCCTAGATTTTTCTTAAGTAGGTGTTAGTTCTTGATAGATGAGAATACGATTGTAAACAGAATCGAAGAAGCCCTTGTTAAGGCAAACACCATTCTCGATAATCGGGCGAGGGCCTTTCTGAATGACTACACTGGCCCATTTTCGGCTATCCTTCGGGAGAACGCAGTGATTTCGGAGGAGTCGGGACTGCCTTTATGCCAGGACGCGGGGTTTATCGAATTCTTTGTATTCATGGGTCATGAAGTAGTCCTTGAAAGACCGATCTCAGAAATCCTCGACCGTGCTGTAAGGAATGCATATTCAAGTAATCCTTACAGGTACTCAGTTGTAAAGGACCCTCTTCATCATAGAGAAAATACCGGCGACAATACCCCGTCGGTAGTTCACACGTTCATCCGGACGGGGAAGAGACTGGAAATTCGTTTTCTGGTGAAGGGGGGAGGAAGCGAGAACCTTTCCAGACTCTTCATGCTCAACCCAACGACAACTCAGCAAGAACTTGTAGATACAATTGTACACTCGGTCTTGGAAAATGGAGCAAGGGGCTGCCCTCCGTTGAAGATTGGAATCGGAATCGGTGGAAGCTCGGAAAAGTCGATGATTCTCTCGAAGCTCGCACTGACAAGAGAGATAAACGTGGCGAATCCCGATCCTTACTACGCTATGCTGGAGGAACGGCTTCTCCGCGAGATAAATAATCTCGGGATCGGTTTTCAAGGCCTTGGCAAAGGTATTACTGCCTACTCAGTGAGTATTGAGACTGCACCTACCCACATCGCCACTCTCCCAGTTTCACTTGCGGTGGACTGCTATCTCTGCAGAAGGGGAGTGGTGGTCTTTGAAGATTGACGATCTTGTTTGCTGTCAGGAACTATACTATACAGGCAAGCTACTGGTTATGAGAGATGCGGCCCAGATGCGTTTGAAAGAACTTCACGAACAAGACCGGCCTTTGCCTGTTAAGTTGGAGGGGGCAGTGGTTTTCTACGCGGGTCCGGCAAAGCCAACCAAAGAGAGCTTTGGAGCTATTGGACCTACTACTTCTATAAGGATGGACTGTTTTCTGGAAATGCTTTTTCAACAGGGCGTTCAGGCTACAATAGGTAAGGGAAAGAGATCGGATCTCTCAACCTCGCTGTGCAGAAGATACGGAAGAGCCTACCTTCTTGCGCCGAGTGGAGCTGCAGCTTCGCTATCAAAGAGGATCAAATCGTTAAGAGTTATCGCATACGAAGATCTGGGAACCGAAGCAGTATATGAAATCGAAGTCGAAAACTTTCCGCTAATTGTTGCAACAGACAAGAATGGTCTGGATATCTTTTCTTTTAATAGAAGGTGATTTAGTGAATGAAAGAGCGCTGAAACTTCACAAGGATCTCAGGGGAAAGCTTGAGGTAAGAAGCAGGGTGAAAGTTGATAGTATGGAGGCATTGTCTTTGGCATACACTCCGGGGGTCGCAGACGTTTGCCGCACAATCGAGGGAAAAAAGGAACTGGCATATGACTACACCAACAAGTGGAACTACGTCGCAGTTGTTTCAGACGGAACGGCGGTTCTGGGCCTTGGAGACATCGGCCCTGAGGCCGGTCTACCTGTCATGGAGGGTAAGGCGGTTCTGTTTAAGGAATTCGCCAATGTCGATGCCTTCCCTCTCTGTATTGACATCCATAGTCCTGAGGAAATCATCTCATTCGTGAGAGCAATCGCTCCAACCTTTGGAGGCATTAACCTTGAAGATATCTCCTCACCAAAATGCTTCTTCATTGAAAGCGAACTTCAGAAGATGCTCAATATTCCCGTTTTTCATGACGATCAGCACGGGGCGGCGATAGTTGCCGTTGCCGCATTGAGAAACGCCCTGAAGATTGTTGGAAAGAAGATTGAGAATCTAAAGATAGCGACTGTCGGCGTTGGCGCAGCCGGAGGCGCAACAATCAAAATGCTACTGGCGGCAGGTGCAAGAAATATTGTTGCAGTCGATAGAAATGGAATACTAAACAGGAATCAGCCATCTACTCTCCTAAATGAGTTTCATTCTGAGATCGTAAAGGAAATTAATCCAGATAATCTCAGTGGAAATCTGGAGGAAGCCGTGAAGGGAGCCGATCTCTTCATTGGAACTTCTGTTGCCGGGCTTCTTTCACCTGAAATGGTGCGCAAAATGGCTCCCGAACCGATCATATTCGCTCTGGCCAATCCCGTACCGGAGATTATGCCAGATCTTGCCCGAAGCGCAGGTGCATCAATTGTCGCAACCGGCAGATCAGACTTCCCAAACCAGATAAACAATGTTCTAGCATTTCCGGGAATATTCAGAGGTGCTCTTGACACAAGATCAAGAGAGATAAACGAATCTATGAAGCTGGCAGCAACTGACGCCCTTGCTTCGGCTGTGCCTGAAGAAAAGCTTTCCAGGGACTACATTTTGCCGAGGCCGTTCGAGCCGGGAATCGCAAAGAAGGTTGCACTAGCCGTTGGAAGAGCTTCTATTGATTCGGGGTGTTCGAGGCTCTCAGGTGAAGTAAACCTTGAGCAATTGATAGAAAGAGGATTCAAGAAAATCTGAAAGTCTTGTTTCCGAAATAACATACCTGCGGATGGAAAGATCGACTTCATCGTGCACACTATTGCATGAATGCAGTTTTTTGCATGCAAAAGCGTTCACCGACGGGGATCCCAAAGCAGCAAAGCTTCTGTATTCGGCTTTCAATGAGTGATTTATACAATTATGATCTCCTGGCATGATATTGCTTATTAAGTTGATGTGATGAATACTATGATAAAAACCAGGGGGTGTAAATCGTGACAGAAAAGTTTTCGAAGATCGCACTCAGAATGAAGTCGAACATCATCAGGGAACTGCTTAAGGTGACGTCGAAGCCGGGAATGATTTCTTTCGGTGGAGGTGTTCCCGATCCAGATACATTTCCACGTTTTGAAATGGCCGAAATATCGAAAGAAGTCCTGGAGAAGGAGTACAGATTTACTCTTCAGTATGGCTCAACCGAAGGTGATCCGATACTGAGGGAAGAGTATATATCTCTTCTGAAACGGGAAAGTGGGATAGAAGGTCTCGATGTCGACAATCTGCTTGTCACAGTCGGTTCCCAGAGCGCACTGGATCTTGTAGGCAAGATCTTCCTCGACGACGATAGTCTATACTTAGTATCAAAACCTGTTTATCTTGGAGCCGCAAGCGCCTTCGCATTGCGATCAAACGGCTATGTCTACATGGACCTTCGAGAAGACGGGATTGACCTTGATGAGGTTGAAAACAGATTGGAAGAGATTGCTTTAAGAGGGGAGATCAATAAGGTAAAATTCATATACGTTATCTCTAACTTTCACAACCCGGGCGGCGTTACAATATCGCTGGAAAAGAGAAAGAGGCTAGTCGAAATCGCTGAGAAGTACGATGTTCTGATCGTTGAGGATGATCCCTATGGTGACCTTAGGTACGAAGGCGATCCAATAGATCCAATATTCAAAATCGGAGGTCAGAATCGGGTCTTACTTCTGAGGACATTCAGCAAGATCCTCTCCCCAGGGCTGAGGTTAGGAATCGTTATTGGGAACAAGACCATAATAAGGAAAATGGTAATGGCTAAACAAGCCTCGGATCTCTGCACTCCCAGTCTCACACAGAGAATCGCGGCTAGATATCTTCAGAGGCATGATTTGCTTGCACAGCTTAAACCAACGATAGCTCTCTACAGGGACAAGAGAGACCTTATGCTTGCCGAGCTCGAGAAGAATTTCGGAGACATGAAGCGATTCCATTGGACCAAACCTGACGGAGGCCTTTTCATTTGGTTCACTCTTCCCGAGAGCTTCAATACTGGAGAAATGCTGGAAATGGGCAAGGCCGAGAATGTGCTTTTTGTTCCAGGAGAGGCCTTCTCGCTGGACAACACATGCAAGAACTCGATGCGCCTATCCTTCTGTCTTCCTCCCAGAGAGGATATCATAGAAGGAGTAAGAAGGCTGAAGAAGGTCATTCTGGAGTACGGTAAAGAGAAGAATCTTCTCTAGAGGAGTGGAAAGATGAAGATTCTCGCTATAAACCCCGGCTCAACTTCAACAAAGATAGCTGTTTTCAACGACGAAGAGGAGATTGTTAGAGGTTCGATTCAGCACTTCTCGTCTCGAAATGATCGAAGTCAAGACATTCAAGTTAGGGCAGAGGAAATCCTATCCTTCCTAAAAGAAAGCAGCATTTCTTTCGATTTTGACGCCATTGCCTGCAGAGGAGGCATATTGCCACCTATGGAAAGCGGTACATATCTGGTAGACGATAAGATGGTAGATTTTCTCCTTCATCGCGCGGCAATTGATCACCCTTCGAATCTTGCCGCTCCCATAGGTTTAAGGCTATCTGAAGGGAAGATTCCCGTGTTCATAACAGATCCAATCTCCGTCGACGAGTTGTGCGAAGAGGCTCGTTTGTCAGGCCTTCCTCAACTTCCAAGAATCTCTAGACTTCATGCGCTTAACATGAAAGCTGCCGCGAGACAAATAGCCTTTGATCTTGGGAGAGATGTCCGAAATCTCAATCTGGTAATCGCCCATCTGGGCGGAGGTATCTCTGTTGGCCTGCAGTTGAGGGGAAAGATGGTGGATGTCAACAACGCAACCGATGAGGGACCTTTCAGCCCGAACAGAACTGGGGAGCTTCCAGTAGGTGATGTAGTGGAAAAATGCTTCTCGGGAGAATACTCGGAAAGAGAGCTTCTCAACAGATACTTAAAATACGGCGGACTTCTCGCCTATCTTGGAACCGACGATCTAAGAAAGGCGCTGGAATTTGCAAAAGAAGATGACGACGCAGCTCTAGTTGTAGACGCAATGGCTTATCAGATTGGAAAAGAGATCGGAGGAATGGTTGCTGTAGCTGGTGGTTCGATCGACGCAATTGTTTTGACCGGAGGGATGGCATACAACACTGAATTCGTCCAGAAGATCAAAGAATACATTGGGAAGTTCGCACTGGTAGTCATAGAACCTGGCGAAAACGAGCTTCTTTCTCTTGCTCTAGGAGCAAAGAGAGTACTGGAAGGAACTGAGAAGGCAAGAACTTTTGATCCGGAGGTGGCAATGTGATTCCACATCTCTCACAACTCATAGATCGAGCTAAAAATAACCCAAAGACAGTTGCCATTGCAGCAGCTGAGGACTCAATAGTTCTGGCCGCAGCTAAAGAGGCTGCAGAGCATGGCATTGCATCGTTCATTCTATTTGGCCAAAAAAAGAAAATCGAGCAAATAAACAATGAGCTTGGATTTTCTGAAGGATTTACAATAGTTGACTGTTCTACAAAACTCGAATCAATTGAAAAGGCAGTAAAGGCCGTTTCCTTAAAAGATGCAGAGATTCTTATGAAGGGAAATGTCAAGACCGGGGAGCTTCTAGGCATCTATTTGAAAGATGAGTTTGGTCTCAAAACCGGAAGAACAATGAATCTAGTAACTGTTTTCGAGATAAAGAGATACCACAAGCTGTTACTTGTAACAGATGCAGGTATGGTTATCGCTCCTGATCTCAATCAAAAAGCCGATTCAATAATCAACTCGGTTTCTGTTGCGCGGGCGCTGGAAAACAAAAGACCGAAGGTTGCAGTTCTCGCGGCAATAGAGACTGTCAACCCAAAAATGCCCGCAACTATTGAGGCCGCGATTCTTTCACAGATGGCAAGGAGGGGGCAGCTTGGATCTGTCGATGTTGATGGCCCTTTTGCTCTAGACAACGCTATCTCACGTGAAGCTGCAGAGCACAAGGGGATTTCCAGTTCAGTGGCGGGCGATGCAGATATCTTGATAATGCCCGACATCGAAGCAGGTAATATCTTCTACAAAGCCATGGCATTTCTTTCTGAATGTCAATTAGCAAGCACTATAGTTGGGGGGAAAGCTCCGATAATACTCACTTCGCGTGCAGATTCAGCGGAAACTAAGTTGTACTCGATAGCTCTAAACGTCCTTCTTGCGGGAGTGATATGATGTCGGTTGTCTTGGTTATCAACCCCGGCTCGACTTCAACAAAATTGGCTCTATTCAGAGATTCAGAGATGATCGGTGAGCATACGATCAGACACTCGCCTGACGAACTGAGTAAATTTCCTTCATTATATGAGCAGCGTGAATTCAGAAAGGCCTTAATTGTAAGGTTCTTGGAATCAGTGAAGCACCCGCTCTCGGAAATCGATGCAATCATCGGGAGAGGTGGGATGCTCCGCCCTCTCGAAGGTGGTACATACGTGGTAAACGAAGAAATGATAGAAGACCTTAGATTGGCAAAATACGGTGAACATGCGTCTAATCTTGGAGCAATACTGGCAAACGAGCTTTCACTCGAAAGCGGAAAGGGAATCCCGGCTTACATAGCCGATCCGGTTGTAGTAGATGAAATGGAACCAGTCGCAAAATTTTCGGGACATCCAGACTATACGAGGAGATCGATATTTCACGCTTTGAATCAGAAAGCAGTTGCAAGGGAAGTAGCATCAAGGTATGGAAAGAAGTATGAAGAGATGAATTTCATTGTAGTTCATATGGGCGGGGGGATTTCCATCGGTGCTCACAGAAGGGGAAGGGTGGTCGATGTAAACAACGCTCTAAATGGAGACGGACCCTTCAGCCCGGAAAGAGCGGGGACTCTCCCTCTCACTGGTTTGATAAAGCTATGTTTCTCTAATGAATATACCAAGGATGAAATCAGAAAATTAATAAAGGGAAAAGGCGGCCTCATGGCTTATACGGGGACCAGTGACTGTCAGAAAGTTCAGCAGGCAATACTAGACGGAGATCGGGAATCTGAACTAGCTTATAAGGCAATGGCATACCAGATTGTTAAGTGGGTAGGAAGAATGGCTGCAGCATTATCCGGCGAAGTGGATGCGATAATAATAACCGGCGGAATAGCTTATGATAGTAGATTTATGGTTCCGTGGTTGACAGAGAAACTGAGCTTTATCGCACCCATAAACGTTGTTCCAGGTGGAAACGAAGAATTATCTCTTGCCGTCGCCTGTTTGAGAGTACTTGAAGGAAGCGAGAAAGCAAAACAATACAAGGGGGAACCGTGAACTTCACTAAAAAGATCCTTATCTTCATGGGGATGTTTGGAAGCGGAAAGACGGAAATTGCGCTTAACGTATCCAGGCTACTCACAAAAAAGGGAGAACGGGTCGCGCTTGCAGACATTGATACTGTAAGCCCATACTATAGATCTCGCGATATGAGAGACTCGTTTGAACAGCTCGGAATAAAGATCATCGCTCCAAAAGGAAAATTGGCAAACGCGGATTTGCCGATAATTCCTCCGGAGATTTTCGGCTATGTGGAGAACCCAGAGTTCAGGGTTGTTCTTGATGTTGGAGGAAATGATGACGGTGCCGTCGTCCTATCCTCACTGAGCTCAAGGCTTCCGTATGGCAACTGTGAAACATTTTACGTGTTAAATCATTTTAGGCCATTCAATGACACCGTAGAGAACGCCGCTTCTCACTTTTTCAGACTTCAAGAAAAGTCGAGGATGAAAATCAACTACCTTGTGAACAACACAAACATTGGTCTTGAAACGACCTCAGAGACGATCGACAAGGGTGAGGAGTTCGTGAAACAACTGTCCGAAAGAGTTTCTGTTCCTGTAGCTTTCACGGTTATCATGAACGGCTTGAATAGGGAACCGCGCTTGTTTGAGCAGCTTGAAATTAAGAAATATATGTTGAATCCATGGGAGGTAGAACAATGAGCAAAAACTTCGTGAAGATCGACGAAGAGCGTTGCAAAGGCTGCGGCCTATGCATCAACTTCTGCCCGAAGAAAGTACTGAGCTTTTCGGACAAATTCAACAGCAAAGGATATCGTCCTGCTCAGCAGCATGATCTCGAAAACTGTATCGGATGCGGATTCTGTTATATGATGTGTCCAGATGCAGCAATAACCGTCTTCAAAGAAACGGTCGAGGTATAGGGGGGAGATTATGGCTGAAAGGATTATGGTAAAAGGGAATGAGGCAATGGCTGAAGCTGCAGTAAGAGCAGGTTGTAGATTGTATTTTGGCTATCCCATTACTCCACAGTCGGAATTTACAGAATACATGGCGAGAAGGATGCCAGAAGTCGATGGCGTCTTCCTTCAATCCGAGAGCGAAGTTGCTGCAGTAAATATGGTCTACGGCGCCGCATGTACAGGTCATAGGGTCATGACATCCACATCCAGTCCGGGTTTTAGTTTGATGCAGGAAGGTGTTTCTTATATTGCCGGGGCGAAGTTGCCGGCTGTGTTTGTGAATGTTGTCAGAGGTGGCCCTGGACTTGGTGATATCCAGCCTGCCCAAAGCGATTACTTCCAGTCCACCAAAGGCGGAGGTCACGGCGATTACCACTTGATTGTTCTAGCACCGGGGAGTATTCAGGAAGCTGTTGATCTTATGGAAACTGCTTTCAGACTAGCGGACAATTACAGAATCCCGGTTATGATGCTTGCCGACGGAATGCTTGGTCAGATGATGGAGCCAGTTGTCTTCCCAGAGTTTGTCAAGCTTGAGGGAATCAACGATCATTCAAGCTGGGCGTTAAGAGGCGCTGATGGAAGAGAACCTCATAAAGTTACTTCTTTCGATATCGATCCAGTTAAACTTGAAGAGATGAATACTGAAACACACAAGGTCTACGAAGAGATTAGATCAAAAGAAATCCGTTTCGAGACTCATGACCTTGAAGATGCAGATTACATTCTTGTTGGATATGGAACTATGGGAAGGATTCTTGGAAGCGTTGTTAAGACGGCAAGAAAACAAGGCATAAAAGTTGGGCTCTTCAGACCGATCTCTCTTTGGCCCTTTCCATATGATGAGCTGAAAAGGGCCGCAAGGGGAAAGAAGTTCTGCACAGTTGTGGAGATGTCAACGGGTCAAATGGTAGAGGATGTTCGCCTTTCAGTTGAGGGAAGCTTACCAGTGCATTTCTACGGAAGAACCGGTGGAATGGTCCCGACACCTGACGAAGTCTTCAAGGAACTCGTCAGACTTATAGGATGAGGTGATTATATGGAAAAAGCGACATACAAGAAACCTAAATCGCTTGCTGAGAAGGAATTTTCCTATTGCCCTGGATGTCACCACGGGATTATTCACAGACTCGTAGCAGAAGTCATCGATGAACTGGATATTCAGGGAAAGACTCTTATGGTTGCTCCAGTTGGATGTTCAGTTTTCGCGTACGAGTTCTTCGATATTGACGGTACGGTTGCCCCCCACGGAAGAGCTCCGGCAGTTGCAACTGGAATGAAACGGGCAATGCCGGAGAAAATGGTCTTCACTTACCAGGGCGACGGAGATCTCGCCGCAATTGGAACGGCTGAGATCATTCACGCCGCAAACAGAGGTGAAAAGATCACAACGATCTTCGTTAACAATGCGATATATGGAATGACGGGAGGTCAGATGGCTCCAACTACTCTTCTAGGGATGAAGACGACAACTTCACCATACGGAAGAAAAGCTGAGACTGAAGGTTTCCCGATTCATGTCTCGGAGTTGCTAAAAGAGACCGCAGGAATAGTCTATCTCGAAAGAGTTTCCGTGAGCTCGCCTCAAGAAGTAATTAAGGCGAAGGCCGCAATAAAGAAGGCGTTCATTGCACAGATGAAGGGCCTGGGATTCTCGTTAATCGAAGTCCTATCAACTTGTCCCACAAATTGGGGACTTGACCCGATAGAGTCCATCAAATGGCTGAACGAAAACATGAAAAAAGAATACCCAAAGGGTGTATTTGTCGACAAGGTCGGTGATATCAGATGAGTGATCATTTTCTGATAGCAGCGGGATTTGGCGGACAGGGAGTTATGTTGATCGGACAGATTCTGGCAACGGCTGGGATGTTCGACAACAAGCACACAACCTGGCTACCCTCGTACGGCCCCGAAATGCGTGGAGGGACGGCCAACTGTACCGTAGTTGTAAGTGATGAACCTATCGCCTCTCCGATAACAAATACGCCAAATGAATTGATTATAATGAATATTCCCTCTCTCATAAAATTTGAGAAAGAGATCCAGTCTGATGGACTGATGGTGATAAACACATCGGTTGTTGACAGAGATACGATTAGAGATGACATCTCCATAATAAAAGTAGATGCTAATGCTATCGCTGAGAAGTTGGGCAATCTCAAAGTAGCCAATATGGTTGTTCTTGGAGCATATCTCAAAAAGACGGGCGCAGTTACTCTTGAAGGTGTAAAAAAAGCGCTTGAAGAAAAACTTACCGGAAGCAAAGCTGCTCTTGTAAACCTGAACATTAGGGCAATTGAAGAAGGGATGAAATCAGTAAGCTGATCTCATTTAATGGGACGTACCTTAGGGTACGTCCTTATGCTGTTCATATGATTGCTTACGCGATTCAAACATGTTAGTGCGCTGGTTCGCAAAATGGATGTATAATCTTGCTAAGGTATTCTCTGGAGGACTAAAATGGAATCTGAAAACTTCTGGACAGCACTTTTCTTAACTTCTTTTGCGGGCCTCTCCACTGGAATCGGTAGCATTCTTGCAATTTTCACAAAGAAAACCAATACGGGATTTCTTTCAGTTTCACTGGGCTTCTCGGCCGGGATAATGATCTACGTATCCTTCGTGGAGATCTTTGTCAAGAGTGGTGAATCTCTCCAGAAGGCTATGGGAGATGGCATAAGCAACTGGGTCAATGTGATTGCTTTTTTCGGAGGCATAGGTGTTATTGCTCTGATCGACTTTCTCGTG
>ENA-UPXM01006433-UPXM01006433.1-activated-sludge-metagenome-genome-assembly--contig:-NODE-6433-length-10928-cov-5.529109_pt1 | contig 10928 bp, 6 predicted proteins | sample MGYA00238178_ERZ772708 | MGnify/ENA primary metagenome ERZ772708 (study PRJEB29002, sample SAMN05720212) | activated sludge metagenome | isolation source: anaerobic digester from wastewater... | reverse complement strand
CACGCTGAAGAGGATCAGCAAAACGGATAATTCTGAAATTATCAGCATCAGAAATTGAAGCAGTAGTCGTATTCATTCCGAGAGCGCCGGAAGTCATATATGCAATATTATTTATCATCGAAAAATTCGGAACCGCAGCTGCCGCTCCGTAGTTAGATGTATTTAAAATAATATCATTGTTATTAACTGCAGAAAAATCATATCCGTCATAATATAAAGGATTAACCGGCGGAGTATCTGCAGTACCGGTTGCCCCGGCAATCGCGTCATAAAAAGTTGCGGTGTCGCCGCTAACAGCCGTGATATCAAGTCCGACAGACATAAACGGCTGTATCTGAGACAAGGAAACTATATCTTCAACGCAATACTTATCATAAATAGCAAAAGGTCTTGAAACAGCAGAGTCAAAAATTCCGGCATCTAAATTCAGAGCATCTGTTTTATAATCGTAAGGCAATAACATATCCGCATCATCAAAATATGTAGTTGTAGGTGAAGAAACTCTCGCGGCATCTGTTGTATTAATAACGAGATATCCGGGGTTTATTACCGCAAAATAACCGATTGATCCGCCCTGCGGAACCAACTGATTTGGAAAATAATCACATGCAGGAGTATTGATGACAACATAAGTATTCCCGCTTAGTAATGCAGCACCGAATAGATCTATTGGGGAAGGCGCCGCATTGACAAGTCCGTAATTAGTTCCATTAAACACGACATCATTCAAACCAAGCCATGCGGGCGAAGTCCATCCATGAGGCGAATATACCGTTGATCCGCTAATATGCGGTATTGCCACAGGGCTATTATCATAATTATTTATCGTGTGATTTCTTGCTGTAAATGAATCAGTCGTCGCAAAATCCGCAAACTGATATAAATTTCCGGGAGCTATTGAAACCAAAGTCTGACCCATTGCGTGACGGTAATTAGATCCGGTTTTGTTGACGGTCGTTCCGTCAAAACCTCCGCTTCGTTCTACAACTACATCGCCGTCGTCGACAGAGGCAAATGCACCAGCCGTAAAATCAGAATCAAAATCAAAAAAAGCATTGAGCGCACCGGCTGGTATGGTCGCAGTTCCCGATGCAACATTATTATTTTGCACAAAACCCGGATAAACATTCGGATCACCCTGACCGCCGTATGTAACTCCAACTGATGATGAATTTCCGGCAGCAACAGTCAGTCCCGTTGAATCATTATGAGAATAATAGAAACTATCACTATTAGATATTCTCTTTAAGAATACATTTCCCCCATTGATACCGCTCAGGAAAAATCCGCCTGAGTAGTCAGAAAATATCCCGATTGATGTCATCGAATTATTATCAATCGTATCCTGCCAGTCAAGTATACCCGCTGAATTGAAAAAAGAAACATTTGAATTTGTCCCGTCAGAATACATAACTGCGGAGGAACCGTCTTCAGCTCCACTTAACAATTTCAACTGCAGTGCAGTTAATGCACTGTTTGCTCCGGAAGCTATTTGCGTCCCGGGAATAACCGTATTTTTCGAATAAAAATTGCCTTCAAGAAAGTTGGGGGTTGCTCCCGGAAGTTCTATACGGTAATAATAAACTGTTCCAGGTGTAAGAGCAAGTAGAGAAACTGAAAAAAGCTGAGACTCTCCGGTCGCGCTATAAACATTCGACGCAGTCGCAGGATATGTAGTGTCTATACCATAAGTTACAATAGAATTATCGACGGCGTAACTCGTCTGCCAGCTTAAATCGGCAGAAGTATCCGTGACATTTCCGACAAAATTGTTTGAAAGAGTCAATGCAGGATTAGCCCCGGGAGCAAGCTCAGTCTGAAAATTCCAAGTATCCATACCATCCTGAAGTAATGTATTTCCGGCCGCATCAGTTATGGCATTGGTCAGATCAACTGTATACAATGTATTGTAAGCCAAAGAAGCCGAAAGATTAAGCCTCCATGTATTAGTTCCGGCGACATTTGTCACACCTGAAACAGCGGCTCCTCCGCTTATAGTAAATGTCGCCATTGTAACATTCGAAACATCTTCATTAAATGTGACTTCAATATAATTTCTGTTAATCGGGATACCGGCTCCCATCGGACTTCGTATTATCACACGGGGCTGATAGTTATCAGTATTATTCGGAGCTGTGGTAAAACTCCATGAATAGCTCTGTGAAACATGGCGCGAGTCACTCAATGCAAGCAAATTAGTATTGGTGGAAACAGTATATGATGTGGAAACGCTCATGGGATTAGCAAGAGTTATGGTTATTATATGACCGGAAGTATTATAAGTATGAATACCCGCAACAGCCGGACTTATTGTAATATTTGTTGAATTAACCGACGCAGGAAGTATATCATGAGAGAATATAAGAACGATTTTTGAATTAACCGGAACATCCGTTTCAGCCGGAGCCGGATATGCTATCGCACCGGTAATTGCAAGGGTTCCTGGCAGATCTTCATCAAGGGATGAAATATCATCCGCAGGCGTTACAGACTGCGATTCCTTGCCGCAGGCAGAAAAAAGCAATGAAAACACAACCGCGAAAGAAAGCAATTTGCTTAAAAAAAACAGTTGATATTTCATTTCCTCTCCAATAGCATAAAGATATACTATATTATTACCATGTCAAACAAAAAGATTATTACAAAACTGGTTATTTTTGCCGCTATTGCCGCTTCCATACTCCTTCCTTTCAAAGGGAAGGCGACTATAAGCAATGTCATTCTCACACCTGCAAATCCGACTATTCTGTCAAACGGACGGGGATACTATCTTGCCGGATTGAAATATGTATTCCGTGTACAGGTTATTGAACCTGATGCAACCGCCTGGAATAATATAACAAATGTCAGGCTGGTGATTCCCAACACTCCCAATGTGGATTTTCAAACAGGCCCTCTCAATGGTGCAGCACCCACAGTTACAGTTACAACCGGAAATGTAACTGTAACAGCAACAGCCCCGTCAGGTACTTACAATAACTTTTTTATAGATTTCACTGTAACCTTTTTATGGAATTCTCCCGAAAGAGTCTGGGCAAGCGAAAACATAACAGCTTACGCTTCATCGAATATACCTGCAGCAAACACCCTTAATACGGCAATTCCGGTTAATTATGGAATTTGCTCGAGTATTCGCGCACTGAATATGACAATGAGCGGTGACGCCGCAGACGGATGCGTCACCAGATGGCATGAAAATTTCAATGTATCAGCTGACGCAATTATTTACAATGTGCCCGGTGCCGGAATTACTGATGCCGTTGACGCAATAGACTCCGGCGAATTGACAAATGTCCGTCTGCTCTTTGATGCAAATGTATCCGGAAGCGACTTAACTTATCCTGCTATATCCATCAACGCGGCTGACGGCTTTCTCAGTACCCTTGGATATACATTCAGTACAACGCCGATTGCAGTCAGATTACGCTGTAATGAACACAGGTCCAGCAAATGAAAACTGCCAGAACTATCTTAATTTAATCTGCAACGAAATCGAAATTATGGATGCAGCCGACCCCTTCACTTTTTATGACGGCGGCGGTGTAAATACTGCACCTTCATATTACCGTTCTCTTGCAATTCCCGGAACAAAAGTTCGCCTTTACGCAAGAATGCGCGGCGGAAGCGGTCCCATGAACGGAACAGTCACAGTAACGCTTCGCGATACAACCAATCTGACAACGACAGATATTACAATCCCGAACGGCGGAAATGATGCAACTGCCAACCTGACATACTCAGGTCTTACAATTGCATCGGGTTCAACCGGAACCCGAAACTATCAGGCAGTCAATATATCAGGCGGGGCATACGGCAGCAATGCGGGATTCGGCCAGAATCAGACAAATGCAGCATTCATAAATCAACCTGCCGCACGATCAATTAATTGGGATAATATTGATCCTCCCGGCAATAATGCAGCAATTTTTAACGGGGGAACCTTAACATCTCCTTCTCAATCCGCAGATTCCATAACATTGCAATGGAATCCGATTTCCAGCGCTTTTCCGGACGGTGACTTCTATTCATACAGAATTTACTACAGAACAGGAACTGAACCGTATAAGATCATCGATAGAAATTCCCAACCGGCTGTGAATTATTCCATCCTTGGAAATTCTTCAACCGGAACGGTTATTCTCACTGGTCTATCTCAATTTACAAACTATGATTTTATTCTATCCGCAGTGGATGTCTTTGGTCATGAGGTTTCAGAGCCCAATAGACCAACAGCAATGTATGCAACAACTGCATCCTCAACAGAAATATCAATTTCTGACGGAATAACGACTTATACTCCCACCGACTTCGCTTCTGATCCCGATCCATCAACAATCGGTCTGCTTGAATCGTCAATAATTGTTACTGCAAAAATAATTACCGGGGGAAATTCTCCCAGCAGCGTCAGCATAATCGCGGCTGACAATTCTTCCGACATTCAGCATTCCGCCGGAGGAAATGATGACATATTAAGTCTCCCTGCTTCACAGTATTACAGAATTCAAATGACAAAAACTGCTCCGAATACATGGAAGGGGCAAATTCCTACAACAAATCCGCTGATAAAACTCGGAACTACTGTCAGATTTATAATAGAAACAGTTTACAACGGAGCACCGGGTTATTCGGATGTCGACCAGGAAGCAACTCCCCCGGGAGATCATCAGTCTCATGAATGGCGTTTTACCATTTCGAAAGTTCCTGAATTTACTCCATGGCCGGTGAGAATATTAAATAATGTCATTACCAATAAAAATCCGGCTGCATATCCGGCTTATTACCTTACAGCAGACGCTTACGTTTCAATCACAGTTTACGACATGAAAGGCCGTCCGATTGCCACCCTGCTCGAACACTCTTTCAGAAAATCGGGACGTAATATCAAAGAAAACGGCTGGCGCGGAACGAATAAAAAAGGTTCAAAGGTCGCACCGGGACTTTATTATATCAGAATAAAAGCTGAAGCAGTATCAGGCGGAAAGACTCTGATAAATGAAGTAAAAAAGGTAGTTGTATCAGAATAATTTTTCTTTACTTTACGAAAATGCGGTTAAATATATCATTAACGATAATCAGGAGAACTTATGCTTAAAAAATTTTTTTTCATTTTACTGATACTTCCGTTTTTTTTAAATGCTGATGAATTTGAAAGAATCAAAATTGCAATTGTACCTTCAGCAAACGGTTCAGAATATACCGCGATGGTAGAATCGGCACTCGGTTCGGATAAACGCTTCGATTTCATTGACCCCAAAGCAATCCCCGGTATTCTTGATGAAATCGAGAATAGACAGACGGGAATCACCGAGGAAGATGATACAGATAGGATAAAACTCAAAAACGTGGATTTTCTTGTATATTTTACGAATATATCTGTCACCAGCTCTTTTACACCTGCGGTTCCGGCAAAATATGATAAAAACGGTAAAAAAATATCAAACGAAGTCCCTGCTCAATGGGAAGGGAAAGCAAGCGGAATCATAAAAGTTGTTCCAGTAAACGAAGGAGGAACAACCAGAGCATACAATGTTTCTGGTACGGGATCTGATGATTCCCAGAATCGTGCTGAAGAAAATGCCAAATCATCTATGGCCTCTGAAGTAAAATCTTCACTAAAATCCGCATTCCCGATTCAGTCAAAAATTACAGATATACAATCCTCTTCATTGAAACTGTTGAGAGGTACTTCATCCGGAATTCAAACAGGACAGAGATATCAGCTTTTCTCCCAAAAGAAAGTAACTGTCGGAGGAAAACAATACTCTGAAAATAAAAAAATCGGTTATGTCGAAATAGATGATGCTCAGGCCGAATACAGTTCAGCTACAATACTTTTCATGGATGATAATGCAGATTTAAGCAATGCCAAAGCAGTTGAAAAGTCATTTTATGGAGTATCACTTGAATTCGGCACATTTCTGCTCAGACCGAAAAAAGATGATTCGATGAAACGAAATATTGATCCTTTTGATCTAAAATTCGGAGTCAGTCTTTTTTTCGGCAATAAATTCCAGTTCGGATACGCAGTAAACGGCGGTTACAGCGACGGCATTTTTTCAATGTCCCCTGCAACACTTCACCTGAGATACAATGCTCACGTTTTCAGAAGATCCTATCTTGTTTTCGGTTTAAGCGGTGCCTTCCATATGGCATGGGACTCAGTTCACATCAGAACAGAATCTTCTGATTTAGGAGGAACTCCCGATGAGTTTGGAAGATATGAACTCGATGACAAAACAACCATAACAGGAACAGCATTTTCCTTCACTCCATATATCGGCTGGAAATTTTTGCTTTCAGAATCAACCTATTTTCAGCTGACCGCAGGTTATGGATTTGCAACAGATTATAAATGGAAATTCTCAAAGAAAACTGACAACGATGCAAAAAATACTCAATCTGAAGAGGAAAAAGCAAGTATTACAAGCTATAATGATTACATGGAAGAAAACAGACCGGCAGGCTTTGAAGTTTCTCTTTCTTTCGGAATTCAATTTTAAAGGGCCTAAAGCCCTTTTTTTAATTCTGACTTAAAAAAAGTTGACACTTTGAAAGCCTAATTTAACAAGTCTCAAACTATTAACAAATAATCGGTGGGTTATGCAATTTTCAGACAGAATTCTCCAAATTAAGCCTTCGCCTACTCTCGAAATCACTGCTTTGGCAAACGCAATGAAAGCAAAGGGAATAGACGTTATCGGCTTCGGATCGGGTGAGCCCGATTTCGACACTCCGCAGAACATCAAAAATGCTGCGATAAAGGCAATCGAATCCGGAAAAACCAAATACACTCCTGTAGGCGGCATTTCTGAACTTAAACAGGCAATTGTTGAAAAATTCAAACGGGATAACAATCTGACCTATGCACCGAATGAAGTGATTGTCAACTCAGGAGGGAAACATTCTTTCTACAACCTGATGCAGGTTCTTCTCAATCCCGGAGATGAAGTCATAATTCCCGCTCCTTATTGGGTCAGTTATCCGCCAATGGTGGAACTTGCTGACGGAACATCAATTATAATCGAAACTAATGACTCAAACAATTTCAAAATAACCCCTGATCAGCTGAAAAAAGCAATAACAACAAAAACTAAAGCTGTAGTTTTAAACTCACCTTCCAATCCTACCGGGTCAGTATATACCCGCAAGGAACTCGAAGATCTGGCAGAAGCAGCTTCCGGAAAAGACATTTTTTTCATTAGCGATGACATGTATGAGTCTATCATTTATGATGATCACAAATTCTGCAATATCGCGATGCTGTCGGATGAATTGAAGAAAAAAACAGTTGTTCTTAATGGTGTATCGAAAGCTTACGCTATGACAGGCTGGAGAATAGGATACATGGCTGCGAATAAGGATATCATCGATAAAATCGATATTATTCAGAGCCAGTCAACATCCAATCCGACTTCAATATCACAGTACGCATCGGTTGAGGCACTTAACGGTCCTCAGGAAATAATTAAAACTATGGTTGCAGCTTTTGCAAAAAGAAGAAAATTCATAATTGACGAACTTAACAAGGCTCCAGGCTTTCATGCGCTTTATCCTGACGGAGCTTTCTATGCGTTTCCAAGAATTTCTGACTGCACAAAGCTTCCAGGCTGGAAAACCGTTGCAGAAAAATATTCTTCTCCGAACATCTCAGGAAAAGTAACCGCTTATCTCATGGAAGAAGCAAAAGTTGCAGTTGTTCCGGGAATTGCTTTCGGAGCAGATGATTATATCAGACTTTCATTTGCAACAAGCGATAAGGACATAGAAAACGGTGTAAAACGAATACAGGAAGCGATGAATAAACTCGCATAAAACCGAAAGCCGCTTTGAAAAAGGCGGCTTTTTTATTTTAAAGAACCATGTCGAGAGAACTCAGCTCAAGTACACGAGCGATTTTATCAGGAATATTTACCATTCTCAGAGCTTTTCCTTTTGCTTTCTGCATTTTATTCAAAGTCAGCAGCATGCCTATTCCGGAAGAATCAAGATATGTCGCGTTTGATAAATCAAGCTCAATATCTTTCGAGGATTTCGAACTCAGCTCAAAAAGTGAATCCTTAAGCTCTTTTATGCCGATCATGTCGATATCACCGTCAAACGAAACTTTCGCTGTATCAGATGAATTATCAATTTTAATATTCATTATACCTCCGATTCACAGAATTAAGAATCTAACTAAATACTGTAGCGCAGACATTGTGCTATCTCTGCACAGATTGCTTCCATTCTTTTGCCGCGCTCAATATTTCCGGCAGAGCCTTCAACCGGAATCTTTGTAACTTCAGGAAGTTTCTTAATTTTTTCCAAAAGCTGATCAAGAAGAACTGATATCTCTTTTGATTTATCAAAAACAGTCTTACTCGTATTTTCTGATTCTCCGCTTAAGTTTATAATTACTTTAAGTTCAGAGATTATTCTTTCCGAAACATTTGATATATTGGCAAAATCAGAATGAATCGTTGAAAATTTGCCGTTAACAGAATTTATCAGCTGATGAGTCTGAAAAATGTTTTTTTCGATATTCGGAATGTTATTCTGAATTTCTTTCTGAAGAACCCCGATGTTGGCAGAAATATTCATGAAGCCTTCAAAAACATCAATGTCGCGTGCAGATTCAATTCTGGAATACATTCCGATAAGATGCATACTCTTCAAAATATTTTTTAAGAATTCGAGTATGTTGTCTATCTGCTTATAATTATTGACGAATCTCTGAATTGTCGAATTCGCGTCGCCTATTCTTCCGCTGACTTCCTTCAGCTGAGTATTCATTGTCAAAAGTTTATCGGAGATTTTATTAGACACTTCTTTGTTCTGAATTGACTGATTGAGAAACATTTCAGAAAACGACTTAAGTGAATGTGCCTGAGAAATGACATCAGCTGTGAACGACACAGCCTGATCGGCAAATTCAAGCTGACTCTTTGATTTTTCATTAACGTTTGTCGCCTGTTTCCAGATTGAAACAGCTTTCTGTTTTATCGCGTCTGTCTGATTATAAAATTTCAAATCAAACGAAAGAGCCTTTTTCGCTTCCTGAATTTCATCTGATAGTTTTTCAGAAAAAACGCGGACATTATCAGAACCTTCTATTGCAGAAACCGCATCATTACCCATAGTAATAAAACGGGATTTCACATCCAGCAGCATCACTTTCTGGCTTTCTATCCTTGAAGCGGACTCCTCAGCTTTCCGGACAAGTTCCATCACTGAATCTCTCTGGCTTTGAAGTATTACAGGAATTTCAGAAAAGAATTCGCTGCCTTTTGTAACATCCGATAAAACAGCCTCATTGTCGTCAATAAGCGACTTTACCCCGTCTGTAAAAGGCTGAACTACTTTAACGATATTTTCAAGATTCTGTGAAATAAAGTTACTCATTTCATTAAGCTTATTGGCAAGAATATCAAAAACACCTGATTTAGAAGAATATTTACTTGATACAATTGAAGCATTAAGCGCCAGGGTAAATATTTTATCTGTATCACGTTTAATTTCGCCTACTATCATCGTTAAACGCTGAATTTCACGGGCGATACCGTTAAGGTCATTTTTTATATTTGTTAAATTGGATACAACAGAAGTGATTGTATAATCACTGTCTTTCACATCTTTAATTGTGTCTTCAACATCATTTGAACTGTCGGACAGATTTTTTCTGACTACTTCGAAACTTTCTTTTATACTAGAACTGGATTCAATAACTTTATCAAGTAAACCCATTGACTCTTCAGTCAAAGTTTTTCTAAGTCGCGAATTTCTATTTACATCTTTCGCCGTTGAAATGGTCTCTTTAGTAAGAGAATCCATCTCCTCCATTCCTGACTTAATGCCGTCTATCTCCATAAATACCTCTGAACAAGTGCACTTTATTTATATAAATACTTTTTCAAATTAGTCAAGCTAATATATTTTTATCCCGTAATATCTTTCAGCGATTCAGCCAGCTTTATAATATCATTGGTTTTTGAATTTAAGTCGTTTATCATACGGTTAAGCGTGTCGCTCAAACCGGCAATTCCTTCTATCTCCCGGATATGATTGCTGATTGCCTCCCGCATTTCCTCGCCGTGAGCCTTGTTCTTTTCCATCAAAGACTCTGCTCCTATCATATCCTGATATACTTTTTCGCCGGTTTGGCGGTTATTAACTGCAATTTCACCGTGTTTTACGACCATATTCTGGTATAATGCTGATATTACGACTGTATCCTTGTAATAATTTCTTATACGCCGCAGACTTTTAACTGCTTCAGAGATATCTTCCCTGCATTTATTTAATACTTCCCAATTATCCGAAACAGATTCAGTGACTCTTTCAAAATATGAGGATAGAACCTCAGTCTGCGCACTTGACTTTTCAGACAAACGGTTAACACCATCAGCAACAACGGCAAAACCCTTGCCGAATTCACCGGCACGGGAAGCTTCAATTGAGGCATTCAGCGAAAGCATGCTGGTTTGGTCAGATATCTGTTCAATTTCCTTAATAGCTTCCCGTACAGTGGAAGCCGTATTATTGAGATCGGAAAAAATATTTTCTGATGATCCAAGAGATGAATCAACATTTGTAAATTTATTATAAATTTCATCAATTGTTCTGCCCAGTTCCTCCTGCTCGGGAGACAGGTCAAGATCTTCGAATCTCGGGATTCCCGAAACACCCTCTCCTGTACGGGAAACATCATCGGCGATCTTCCGTATTTCAGAAATCGTTGACTGAGTAATCGCAAGTATACTCTTCCGGTCATTATCCTGTGCATAAATATTTTCGACGACCTTAGAAAGCTTCTGCCATCCGTCTATTGACATCTTAACCAGTTCATCAGACATATTCGAAAGCTCTGAACCCAGTTTCATTAAATCAAAAATCAAATCTCTTTGATTCTCAAGAACCCTACGAAGGTGTTCAACCATCGTCACAACGCT
>ENA-UPXM01006432-UPXM01006432.1-activated-sludge-metagenome-genome-assembly--contig:-NODE-6432-length-10928-cov-7.006990_pt1 | contig 10928 bp, 13 predicted proteins | sample MGYA00238178_ERZ772708 | MGnify/ENA primary metagenome ERZ772708 (study PRJEB29002, sample SAMN05720212) | activated sludge metagenome | isolation source: anaerobic digester from wastewater... | reverse complement strand
CATAACCAATCTAATCTCATTGATTGATTTCGCTCTTTGTGCATAAGTAATCATAGTGATGCTTCGTTTATAATTGTTTTTTTATAAGTTTCAAATTTCCTGTCGTCTAATAAATACGGTCTATCTATTGAGTAGCAAATCCAATTACCAATAGCTCTAGTAATATGCCTATCATCGCGTGCGCCATCTACAGCACCAAGTGAACCATCATCTTTGACTTCAAATGTGTCATGTTCATTTGCCGCATCAAGGCAACGCTCAATGTATAAGTCCTCTGCTAATACTAGTTGTTGGTGCGTGCACACCATCATTTTAGACGATTTATTAGTATGGAAGCCGTATTTTAAAGGTACTCCCTCTTTAATTTGGTCGGCAGGCGTTCTACTATACAGATTATCATAGTACGCTGAAATTTCATCAAAGACTGATTCCATCTCGAATCCAGATTGCCCTGCTGAATCTGGAGTATTAGATTCAATAACTAGTAAGGCGTTTTGATAAAGTTTAGCTATCTGCACAGCTTTCCATATAAAGAAACGCATCATTATATGTCCACTCCACTCGGCTACTATTTCAGGAACGCCACCTTCTTTCATCCAATACCTATCAAATACAGCAATAATTCCATTATCGGCTTTTTTAGAAGTTCCACGGTTCACATCGACTACAACTACGAATCGGTTATTACCCATTTTTACATCATCAGGTAAAGACCATACTTTAAAGGGTCCTTGATTATCTTTTTGGAATTTAATATTCTCCAATGCTTTTGAACCATGGACTGCATCGGCCATAACGTCGCCTACTAATAATGGCTCAGTACAATATCTTCTTAGTTTTTCTACATCTCCAATATTATAGAATCTGTGTCCTGTGCTTTGGAATGCTTCTATATCGTTTGACGGAAACTCGGACATAAAACGCCAAATATCTGAATAGGCTTTCTTTTTATCTCTGTACCAGGCGATATGTTCAAGAGTTGCTCCATCTCTAAACATGGCCTTTTCTTCCTCTGTTAAAGACTTAATAAACTCTTCGAGGTCTTTTACTTCTTTAGAATAAGACTCAATTTCAAACCACGCTACGAACACGGGGTCAAAACCACTTTCTCCTTTTTTTGCTCTAATCCATTCCCTATGGAAGAAATTACCAACCCCTTTGGCCGTGCTTTCATAAACAATCATCGTATCTTTTACAAGTGGAATACCTGATACGATACTCTGAATTAAATCCTCTGGCTTCTTATTAGATGTAGTGGTGAACATGGCAACCTCTGAGAAGTGAGCCATGTTAACGTCTTCCCCGCGCATCCCTTCGGGCTTTTCAGCAGAACCGATTGACATAGTACAATCTCTTTCTATCACTTGACGTGTTTTCTGAGAACCCTCGTAAGGGATTAATTCTAATCTCTTGGTCGAGCCTTCTACTAGGATGAATGGGTATAGTTTTAACGCCTTGGTGTACATGCCTCGAACGATACGAGCTGTATTCTCTACGTGTGCGCAGATGACGCTATTCCATTGCTTGTGGATTACTAATTGCATCCACATCATAAATATTTGAACAAGGGTACTTCCTCCCCATTGACGAGCCTTTAATAGGATAACTCGAATAGGCTCTCCGTTTAACATCGCTTTATATAACCTTCTTAAGAGTTTCCGTTGGCCTCTGTTTAGTTTAAATTGGATCATCTTACCTAACTTACCGCTTTTAACGGCTTCGTCGGATAGTTTTTCTTTAATCTTAACAAAAGAATACGCCCAAAATTCAAAGTCGTATCTGATTCTTATCAGAATAAATGTAAACGCAACTTCCTTAGTTGTGATTTCGGCACCATTCTTAGATAGTAAATCGGAAGCTTTTTTGAACGAATTAACCTTGCTTAGTAAGATAATTAGAGGCTCCTCCATCATCTTGTATGGCAAATACATAACTTTATAGTCCGCATCATTGATACGGATTTCTACTCTCTCACAGCAATCGCTGCCTTCACCGCTTATTGGGTTATAAGGAGCGTTGATTTTAGACCATCGCTGCTTGTTGATTTTTATGTATTCGCTTGATGTCAATTGTTATAGTTCTGTTGGATTTGTAGCATGTGTTCAAGTGCTTTGTCATTCATTGAATTAAGCATGTCTGCTAACTCTAGGAATTTCTCAGGGCACAATGATTGTAAATTATCTACGATTTCTGTAAAAGAATGAATTACATCTTCGCCTTTTTCTACATAAGTATTAATCTCCGCAAGACGTTTCTTTTGGGTAAGGATAACGTCGAGCTGAAGTTCGGCACTTTTCTTGTCTACTTTTTTATATTTAGCAAGCGCGTAATCGTTTAATACGATACATGGAGCTGTCAACTCTTTTGCCATTATCTCAGGAACATAAACAGATAGATTCTGAATAATATCATGCAATGGCGGAGCTACAGTAACGAGTCTTTCTCTAATAGATAAAAGCTCCTTTTGCGACTGAAGAATTTCAATAATAGAAGGCAGCTCTTTTTTACGCTTTACATACGCTTCTCTAAGGTTCTTCTCGTACTGTTTTGTCTTTTTTGCGAACTCTTTATCGGCTCGCTTTTGTTCTTTTGTAGTCATAGTGTAAGAAATAATTTATGATAAAACCAATAATTAATGAGGAAATATGCAATAACACGTTTACGTTTGAGTTAACCATAAAGGTAATAGCTTGAGTTATTAAAACTATACCAACGGCAATAAGGAACTCTTTATTGTGAACTTTTACAAGTATAGCCCCCAGTAGCGCAAAGCACACTCCTGATAGACCTACTGTGGGGATTGAATAAGTGGCAAAAACTGTACCAATAACGGCAGAAATATAAGATACCAATAATGGCAGTTTAAGGTGTATTTTCTTGGCAGTGTTCATTAATAAGTTTAATGTAATAACATTCATTATCATGTGCCAAAATGATGAGTGAGCGAAGATATACGTTAATCGCGTATAAATCTTTGACGTGTCTGAATAGCCTAGTATGGATGTATCAACCCAATAAGATGTAATCCAAACTAATAAAGCTAATATAGATATGATTATTCGCCCCATATAATATCTAATGCTCTTTGAGGTTTGATATAAAAACTAGGGGCAGGAGAATGCACCGCCTCTTCTATGATGCAGTATTTAAAACAGCCTTTTTTTCGCTCTGCTATTTCTAGGTAAACTCGGTATAAGTCATCACAGAGTTTCTTTTTTTCGTCGGTCTTTTTAGGCTGCTGTCCTCTTTCCATTTTTGAAATGATTTTAGCGGCTTGCTCCTCACTAATAAAGAAGCGTGGGGCTCCTCCGTTTATCACTCGTTGAATAAATGTATTCAGAGGCATTTGATTAAAGTCTTTGTTCGTTTTTAGAGCTTCTTGATATGCTTTTATCAGAGCTTCGTTTCTTTCTAGTTTTAATCTATCCATATATAATTAATTGAGATTATCAATATTTGGTTTAATAAATTGTACAAGATAATTTCCTATATAGAAATCACCCGTTTTTTTATGATTCTTTATTTTTTTCATAATCTCTTTTTCACCATATTTTTCCATTAGTTCAATAGGTACTAACGCAACCCATTTCCTTGATTGTTGCTTCTTGTAAAGATTCATAATCAAAGAGCGTATTGTTTTTGATTTAGATATAAATAATCCAATTCTAGACTCTAAGAGTTTTTTGTAATCCATATAAAAATTTATAGGTTATCCTTCCATTAATTTGTTAGCAGTAATACTACATTCCATCTCCGAATAAGCTATTCTGCGTAAAATCTTTTTCTTTTCTTTTTTCTCCCACCCTTTTAAAAATCAAATCAATATTGCTTTGTTCTTTATCAATTAACAGGTATTTTCTATTTGTGTCTATGCAAACCAAACCAGTTGTTCCGCTTCCAGCAAAGCAATCAACTATCAAATCACCTTCATTGCTAAAACTTTTCACAAAAAACTCAACCAACTTTTCAGGGAATGTTGCTGAATGGTCGCTCTTTAAAGTAAATTGGTTGCTTACATTATTTACGTGTATCACATTTGAAGGTCTTGCAAATTTAAGGTTTCTTATATTAGTTGTGTTCATCCCTGTCATACCACTTCCGTTTTTTGGCGCACCACATTGTTTTCTGTATGTTCTTGCAATACTTTCTTCCTTCATTGGCGTTCCACAAGCAATTGGGTTAAATGTTATTTGGTTTGGGTTTCCTTTTGTAAAGTGGTAAACAGGTTCAAAAGCGTTTTTAAACCTACCTTTCAAATCCCCTGGAAATGCGTTTTTAGTCCAACAATATTCTTCTACAAATAAAAATCCAAGTTCCTTTTTTAGCATAATAACCAATTCAAAAACGTATAAACTTCTTTCTCCTTTATTAGTATGCGGTTTTATATTCAAAAAGAAACTACCAGTTGGCTTTAAAACTCGTTTAATCTCAATAGCAATAGGTTTGAACCACTCTAAATATTTATCTTCTGCAATGCCACCATAGGTATTTTTTCTCCTATCAGCATAAGGCGGTGATGTAATAATCAAATCCACACTATCGTCTGGTAGTTTTTTTAATTCTTCTTCCGAATATCCGTGTATAATCATTTTGTGAAGTTTAAATGTTCAATACAGTTAAGGCAATTCTTATAGTGTTTTTGGTCACTATGTTTACAATTTTTGCATTTTTCAGCATCTAAATAGTTTTGGTTATACCATCTGTTAAAGCATTGTGCTTTTGTTACTCGATAATCATATCTTTCGCCTTGTTCAAATGCTTTCTTTAAATCGTCTTTTGTTATCATATTTTTAATTTTTTCAAAATTATTTTTGCCATCACTCAAAAAGAAAAGAAAAAGGTTCAGTTCTCCGATTGAGCATTTGTGGTTTAAATCCGTACTACTGCTAACACGTGGTAAAAAACATTAAAACGATTTTTTATACGCAAAATGTTAATCTCTCTCAATATTAATTTTTTCAACAAGTTCCTTGTCACTCGGTTTAGCCAATAGAAATTCATGCTTACTTAATTGCTCTACGAATTCTTTCCCCTTTTTAATAACTAACATAACTTATTGATTTATAGTATATTAACTATTTTACACAAATATCATACTTTTATTTGGTACAAAGATATATGTATTTTAGCGATAAAACAAATAAAATGAGCTAAAATGTAGTGTACATATCAATTATTTTTGCCATAATTATAATTAGGTAATTTATAATCATTTTAGTATGAAAGAAAACGAAATTGAAAAAAACGGTGCTTCCGTAGTCCCAACGAAGAGGGAAATTTTCTTTGCGAATCTCAAAAAGAAATATCCTGAACGCGATTTTACGGACGAAGACGAATATTATGCCGCGTCTATGGAAGGTTACGATGCCGAACATGAGTATCGTAAGAGTTCAGAATCTAAAAATAAGGAGTTCTTTGATAAACTTCAAGAAAATCCTGATGTAGCCCTATTTATTGGCTCTATCCTTAACAAAGAAAGTTTTGGTAAGGCTTTATCTTATTTGTCTGACGTTCTTCCATTCGAGGAAGGTTCAGAAGACTTTATTGCTTATAATGAAGCTGTAGCCCAAAGAAAAGCTAAAGCCGACGAAGCGGAAGCTGCTGCTGCCGAGTATGAACGTAATCTAGAAGAATCTGCTGAATCACTCAAACAGTTTGCTGAAGAAAACAACATGACGCCTGACGAAGCGACTGAGTTTGTTCAAACAATGTCTGAAATGATTCAAGACAAACTATTTAGCGGTAAGATTGATAAAGACTTTCTTAACCTCTTTTATAAGGCTCAAAACTACGAGAAAGATTTAATGGCCGCTAAAGAAGCGGGCACTATCCAAGGTCGTAATGAGAAAATTGACGCTAAAAGAAAAACCTTAACTAAAGGTGATGGACTCCCTGCAATTAGAAGCTCGGCTTCTGCTCTGCCTATCGAAGAAGATGAAAACCCAACCGTTTCAGCTCTTAACGATATGGCAAGAAAGGCTCAACGAAATGCTGAATTATTTTAATATTAACACGTAATTTTTTAGAAAGATGAAAGAAAAAGGTTTTTTAAGTTTATTCCTTACGATTGTTTGTGCAATCTTCGGAATTGTAGATGCTTCTGCTGCGGTTATGGCTGCTTCTGCTGCATCTGTTGGAGCTGCTGCAATTAACGCAGATGGCTCAGCTCGCGCAACTGTAGGTGCGGATAGTGCTGCTATCCATACTACTACAAATGCTGCACAGGGTGGTCTAAATACTGACACCATTCGTTTGGGTTCAGATTTAATTGATGACCCTATTGACCAATTAGTGGTTAAAATGTTCCAAAGTGCTGTTGCTGTAGACCAAATTTGTCGCCACTTGACACAAGTGAAACAAAATGGTATGCGCTTCTCATTCTGGAGTGTTGATACTCGTCCTGTTGCTGATACTGTAAGCACTGCATTCGCTGCTGTAAATACAGGTTATACAGGAACTTTGGTTGTAAGTAATCCTAATATGTTCGACAAAACTGACGTTCTTGTTGTTCCTACCGTTTTAGGTTATGATTTTAATTCAGGTACTCGTAGTACGAAAAGCGTTCCATTGAACCTTTATGTTAAAGAAATTACCGATTCAGGTCTTGTTGTACAAGCTGTTAATGGTGATTATTCTACTACTGCCATTGGTATTCCTGCTATCCCTGCTGGTACTCGTATTTACCGTTTAGGTCATGCCGCTTCTGAAGGTGATGTTCAAACTACTCCTTATGCAGCTATTCCAGAACCAGACGAATTGTTTATGCAGATTTTCAAAACTCAGGTTATGGAATCTACTATTTCAATTGACTCTGATAAAAAAGTATCATGGAGTTTAGCTGACCAACAAGAACTTGCTCTTTACAACATGCGTAAAGAAATCGAGTTGTCTTATATCTATGGTGTAAAAGGTTATTTCCGCGAACAAACATCGAAACGTTATGTCTATACTTGCTCAGGTGTATTGCAACAAATCCTTGAAAAAGGTAATGTTATCTCTTATACTGCAGGTAGCTTAACAGAAGCAAGTTTGATGTCATCTATTGTTAAACCTATCTTCTTAGGTAATAGTGGCTCAAGTACTCGTTATATGTTTGCTGGTTCTGACTTAGTTGCTGAAATTGCTGTATTGCCAGGCGTTCAACGTCAAATGGGAGCTACTCAAGTACTCCGCAAATTTGGTATGGACTGGAAAACTTTGCAATTCATGTCTTGGCAAATTAACTTGTACCAACATCCTTTGATGGACGAAATCGGTTTATCTCGTTGTGCTATCGTATTAGATTTGCCACACGTTCGTAAAAATGTATTCCGTTCATTAACTACCGACGTTTTGGAATTAATCAAAGCAGGTGTATATGATGGTAAATCAACTGTATGGACTGAAATTTCTGCATTAGGTTTGAAATACCCTAAATGCCATGCTTTCATCCGTGAGGTATCTCAATTTGCTCCTACTGAAAGTGGTGCTGCTGCTGCTGATGAAGCTAAGGTTGCTGCTGCAAAAGCTGCTCTTAAAGCTGCATCTGGTTACGCTTGGACGACTAATGCCGCTACTACTTTAGCAGCCGTTAATACTGCTATCGCTAGCTTGACATTGCCTGCTGGTGTTACTATCACTGCTAAGGTTGTAGATGGTAAGGTTGTAAGTACAATCAAATCTGGTCTTGCAGTTGATACTGATACATTGTCTGCATAACTAAAACTGAATACTAACTAAACAAAGGGGCAGGTCTACTTAGGCTCTGCCCCTTTTTAATAAAAAGAAATTATGGTAAAATCTTATTTTTGTGGATTCCAACAAGCCAGTTACACATTGAGTAATGGACAATGTATTACATTCTCAGATATGTGTGTTGATAATAGAGGCAGTTTATATACCTCTGCAAATACTGAAGAGCAAAAGATGATTGAATCACTCCCTGATTTTGGAGGTGTGATTAAAGTTTATAAATGCTACGGAGAACCTGACCCTGTTTCCCCAACGGTTAGAAACGTTGTTAAAACAGAGGTTATCATACCTGCCAGTAACGTAAAAGAATATCCCGAAGTGAAACGTATTCAGGATGCTATCTCTGTAATTAAAGACGTATGCGCTGAAAGAGGTGTAGAGTATAATGTTATTAGAAGCAGAGAAGCCGTTATGGAACGTGCTAAATTTTTCAATATTTCATTCCCTAATTTAAACTAATATGAATAGAGCAGACGTTAAAAAAGCAATTAAGGCAAAATTGGAAGAGCTATCTCCGTTTAGTGAACCATCTGCTCTATTAGCTGTTGCTAATAACGATGTGAAGCCAATAGATAGCTATATTGAGGAAACAATGGATAGTGCTTTTGATAAAGTATTACTATTATCCCCTTTACATTTGATTAAAGACACAGTTAAATCTTTGTTAACTACTGTTACCTTAACTGACGGTGTTGGCACGGTGGCGGTTCCTACCGACTACCTACGACTACATACGGTTTTTTATCCCGAATGGAGACGACCTGTGAATGTTTGTATAGGGGAATCAAATCCTCTTTACTTACTTCAAAGGAACCCTAACACAAGAGGGAAATACGAAAAGCCCGTTGTGGCTATTAATAATAATACGTTCGAGATTTACTCTTTGAAAGCTGTTTCGGCAGGTACTTTTAAGTATATTCCAAAGACAGTTAAAAACGTAGCTACCTTTGAAGATTCTTTGGTTCCGTTATTAGTTATTCAAGGAGCTTTGGATATTCTGGTTATCTTTGAACAAACTGAGAAGGCTAAATCTGTTAGCGACGAGTTATTAACTTTATTAAAACTGAATACAATATGATTTCATTATATGACTTAGGGCTTAATCCTGCCTTTACTGAATTTGATGATCAGCGATTGCGAGAACCAAAAAAAAGGATTCATTACTTCTTTCCTTTGAAAGACGTATTTGATTCGGTCTATCGTACTACCTCTTTGATTGGTAAACATCGTAAGACAAAAGAAGGTATTAGTCGATTGGATGATATTGCTTTAACTCAGGATGAATACGATACGTTCTTGGATTTGGCTAATGATGCAGGATTAGAGGTTTTTACTAAGATAAATGCCTTTATTAATAATGAACAGCCTTCTTATATTTTTAATGATGGTGTGAATAACACCCATATCAGATTTAAGAATAATGGGAAAGCTATCACCGTTAATAGTCTTACCTCTAAGAACTATGCCCTTAAAACGAATATCACGTTTAATTCTGCCATAGTTGATTACGAAATGGATTGTGAGGAAACCGTTGCTCGTATTCTAAGTATTGACGAAGAGGTGGCCATGGGATTAGTTCAGAATGCCCCATTTACTCTATTAGAAGACGTGGGTACCGAAGAGGCTTTAGGAATACTTAACTATTTTAAAGGTATTGGGAATGTGGAATTAGACCCATTTGTAAAAGTGAAATTCTTATCTCCTAAAACAGGCTCTGAGTCAGATTGTATTACTGAATTAGCTTCTTTATTGGAAATAACTAGTTTTGAGGCTTCTCAAATGATTGCTCAGGCTCCGTTTGTTTTGTATGCGCGTATCTCGGAAAGAGAATTAAGTCTTACTTCGTGGGGGGCTATTGCGAATATCGAGTACTCCCCTATTTATGATGGCTTTGAGTATGAATACGATATTACATTGGATAAAGCTCTCGAAGCCAATGACCAATTGAATGTGAATATAATCGCTTCTTACAATATCTTTAACTATATGGGGGATGTGGTTGAGCGACCTTATGTAATGCTACATTTACACACTGGAGCAGAAACTAACTTTAAATATCGACACATATTTATTCCCGACCTAGACACTGAGCCGTCGGAAGTGGAAGGCGTACTGCCAGAGGTATTTAATTCATTACTTGCTTTGTCCATTGATTATACAAAAGTGAATTACATTACCCCTGACATTATCTATCCATTTGATTGGGTAGAATATACCGATACAGAAAAGAGTTTATTTATCGCTCTTAAAGAGACGGATATGAACTCTGAAATACCAAATGAAGAGTTGTATAAACTCATGGAAGATGATGTTCGTTATAGTATTCATTATCTAGTGTTCCAACCTGCTTGGGTAGCTAATAATGCGACTATTAAGACAGATAAGAGTGTTTTTGAAGCTATTGTGGCTTATATTATTTTCAAATGGTTCTTAATAGTTCTTCCCGAAGAGGCTGAATTATATTTAGAAACGTGTAATGACAGATTACGTGATGTTAAGATGAATTTGAATTTACCAACGGGTAGAATACCTATTATCTCAAACCCATTCTAATTATGAAAGAAGGAATCGACAAAAGAATATCCCTTGGTGGTATTGTAAGAAATACCGCAGGAAGCATCTCTCCTGATGGACAAATGGACGAAATGATTAATCTTCGTCTGAAAGATGGTTCTTTTAGACCTATGAGCCCTAATGTACCACTCGATGGAATTAAGGATGTGAATATCGACTATACTAATATCTTTATTCATACCTGTGATTATCGTCATTGGATAGGTGTCAAAGATGGAAAACTTTGGTACTTTGCCAATATGGATTCAAACGACAAAGTCAATCTAATCACTCCTGTGGAGTTAATGAGCGTTACTAAAAGTGATGTTCAGTATTCTCAGGTCGGTAATTTATTGACTGTCATTGATGAGGATTTGAATTATATTTATTGGAAAGTAGATTCTTACGTGTCTATTCCTGTGGATTATAATGGTAAACAGACTGATACAATAGTAAATCCTGATGGATTGATTAATTTCAGAATGGCTCCCGTTACTGATAAAAAAGGGAATCCAAGACTTCGTATTTATCATGGAGGTGGAATAGGAGCCAGCCCCCCGAGAGAATTAAAATTGGAATCTGTCTCTGCCTTAATGGTAAAAGCTCTTGGGGTTGATGCCGAAAAGGGAAATATTAATGGGTTC
>ENA-UPXM01006418-UPXM01006418.1-activated-sludge-metagenome-genome-assembly--contig:-NODE-6418-length-10949-cov-4.112998_pt1 | contig 10949 bp, 8 predicted proteins | sample MGYA00238178_ERZ772708 | MGnify/ENA primary metagenome ERZ772708 (study PRJEB29002, sample SAMN05720212) | activated sludge metagenome | isolation source: anaerobic digester from wastewater... | reverse complement strand
AGGGTATCGCCCCTGATCCCTCCTCCATTGAAGAATGCAATCCTGCTTTCCGGGAAATGGGCCCGCCAGGCATCGGTAATCAGGTTCCCGGCAGCGGCCTCCCCGGTCCGGACTGTCGACTTCCTGGTATCAAGCGGACGGGTTATCTCTCCGATGGGCTGGGAAAGCCTGTCAGTGTAGTCTGCAAGATAGGGGCCGACGATGCTTTCCACCGCAGGATCCACCGGGATGGTGTTATCAAGCCAGACCTGGTCAAATACCGGATCCCGTATTCCATCTCCCACGTAAGTGAAACGGAGAACTCCCAGCCCTTCCCCCTGCAGTCCGTCCTGGACGATAATTGCCTCATGGTTTTCAGGGCCAACGACCGTCTCGTATACGCGCCCGTTGTCGAGACTGCAGATGATCAGGTCGATGCCAGGGACAGTCTCCGCGATCCGGCGCGCGGTCTCGATCCCGGTCTGGGTGACCGCGATCACCAGGTCTGCTCCTTCAGAATGGAGTTTTTCAGACATATCCCCCGCGATCCCGGTGATGTCGGGATCGACACGGACACCCTCTCCAGGGCTGGACAACCGGGAAAGATCAGGTGTCATCAGGCCGAATACACCGATTTTTACCCCCGACTCTTCAAACATCGCCGATTCCCTGATAACCCGGCCAGGGGATGGATCTTCGAGAAATACATTCGAGCAGACGATGGGAAAACCTGCAAAACCTGCAGCCTCAAGATACAGATCTTTTCCATAATCAAATTCATGGTTTCCGGGGCATGCCACATCATAGCCGGCAGCGGTCATTGCTTCCATCTCCGGGCGACCCGAGTACATGGTATAAAACGAGCCGAACATCTCGTCTCCTGAAGAGATCAGGAGCGTGATGTCGGATTCTTCTTCGATTTTTGCCTTCATTGTCGCAATCCTTCCGATGCCGCCGACAGGGGACCCGGTCTCATTTTTGAATGGCAAAAGCCTGCTCTGGAGATCGGATGTGGTGACAATTGCGATGGACACCGGCTCGTCCCCGGAAGAGGATGCCTGCCAGAATAGCATGAGACCCGCGGCTACAATTGACGCTGAGATAACAATAAGAAGGATAGAACGATAGTTCACGAAGATATCTGTTCAGCCCGGCAAAGATAGCACTTTCGAAACAGACCGGGGAGCACTCTCCCGCCTCTGCCTGCGGGTCGCCGTCACCCCGGCGCAACGTCAAGGAAGACATATCCCTGCTTCATGGCTGGTACGGATCCCGAGGGGAGGTCACGGCATCGCCTGCCAGTTTCCGGAGTTGTATTCGAAGGCCGTGCTGATGTTTCTCGATCTGGCTATACAGGTTCCATAATTTCTCCATCTGCCCTGCGGACTGTTCTCTTCCCATCATGCGTCAGCTTAATCTGTAATCTCAATGAAAATAGACCTGTGTAGATATGGACAAAAAGGCGATAATCTCTCTGATACTGGTAATCGTGGTGATTTCAGCAGCCCTGGTATACTACGAATCCAATCGTATCAGGCAGGAATCCATGGCTCATTCGTACAGATACACGGTACAGATCGAGTCAACCGGGCCGGTACATAATCCTGTTATCATTGTCCCGATAGGATCGGTGAATGGACCGTCCCTGATAGTCGATGCCATTGAATCGGGGCAGATGACGGGCGTCCCGGATGACTGGAACCTGACGGTTATTCCAACCCTCGATGGCATCTTTTTAAAGATATCTGCACCGCGGATCATCGCCTCTACGCCCGTTACACCACTGGCGGCAGATGAGGAGTCAGATCAAACTGAGGTGCCTGTGAACCGCCCGACCCCTGTAGTCCTGGGGGTCCGGGTCGATTCCGAATCAGCTGTCGAGACAATATCTCCTGAAGGCACAGAACCGGTCCTTGGACCGAGAACAAAAACCACGCAAGTCCCCTGCACGTTCCCGCACCCGGATAACATGCCTGTCACATGCTATACGTATACCGTGCCTGTCTATGCAGACTTTGGAGCATCGAATCATACCAGACTTTCTATCCAGATTGAAATGGAAGGGGAAAACACGTGGTGGCTGGGAGGATGGAGCGGGAATTCGTACCACGACAGGGTCCATTTCACACTGATCGGCCCCTTCTCCGGTTGGACCACGGGTGAGGGCACCTCGGTCTATGGACTGGGGCGGTACTAAACCAGAGAGAGGCAGGCTCAAAGCGACAGGAAACCCCGCCGTGCCCGTGTAACCCGAAACCGGTTGTGCAACAGGAGGGAGCAGTCAAAATTCTGTAAACCGGTCTTCGCTGGGGAAATGATCGGGAGCGATCCGGCGAGAGGGAACTTTTTTTGCCATTGCGGTATGTATACTGTCAGGTATCCCGGGGCGAACAGCACGATGGTGGATTTTGGAGATCTTGCTTTCAACACTTCATCGCTTGCCTCGTACGTATATTCCCTTCCCAATGAGGTTGCCAGGGGAGATGTCTTTGCGATCGTCATCTTTCTCATCCTCCTGTATGCGGGCATCATCATCGTTCAGAAACTTACGACTGTGCTTGTACTGGTCCTGAAGAAGGTATTCCTTCTCATTATCGTATCCCTTGCCTTCTTCGAATTCATGAGGATGTTTGCCCTCAAATTAAGCCTTGAAGGTCTCTCCACAGGAACAATCCTATTCGGAGCGGCAGGCTTTGTTATCGGCGTGGTTGCATTCTCGATTGCCCTCTATGTCGCATTCCGTTCACTCATCGTTCTTCAAAAATCAGAGGAGAGACCCGCAGAGGTTTCGGAGGGCGAGACACTGCCCGGGATCCGGGAACGAGGAGACACATGGGAACCGCAACATGATGCAGAGATTTCTCCAGGAGGAGAACCCGACGGGAAAGATGTGGTTCCCGCAGTCACCGGGACCGGAGAAGACGGGGTGCCGGTCCCGATCGGTTCACGGATCAGGAATGAACTATCAGTATCGGCACTGAAAAACGACAAACGGATAGGCGCGGTTATTGCCTATATCATAATAGCAGAGTTCGGGGTTTTCTCATCAAAAACCACCGCAGCACCTTCTATAGAGACCGGAATGGCATTCTTCTGCATATTCCTCCTCGCAAGCCTCCTCTTTATCAGGCTCACCTACCATGATTACTGGAAGGGGGTACGACACCTGGCGGCGGCGGTTCTCATAGGGGGACTCCTCTCCATCGTGCTCGGCTTCTTCTGGGGAGGGATCCCGCCGGAACAGCTTCTTTCCCTGAATTACTTCACATCAGATGCGCTGGTTGCCCTGGTGACAGGTCTTGCCTTAAGTCTCTTCATGGGTAGTATTGGCTAGGCACAAACCACAAATCATTTATTTTTCCCCCAAAAAAAAGCTAAACCACCCATGAGTGGTCAATACTCTCACGAAGGTTGCACATTTTTTGAGGTGCAACGGTTTCGGCAGGTCTGGATATGGGTCGTTGTTATCTTTATTGCCGCTCTTGCCTGGTATGCTTTCATCCGGCAGATCGTCTTCAAACAGTCTTTTGGAAATAACCCTGCTCCTGATTGGGCGGTGTTTCTTTTATTGGCAATATTTGGAGTGATCTTTCCGGCATTGTTTCTCATGATGAGACTCGAAATTCTCGTGACCGGACAGAGACTCGTCTTCAGGATGTTTCCATTACATCCCCGCTGGAAGGAAGTTGCCGCGGCAGAGATCGAAGGTGCGATGGCCATTGTATACAGGCCATTTCGGGAATACGGCGGTTGGGGTATCCGTTATGGACGACAGGGTATCGCCTACACCGTCTCGGGTGACAGGGGCGTCCTGGTCAGGCTTTCCAGTGGAAGAACCTTTCTCATCGGATCGAGGAGACCTCTCGAACTGGAGACAGCACTCCAGGACCTGATAGCCGATAGCAGGAGAACAAGCCCACCAGGGAGTTGATGCCGTTTCGGTATTCCCGGAGGTCTTATGACGTCTTGCAGGGTCCTACCTCTTTTCTGACCTTGAACGGGATCATATAAGGGCTGCCGGGAGACGGTTCCGCGCCGGACCAATAACTCTTTTGCTCCACCGATTCAATAGACGACCGATTAAGAAGGATTGGTGAGAGATGATGATTGCCCCATTGCCACCGGAGAAGATGCGACACGCCCTGGATTCCAGCAGGATAGATTGCAAAAGCACCGATCAACTGACCCCTCTCAAAGAGATCATCGGCCAGGACCGTGCAATAAAGGCACTCGAATTCGGATTAAACATCCAGGAAGAGGGATTCAATATCTATGCCTCGGGAATGCACGGGACAGGGAGAACCTCCGCGGTCAGAAAATACCTCGCCCAGGTTGCCGCACAAAAACCGAGAGGAAACGACTGGATATATGTGAACAATTTCAAAAACCCTTACGAACCCAATGCCATCAAGCTCCCGCCCGGAACGGGAAAGACCTTCCGTGACGAACTGGCATCGTTCATCGAGGAGGCGAGGCAGCTCATTCCCAAGGTCTTTGAGAGCGAAGACTATGCAACCAGGAGGGACGCGGCCATCAGAAACCTCGAACAGCAGAAGGGTGAACTCATAAGCAGGCTGAATGCCGTCGCCCAGGAGAAGAGCTTTCTGATCCAGACATCCCCCCAGGGACTCGTAATCATCCCCACGCGCAACGGCGAACCAATCCCGCCGGAAGAGTTCCAGGCCATGCCCGAGGACGTGCAGAACGATTACCAGAAACGAAGGGAAGAACTCTCGACTGAGATGCGCAACACGTTCCGGCAGCTTCGTGAACTGGACCAGAAAGCCCAGGAGGGTGTTGAGCGTCTCAACCGTGATGTGGCTCTCAATGCACTCGGCCACCGCGTGGCAGCCTTAAAAGACAAGTATTCGAAGATCGATGAGATCCAGGAATACCTGGATTCGGTCCAGAATGATATCATCGACAACCTCAACCAGTTCCTGCCCGAGGCACAACCCCCCCAGGCGCAGGCCCAGATGCAGCACCCGCTGGTCCAGGAACTGCTCTTCCGTAAATACCAGGTAAATGTCATCGTCGATAACTCAGGCGACGATGGGGCACCGGTTATCTTCGAACAGAACCCAACCTACTTAAACCTGATAGGCAAGGTGGAGAAGGAAGTCGAGTATGGTGTTGTCTCAACAGACTTCACCATGATCCGGCCGGGATCGATCCACAAGGCAAACGGGGGATACCTGGTCATCATGGTCGAAGACCTGTTCCGGAATCCCTATTCATGGGACGGTTTAAAGACCGCTCTCAAGACAGGCGAGGTAGTGACCGATGAACCGGGTGAACGGATGGGATTCATCACCGCCAAGGGTATCAAGCCCGAACCCATTCCACTCTCCCTGAAAGTCATCCTGGTAGGAACTCCCGAGATATACCGAATCCTGTACATGGGTGACCCGGATTTCGCCGAGCTCTTCAAGGTGAAAGCGGATTTCGACGTCACCATGGACCGGAACGATGAGAATGTAAAAAGATACAGCAACTTCATCTGCACGCTCTGTAATCACTACAACCTGCGGCACCTCGAAGCCCCCGCCGTTGCAAAGATCATCGAATACAGTTCACGCCTTGCAGAAGACCAGCAGAAACTGAGCACCAGGTTTTCCGATATCGCCGACACTATCAGGGAGGCGAATTTCTATGCCGGAAAGAATGACGCGTGGTATATCGGAGAAGCAGAGATCCAGAAAGCAATCGACGAGAAGATCTACCGGTCAAACCTTGTCCAGGAGAAGATTCGCGAGTATATCAACAGGGGTATAATCCTGATCGACAGCGAGGGCGACAGAGTCGGACAGGTCAATGGACTCTCGGTCATCGGGCTCGGTGACATCGAGTTCGGCCGTCCTTCCCGGGTCACGGCAAGCATTGGAGTAGGGAAGGGTGGCATCATCGATATCGAGAGGGAAGCCGCCATGGGAGGCCCTCTCCATACAAAGGGAGTCCTGATTCTCTCCGGTTACCTTGCAAACAAGTATGCCCAGGACAAGCCTTTGAGCCTGGCTGCCAGGCTGGTGTTCGAACAGAGTTACTCGGGCGTTGATGGTGACAGCGCCTCCAGCACGGAGTTGTATGCACTGCTCTCCGCGCTCTCCCGTATCCCGATAAAGCAGTCGATCGCGGTCACAGGTTCCGTGAACCAGAACGGAGTGGTCCAGGCGATTGGCGGCGTAAACGAGAAGATTGAGGGATTCTTCGAGATCTGCAAGACTCTTGGACTGAATGGCGACCAGGGGGTCATGATCCCGGCATCAAACGTGCAGAATCTCATGTTGAAAGAGGAGATCATAGAAGCGGCGGAGAGTGGCAAATTCAGGATCTATCCTGTGAAGACGATAGATGAGGGGATCGAGGTTCTCACCGGGGTGAAAGCAGGGGAGAAGGGACCCGACGGGAGCTTCGAAGAAGGGTCCATCAACTATCGGGTGGACAACCGGCTGCGTGAGATGGCGGAACGGTTCAGGGAGTATCGCGAAGGCTCTCCCTGATTCCTTTTTGGAGATAGTGAACCAGGGCATATTCACCTCGGGATCGTCGCTCATGGTCGCCGCGGGTGGCGGATCCTTTGCCGGATCCCTCCATGTGAAAACGCAGGATCTCTCCCTCAAGACGCGCCGACTCCACATACGGGTATCTTTTATGTGATTCCGTAGTATCTCATATACAGGCATAATTACACGAAGGAGATGCATTCTGACCACTCTCGATGAATTCCTGGAACCTCTCTTGAAAGGTGTCTGGGAGGTCGCGGTTCCGAAGGAAGATGTCACAGAGCCGCTTGGCCCGGGATGGGAGCGATCGATGTTGAACATCCCCTCGCCCGGGACAATTGCCAGTTACCGCAAGGGACTCTACCATGTCCATGAGACCACCACGGAATGGCGTGTCCACCTGGACCGGCGTGACCCGAAAGTGCACCCGGTATGGCACCTCATCGACGATGCTCCTCTCCTCCTGATGATAGGAGGGACGTTTCGCGCTCTTTTCATGGATGTCCGTGCCCGCAATACGAAAGAGGAACTGGACGAGCAGAAGACCACCTGGAGAATGCTTCTTTTGTTGGGGTTTGCCCTGACTGTGACGGGAATTTTCATCGGACTGGACCCGTTCGCATTCTTCGAAGGGATAGTGCTTATCGTGATTCCGCTCGTCGTGGTGGCGGCGGGCGTCTCAATTCTCATCCGCGGATCACTCTTTGGCAGGAGAAGTCGGGCAACGTGGAGCCGGATACTCCTGGGGGTGGGGATCATTGCAATCGGTGCCAGTCTCATGCTCCTGCCAGGGGAGCTGACTGCCGGCTTGATCTTCCTCCTTCTCGCCTCATGGACTTTTTCAAGCGGCATCGTCTCGATAAAGAGACTTTCCCGTGGGAGGGGCGGTGTCCCGGAAGGATTTTTCAGGATTCTCGGGATCGGTATACTCTCACTGCTGCTCGCCGGCGCCATACTTTTCGCTCCTGATGCCATGATAACGATTCTCGTCGAGATCGTTGCGTTAATCATCATTTTACTGGGGATTGTGCTCATTGGAGACGGGCTTTTCCTCAAACGACGAATGCAGCGGGGTGGTGCCGGTGCGTGATCTTTTCCCGGAGGAGAGATGGAAGGAATCGGGATTCATTTTTTCACCGTTGCGTGGGATAGATCCCGAACGGATATCGTGCATGGCAGGTCCTCCCCCCCATGCATCAGCACGGCGGCCTATCCCCGTATAACGGGATATTAACCAATCCCTGGGCTGAACACCCGGCTGGAACTTTTGAAAAAATGATCTGGAGTACAGGATCGCTACAAAAGAAATTTTCTTGTTCCTTTCAACATGGCCTGTGATGACTTCTGATCACGATCAGCTCACGTCGTTTCCATTGCAGCGTCTGAACCCTGCCCGGGGGACAGAGAGCTCAAAACATGCCCCCTCGCCTTCCAGGCCAATCTCCCGGATTCCAATATCGGTGATATCAAGGATCTCCCGTGCCAAGAAAAGACCAAAACCCGTATTTTTTCCAAATCCTCGTTTGAATATCTCTTCTTTCTTTTCGTGGGCGATACCTGATCCATCATCAGATACCCGTACTGCAAGGCCGTACGGATTCTCATCGGCCTGTATGGAGATCCTGGCCACGTTCTGTCCATGGACGAGAGAATTGTGGATAAGGTTGTAGAAGACCTTCTCAAGGAGCGGATCGGCATAGATCTCGACCCCGGGAAGATCGAGATCGAGATCGATATGTGAAAGATCGAATTGATCAAGCGTTCTCGCTATTATCCGGTCCAGTGCCTGCCATGTGGGGGAATCAATCCCGATATCCTGGTACTCGCGTGTAAACTCGATATGTCGCCTGATTATGGACGTACTTGTATCGATCTTGTCAAGGAACTCCATTCTCTCCCGGGAAGAAAGATCCTCCTCACGAAGCAGGGCAGCCGCACCCATCAGGACGGTGATCTGGTTGAGAATATCATGCCTCGTAATATTCGAGAGCAGGTTCAGCTTCTTGTTTGTCTGGGAGAGAACCTGCTCGGCCACAATTCTCTCTGTAATGTCCTCGAGAGTCTCTGCAACGCCGATGCTGTGTCGATCGGAGCCTCTGATAATTGCTGCGGTAAAATAGAGCCAGCGGCCGTTCTCTCCAATATACGGGAAGAAATCCGTCACCTCGTACGCATCGGGAATGAGCTTGGACGGGGCCCATTTCCCGCTGTACAACTCCTCGATGTCGCCAATCCGGTTGTCGGCCAGGAGATCTGCAAGGCAATCCCTTTCTGTCCTGTAAAATGCCCTCCAGTGCTGCCGGGTACCGATCACCGCATCTGCAGGTATCCCTGAGAGCTCTGCCAGCGCCCGGTTCCAGATGATAATCCGGTGGTCGTTGTCAATTACAAAACTGGGGATGGGAAAACTGTCTATTGTCGCCCTGGTTTCCGCTTCCCTGTTCCGTACTTCAGTCCCCTTCCTATCCGACATGTCGGTGGCGATACTCAAAATGACTTTTTTTCCACCCCAGTCGGCATACTTCGCCTTCACAAGGAGCGGCACTACCGAGCCATCCTTCCGGATATGCTCCACCTCGAAGGATGTCTCGCCCTTTTCCTCGAGAATCCGCATCCTTTCGGCGATCTTTTCTCTCGTACCGGGGGCGTCGAGAGAATGGAGGTTCAATGAAAGGTACTCTTCACGGCTGTACCCATGAATGTCGATAGCCTTCTGGTTCACGTAGAGGAAATTGCCATCAAAATCATGGACGCTGATGGCCTCCGGGGCATTATCAAGCAGTTGCACAAGGATCTTCCGGTAATCGTCCTTCTGCCTTGTCGGGCCGATATCTACAACGACCCCCCTGAATCCGGCATTCCGGTTTTCTTTGAATATGGGAGAGGCATAAATAAGAGAGGGGAAGGTACTCCCGTCCCTGCGAACCATCGTGTATTCCTGGTGTGTAACCGGTTCTCCCCGTACCAGGCGATACATATTCTCCTTGAGCCGATGATGCTGTGAAGAGTCGATGGCATCCAGTACATTGATCCCGCTGTAGAGATCGGCAGGCGTATACCCCATGAGCCTGAAGGCAGGCTCATTGACAAACGTGAGATTCAGGTCCACGTCGCACTCAAAGACGATCTGGGGGAGAAGCCGCGCCAGCTCCCGGAACCGTATCTCGCTTTCACGGAGAGCCTGCTCGGTCCTTCTCCTCTCAATTGCCTGCTTGACCTTGTGTTCCAGTTCCACAAACTGCGGTTTTGCATCCGCCCCCTTCTGGAGGTAAAAATCAGCCCCCTCATTTAATGCCTGGATGACAATCTCCTCACGGCTCCTGCCGGTAAAGATGATGAAAGGGATAGAATCGCCTGATTCACGCAGTCTTTTTAAAAGTTCGATCCCGTTCATGACAGGCATCTGGTAATCGGATATGATGGCATCGTACTTCTTCGTATGGAGCATCTTCAGAGCCTGTTTCGCAGAAGAAGAAGTATCTACCTGGAGATCGCCGGATCGCTTGAGGTAGAGCCCTGCAATGTCGAGGAATGCGGGTTCGTCATCGACGTAGAGTATTGAATACACGATCTGTTATCTATTCTCTTGTTTCGGGCAGGATGTAATTAAATATTAGTCTAAAAAAACAGCAGGGTAATGGTTCATCGCAAGGTTGAACTCACCGGTACCAGGCTCTTTTTCAGACACACTCTCCAGGATGATCCTTTTGGGTCGGGCACTCCCGAAACAGTGCCATGCAGGAATCCTGCCAACAGGTCTTTTGCCTATCCATCCTGCCCTGATCAGCAGCTGATATCTGTCCCGATATCGATCTTCGTCGCCAGTCTCGCATATTTTTTCGGGTTTTCCTCGAATTTTTTCCGGCAGAAGTCGGAACAGAAGTAATAATCTGTTCCTCTGTACGTGGAACTGAACCGGGCAGTGTCTTCATCCACATCCACATAGCATACAGGGTCCATCGCCATACTGAACTGCACCTCGATCCCCTGATATATACCGGGTATTATAAAATCTTTTCAGGGGATACGGATCTCTGGCGATAATGGTGCACTGTGAAGACACCTTGTTGGCACCAGGGAGTCCCGGAAAATATCTCACCATCTCCCTGTCAATTCTTCTGCAGCATTCCAGAGTCGCTCCTGCACCAGGCTCTCATAGGTCAGATCCGATGAACGAACCGGCGATGGACTTTCCTCGAAATACATGCCGGAATAGTGGGATGCATCGGGAGAGAGGGCAAGAAAAACAGGAATTTTTGCACCATGAGCGGGAGATTTCCCACGGATGGAAGGAAACCCCTCCCGAAGCATCTTTGTCGCGATTACCCCCGGATGCAGGCAGTTTGCCGTGACGCCGGTGCCGCTCGTCCTTTCTGCAAGCGAGTATGTGAATGTGATATCGGCCAGTTTAGATTGTGCATAGGCCTCGAACGCATTGTACTGTCTCTCGCCCTGCAGGTTGTCCCA
>ENA-UPXM01006417-UPXM01006417.1-activated-sludge-metagenome-genome-assembly--contig:-NODE-6417-length-10950-cov-3.494998_pt1 | contig 10950 bp, 8 predicted proteins | sample MGYA00238178_ERZ772708 | MGnify/ENA primary metagenome ERZ772708 (study PRJEB29002, sample SAMN05720212) | activated sludge metagenome | isolation source: anaerobic digester from wastewater... | reverse complement strand
AAAATTCCATGAATTAGTTGCTGAATTAAAAGAAACTTTAATGTCAAGTGATGCTAAAAATACTGATGAAGCTAAAGAAGTAAAATTAAGTGATGGAAAAACTATCGCAGAAAGAATTGTTGAAGAAACTGCTACAATTGGAGAAAAAATTAGTTTTAGACGTTTTGAAAGAATTACTAAGAGTGATGATGAAGTATTTGGAGTTTATTCACATATGGGTGGTAAAATCACTTCAATCGTTGTTGTAAAAGGAGCTAATGAAGAAGTTGCTAAAGATGTTGCAATGCAAGCTGCTGCAATGAGCCCAATTGCTGTTAATCGTGATGGTGTTCCTGCTGATGTTGTTGAACATGAAAAAGAAATGATTAAAGCAGAAATGAAAAATGATCCAAAGAATGAAAATAAACCAGAAGATATCTTAGATAAAATGGCTACAGGTAAATTAGGTAAGTTCTTTAAAGAAAATTGTTTAGTTGAACAAGACTTCATTAAAGATTCAGGATTAACTGTTGAAAAATATGTTAAAGATAATGGTGGAGAAGTTATTTCAATGGTTAAATTTGCTGTTGGTGAAGGTATTGAAAAGAAACAAGAAAACTTTGCTGAAGAAGTAGCTGCTCAAATGAATGCTGCTAATTAATTATTATTTGTTTAATTAGAAAAGACTTAAAGTCTTTTCTTTTTTTTGTTTATTTATTATACTTAATATAATAGAGGTGATTATATGGGAAAATCTAATGATAATATTAATAAAATTGATGAACAAATACAAAGCCTTATTGATGAGGAAAAAGAAGTTTATGAAGATAAGAGCCTTGATGAACATGAAGTAATAATTGATAGAAAGTATGAATATGATAATAGTTCAGAAAGTGTTGGTGATACAAAAAAAATTGATGTTATAGATGATATAGAAGTAAATAACATTGAAGATGAGAATACTAAAAAGTTAGATAATATTGATAATATCGATTCTGGTGACTCTAAAGAAAATATTGAGACATTTGAAAGTAGTGAAGAAGTTGCTGATAAAAATGATGATGAAATTGAATCATTTGAATCTATAAATGATAATAGTGTTGAAAATGTAATTGATGATGATTTTTCCAATGTAAAAAAAGGTAATGGTACTATTTGGATTGTTTTATCTTTTTTAGCAGTTTTTATTTTTCTTGTCGCATTTATTTTATTTATGTTTTTTGGAAACAATAAGAATGAACCTGTAAAAAATGATAATACTGTAAAGGATACTTTAACAAAAAACGAACAGAAAGAAATTATAAAAAAATATGGTGATGCTTTAACTGGGGTTATTGCATTGAATATTGAAAAAGATAATAAACTTTTAAGTTATAATGAAGCAATTAAGCTTATTGATTTTGATTATAAAGTAGAATGTAATGTACATGAAATATATAATGATGGTAATATTTACCTTAATAAATGTAAGATTGATGATTTAAAAACAACATGTTCATATGGAGAAAAACAAGAAGTAAAGAAGGATGATATTGTTGTAGAAGATGATGAATCTATTAAAGTTTATGTTTCTAAAAAGAATGGTAATGCTTCATTTAATGAACCTAAAAATGTTGATGATTATGATGTGTATAAGTTTAATATTGATGGAAAATATAGTGATTTAACATTATTAGGTATTGATAGTGATTTTGTTTTTTACTATGATGAAGATTATAATGTTCAAATGATTAATTATAAAAAGAATAAAAAAGCTTTGAGCCCTATGAATTATACTTCTATTTTACCAATAGGATATGATGGGGTATATGATAATTCAGTTGTTGCAGTAAAAGTAAATGGTAAATGGGGATTCTATAATTTAAATACAAGAGAACGTATTGTTGCACATAAGTATGATGATGTTGCTTTGAATATAAATTCATGTGTAAGTGGGCCTCCATTATTTATAAATGCAATTGAAAAAGGTAAAGTTGCTGTAATTGAAGATGGAGATTATGGTGTAATTAATTATAATAATGGTTCTCAAATTATTCCTGTTATTTATACTAACATAGTTAGAAGTGGTAATTATTTATGGGCTATTGATGATGCAAATGTTGGACATATATTTGATTATGCTGGTAAAGAATATTTAAGTGGGACTTTTGATGATATTTATGGTATTGTTGATGGTTCTTATGTTCTTGTTAAAGATGGTAGTGAATTAAAATTAATTAAAGTAAACGGAAAAGTATATTATAATTATGGAAATGTTTTATATGGAAATTATAATTTTGGTATGAAATATAATGATGGCGCTATATTTCAATTTTATAAAGATGATTCTAATAACAATTGTATAGAATTTATATACGATAATTCAAATAAAACAGGAGAAGTTAAAGATATTCAATGTGGTGCAGTTGATATATCTAAATAGAAAATGTAAAGTAAAAAAAAAGATTGAAGTTTATGCTTTAATCTTTTTGTTTTTGGAGTATTTTGTTATATAATATTTTTAGTGGCTATACTTAATAGTGTAATGTAGTAAAATATAATATAAATACTTGTTTTTTCAAACAAATTTGTATATAATAAGCGCAAATGAGGGGATGAGTAACTGTGGCTAAAAGAAGTAATAAGAGTGCGTCAAAAAGATTAAATAAACAATTAAATAGTGCATCTAAAAATAAAAATACATCAAGTAAGACTGCAAAAAAGACAACAACTAGTAAAAATAATAAAAAAGTAGTTGTACCTAAACAAAATTTAATTGTAGAAGAAAAGAATATAATTACTGAAAATGTGGATAAAGAAATTATTGTTGATGATGTAAAAGTTATTGAAACTAAAAGTACTGATATACCTAAGGAAAAAGAGACTAGTAATAAAAAAAGTTCTGCTAAATCAAGTACAAAAAAAACTAGAGAAAAGATTATAACAGTTACTGATGATGCAACAAGTCGTAAAAAGTCTTCAAAGAAAGATGCAATTGTAGTTAAAGATAGACCTTCAAAGAAAAAGAATGATAATAAATTTGATTCCCAAAAAACTGAATCTAGTGATAATAAAAGTAAAAAGAAAACATCTTCTAAGAAGGGTATAGATAATAAAATAGATTTAAGTCAGGCAATTGATGAATTTATTGAGGTTGAATCTACAATAGCTAGGTTAAATGAAAAAAAGAAGCCTGCAAAGAAGAATGACAAAAATAATAAAGTTGAAGAAATTAAAAAGGTAGACGAAGTAGAAGAAATTGTTCAAGATGATTTTTTAGATACGGATGATATTAAAGTTATAAATGAAGAAATACTTAATGAGGATGATTTTTTAGATAAAGAGTCTGATGTTAAAACAAATGATGAAGATAATGAAGATGTTGAAGAATTTGTTGAATTTGTTGAAGAAAACGAAGATTTAGATATTAAAGAAAAAGAAACTAATAAGAAAATTGATTTAGAAAAGACTGCTAAATTTAAATTTCCAAATTTTGATAAAATTGGTAAAAAGAAAAGTAGTCCTAAAATTATAGAAGTTCTTGACGTTAAGGAAAAGGAAGAAGAAAGTGATGACAACTTAGAAGAATTTATTGAAGTTGATGATAAAGTAATTGATGTTGAGAAAGTTGTCGAAAATAAAATAAATGAAAAATTTAAATTTATTGATAAGTTAGTTGATCAAAAGATTCTTGAGAAAACTCAACAAATTGATGTTATTTCTGATGATGAAGAAAAATCTCCTATCAGTCATAAAAAAGAAAAATTTAAATTTAGTAAAGATAAGTCTATTGTTAATAAAAATAAACAAAAGAATATTCATGATTTAGAAACTGAAGTTAGAAATCTTTATGATGATAATAATAGTGAGTTTAAAAAGAAAAAATTCCAATTAGATTTTAGTAAGTTTAAAGAATTTATTGAAAAGTCTAAGAAAAAAAGATTAGAGTCTAAAAAAAATAAGATTGAAAAGACTAAAACAGATACTATTAAGCTTGATAAAGTTAAAAATGTTAAGCCTGAAAAAACTGATGTAGTTAAAGTTAAAGAAGAGAGAGATTTATTTAGTAAATTATTATTATGTGCAATAATTATTCTTTCAATAATTTTTGTTGCTTTGTTTGTTGCTTTAATTTGGTTTATCATATATGTATGTACTTTTTAGTACTCTTTTTCTTTATTTTATTTAGTTATTAATATATAATATTTTGTAAGGAGAGATGAATAAATGGATAGTGATATGATTATTTTAGATATTACTGATAAGTTTGATAAAACAATTGAAAATTTAGGAAAGAGATTTGCAACTGTAAGAGCAGGTCGTGCTAATCCTTCTAGTTTAGATGGAGTTACAGTTGATTATTATGGAAGCATGACTCCATTAAAACAACTAGCTACTATTTCTGTACCGGAAGCTAGACAATTATTAATTAAACCATTTGATAAGAGTTCTTTAGGTGCAATTGAAAAAGCAATCCTTGCTTCAAATTTAGGATATAATCCTGGAAATGATGGAGAAACTATTCGTATAGTTATTCCTGAATTAACTGAAGAAAGAAGAAAAGAGCTAGTTAAACAAGTTAAAGCTATTTCTGAAGAAGCTAAGGTTTCAATTCGTAACATTAGACACGATGGATTAGAAGATCTTGAAAAATGTGAACTTAGCGAAGATGAAGAAAAAGGTATGGAGAAAGAAATTCAAGATTTAGTTAACGAATATAATAAAAAAGTAGAAGCTTTATTAAAAGAAAAAGAACAAGAATTACTTACTGTATAGTAAGTTTTTTTTACAGGTGGGTTTATGGAAAAAGATACAATTGATGGATTGTTTTTAGAATTAGATTCTGAAGAGATGGAATTATATAAAAATGTATCTGCAAATGCTTTTTTTAAATATGTTTATAATAGTGAACAATTTCAAAGTATATTAAATAAATTAGATACAAATGAAAAACTAACTGATGAAGAATGGAAATATATTCTTGGAAGGTTGTTTTTAGTTACTTCTAGATCTACTGCTGAATATAAAAAAAATAAATTAGGTTTAAAAGATAAGTTGCTTAAGTTATTGTGTAGAATTGGAATGTTTTTTGCAGCAACTGATTCTAGTTGGTATAATGAATTTTATAAAATGTTTGAATTTATTGGTAGCTTTAAAAAATTAAAACTTGTATCAAGTGATTTATATGGATGCTTTTTATTAGTCGATGAAGAAAAGAATGAAGACCTATTAAAAATTTATATTGATCAACATAAAGATGCGTATGATTTTAGAGATTATCGTAAGAAGTTTATGGATTGTTTTATTGAAAATAATCAGCGTGCACTTGATGATGTTGCAGCAGGAATGGTTGATAGAGAAGTTGGTACTGTTGCTGGGGATGAACGTACTAATATTAATATGATGAATAGGTCATTTGATAAGTCAAAAGAACTTGTTTTAAGATATAATGAGTGGTATAATACAAATATCGACTGTGAAGAGGAGTAGTAGTAGACGATTTATTTATAGAGAGACTATGTTTGGTGGAAGTAGTTAATAATAGTTTATGAATTCGCCTATGGAGTTCTTATTAATAGTAAGCGTTTTCTCGCGTTAAGAGATTTAAGTGTATAGTAATTTTAATAACTATAAATTAAGGTGGTACCGCGAGTAATTCGTCCTTATATTTATAGTTATTTTTTTTAGGGAGGTTTTATGGTAGAGAGATTCATATTTGATTTAGATGGAACATTAATTGATACTGATTGGAAACCTGAAATTGAATATTTTAAAAGTGTTTTGAGTGATTCTGAATCAGATGTTTTTGTTCCTAATATAAATCGTTTGTTAGGTGAGTATGAATCTACTTTTGATTCATATGATGTAGAAAGATTAAGATTATTTTTAAATAATTCTACGGGTATTAATTTAACTCCTGAACATATAAGAGGTTGGAGAAATATAATTACTAATACTCCAGAAATTGTCTTTGAAGGTGTTTTTGATACTTTGGAATATTTGAAAAGAAAAGGTTACAGTTTAACAGTTCTTACTAATTGGTTTTCAGAAGATCAAATAATTAGACTTAAACATGCGGGATTGTTAGATTATTTTGAGAAAGTAATTGGTGGAGATGTTGTATTTAAACCTACACTTAGAAGTTTTAAGTGTGCTACTGGACGATTTAGTCCAAGTGAATGTGTTATGATAGGTGATAGTATTAATAATGATGTTAATGGTGCACTTGAAGCTGGACTTGATGCTATATATTTTGATGGACATGATAAAAATCCTGGTAAAGTTTATAAAAAAAGAATAACTAAAATGAGTAAATTAAAGGAGATGTATTAATATGAAATTTGATGAAATTAAAAAGTTAATTGAAGAAGATAAGAAAAGTGTTAATGATTTAAATTCTTTAAATGATTTAAAAGTAAAATATCTTGGGAAGAAAGGTCTTATTACTGAGTTAAATAGTGAAATTAAGAATGTACCAAATGAAGAAAAAAAAGAATTTGGTATGAAGGTAAATGAGCTTAGAACTTTATTTAATGATTTTTATGAAGAAAAGAAAAATGAATTTGAAACAGCTATTTTAAATGAAAGATTAAAGAATGAAGCAATTGATATAAGTTTGCCTGCAACAAAGGTTCCAGTTGGTGCTCCTCATATTTTAGAGAAAGTTATTGAAGAAGTAGAAGATGTATTTATGTCTATGGGATATGATGTTGTAGATGGACCTGAGATTGAAGAAGATAAATATAACTTTGAAATGTTAAATATTCCTAAAGGACATCCGGCAAGAGATGCGCAAGATACTTTTTATATTGAAGGTGAAGAAATTCTTCTTAGAAGTCAAACTTCTCCTGTACAAGTTCGTACTATGTTAAAAGGAAAAGGTGAAGTTCCTATTAGAATGATTTGTCCTGGAAAAACTTATCGTAGAGATGATGATGATGCAACTCATTCACATCAATTTATGCAAATTGAAGGATTGCTTGTTGATAAAGATATTTCATTAAGTGATTTAAAAGGAACAATGGAAGTATTATTTAAAAGATTATTTGGTAAAGATGTAGAAACTCGTTTTAGACCTAGCTATTATCAATTTACTGAGCCTTCAGTTGAGGTTGATATTACATGTGTTAATTGTCATGGTAAGGGATGTAATGTTTGTAAAAAGACTGGTTGGGTTACAATAGCTGGTGCTGGTGTTGTACATCCTAATGTTCTAAGAATGAGTGGATATGATCCAGAAGTATGGAGTGGATTTGCATTTGGATTTGGAGCAGAGCGTCTTACAATGATGAAATATGATATTAAAGATTTAAGAGTTTTCTATAATGCAGACTTAAGAGAAGTTAGTACTTTCGATAGGGAGGATGAAGAATAATGGTTAGTTTAAATTGGGTAGGAGACTACATTGATATAAAAGATCAAGATGTTCATGAACTTGCTACTAAGATAACTAAAGCTGGTATTAATATTGAAGGTGTTTATACACATCATATGGATAATTTAGTTATTGGACAAATTAAGACTGTTGCAGAACATCCAGATAGTGATCATTTACATGTATGTAGCGTTGATGTTGGAAGTGAAACATTGCAAATTGTATGTGGAGCTCCTAATGTTAAAGAAAATATGAAGGTAATTGTTGCATTAGTTGGTGCAGTATTACCTGGAGATTTTGAAATTAAAAAGAGTAAAATTCGTGGAGTAGAATCATGTGGTATGATGTGTGCTCTATATGAATTAGGTCTTGAAGAAAAAAATGATGAGACTTATGCAAAAGGTATTGAAGAATTAAATGAAGATGCTCCAGTAGGAGAAGATCCTTTAAAATATTTAGGTCTTGATGATACTTTATATGATTTAGATATACATAAACATCGTAATAATGATTGTTATTATCATATTGGATTTGCTTATGAAATAGCTTGTATCTTAAATCGTAAGGTTACTTTACCTAGTCTTGATTTTAAAACTATTAAAGATAAAATTAAATTTAATTTGAGTGTTGATACTCCTAAATGTACTTATTATGTTGCAAGAGAAGTACGTAATGTTAAAATTGGAGAAAGTCCAGATTTTATTAAGAAAAGACTTATTGCTGCTGGTATGAGACCTATTAATAATGTTGTAGATATTTCTAACTATGTAATGCTTGAATTTGGTCAACCACTTCATTTCTTTGATAGAGATAAATTAGGTGATACTATTGTAGTAAGAGATGCTAAAGATGGTGAGGTAATCACTACTTTAGATGGAAAAGAAAGAGTACTTGATTCTTCTGATATAGTTATTACTGATGGAAAAAAGAGCGTATGTATTGCTGGTGTAATGGGTGGGGAAAATACTGAAGTTGATGAAAATACTAAGAATATTTTAATTGAAGCTGCAATATTTAATCCAGTTAGTATTAGATATACTGCTCGTAAATTAGAACTTCCTAGTGAAGCTAGTGTTCGTTATGGAAAAGGATTAAACTATGAGTATACTGAAATGGCTTCAAAGAGAGCTTGTCATTTACTTGAAAAGTATGCTGATGCTGAAATTTATGATAGTTATGTATTAATTGATAATGAAGATCATACTGAGAAAAAATTAGTATTTGAACCAATTGATGTTGATAAATTACTTGGAATTACTATTTCTGAAGAAGATATGAAACATGAACTTGAAAGATTAGATTTCCCATATACTTTAAAGAATGGTAAATTTGAAGTTACAATTCCTCGTAGAAGACTAGATATTGATGCTAATGTAAATGATATTGCTGAAGAAATTGGTAGACTTTATGGATATAATAATTTAGTATCATCTCTTCCGAGTATTCCTGTAAGACGTGGAGAATATATTGGAGATGTTAAATATCGTAAGATGGTTTCTAAGAGACTTAGAAGTCTTGGAATAAATGAGGTTAAAACTTATACTTTGGTTAGCCCTGAAATGGCATCTAAATTTAGATATGAAGATAAAGAACAAGTTGTTCTACCAAATCCAATGAGTAGTGATAAGAGTGTTGTTAGAACTACATTAATTCCATCTTTAATGAATGTGTATGATTATAATGTTGCTCGTGGCGTTAAGGATATATCTATTTATGAAATAGCTAAAACATATGATTCTAAATATAATGAAGTTAGTAAAGTATGTGGTTTAATGACTGGTAGTTATATTACTAATTCATGGAAGAAACCGTTAGATATTGATTTCTATGTTGTTAAGGGAATTGTTGAAAATTTACTTGATTATATGGGATACAATGGAAGATACTCATTTGTAAGAAGTACTTGTAGTGACTTACATCCTGGGGTACAAGCAAGTATTGTTCTTGATGGAAAAAATATTGGTATTATAGGTATGGTTCATCCTCATATAACTAAGAAAAAGATTTATGTATTTGAACTTGATTTAAATAGTATTTTTGGTAGAACTAATAAATTAAAATATAAAGAAGCATATAAATATCCAAGTATCATAAAAGATATGGCTTATGTACTTGATAAAAGTATTGATGTTGGAGATGTTATTAAGACTATTAAGAAGGGTGCAAGTAAGATTCTTCAAGATGTATCAGTATTCGATGTATATGAAGGAGAAAATATTGCTTCTGATAAGAAGAGTGTTGCTTTCTCATTAACATTTAATGGGTTAGATAGAACACTTACTGATGAAGAAGTTATGGAAGTGTTCAATAAAGTTGTTGATAAAGTAACAAGTGTTCATAATGCTGAATTAAGAGATAAATAATTATATCTCTTTTTTTATTTTTTGTGTTATAATCATTTTAATATAATTGAAAGGAGTTGATAAGATGGCAAAAGAAGAAAATGTTAAAGGACAAAACAAATTTCTTGTAACAATTTTAGTAGTTGTACTATTATTAGTATTTCTAGGATTAGGTTATGCTATGGGAGGTACAAAAGTAGTAGAAAAAGTTGTTGAGAAGAAGTCTGTTTCTGACAAAGGCTGCAATGATGGTTCTGCTTTAACCAAAGTAGAAGCTGATTCATTAGTTAATAATTTATGGAAAAGAGTTAATTTTAATGCAATGCTAGATATTAACAATTACGCTGAACTAAATTATAACGGAATGAAAGTTTCTGAAATGAGTGATTCATTAAAAAATGAAATAGCATCAAAATACATTCAAGCAACAGCTGATAATGAAATGTATAAAGTAACTGTTAAAGAAGAAAATGTAAGATATGCATATGACTCAATATTTGGTGCAGGAACTTATAAAGAAGGACAACCAATCGCAGATTGGTGTGGTGGAAAATCAGATTTATTTGTTTATGATTCAACATTCAAAACTTATACAGCACCAACACCAGGGTGTGGTGGTACAAGTCTTGTTTCAATATCTGAATTTATTACAAAAGTCGAAAAAAGTTCTTCGCAATTAATAATTACTAGTGTAATGGGACTTTATCATTATGACAAAAAAGTATTGTATAATGATTATGAATCAGCAATTAATGATAAGAATCCTGTAGATGTATCTAATGTTGAAAATGTTAGTGAATTTATGAAAAAGAATAAAGATTCATTATCACAATATAAATATACATTTGATATAGATTCTAATGGATTCTATAAATATGTTGGTTATGAAAAAATTAATTAATAAAAAAGAGTCAAAAGACTCTTTTATTTTTTTATTTTTTTGATAAAATTAATAATAGGAGATAGTATAGTGTGATAGATTAAACTATATTTTTCTTATTTTATTGAAAGGGTGAGAAAATGGAAAAATATTCTAATCAACAACAAGATAATGTACAAGAACAACAAGTACAACAGCAGGATGTTGTTCAAGAACAAAATGTTCAAGGACAAAGTTTACAAGATAATGCATCTAGTAATGATATTGGTAAAAAGAAGAAAAATGGTAAAAAAGCAATTACTGGAATAATTATTTTATTTTTAGTTTTAGCTCTTGGTGGAGGAGGTGCATATTTATATTTAAATAATGGACTAAAATCTGAACCTAAAACTAAA
>ENA-UPXM01006416-UPXM01006416.1-activated-sludge-metagenome-genome-assembly--contig:-NODE-6416-length-10951-cov-4.032122_pt1 | contig 10951 bp, 11 predicted proteins | sample MGYA00238178_ERZ772708 | MGnify/ENA primary metagenome ERZ772708 (study PRJEB29002, sample SAMN05720212) | activated sludge metagenome | isolation source: anaerobic digester from wastewater... | reverse complement strand
GTTTGTTGCGGGGGCTGGTGCTGGAATAAAGGCTAAAATAGAAATTCGGGATTATAAAATTGCTGATTTGGGAACTCATATTATCCGTACCGCTTTGGCGAAAATACCAGCCGGACGATTTGATGAGTTAAAAAAAATATTTGGCAATATAGAATCGGCAAAAGATTTTATTTCAAATGAAAAATATCTTGGCGGAATAAAAATTAAGGTGAAAGGCACAAGTGAGCAAGTTGAAAATCTTTTGCAGATTGAAAAATTGAATATTGCCGGATTTGTGATTGATAAAGTGTTGGAAATCGCCGGCAAAGAGAAAAAGGAATACTACGGAACAAAAGAATTCAAAGCTCATTTGATCCAAAAAATATTTGAAAATGACAAGGTGTTGCAATTAGATAGCGAAAGTCCGCGAGCGCAAAATATGCGAGATTTTGATTTTTCTTCTCGGGATTGGTTTGCCCAAAACGAAATCTGGGGAACGAGCGAAGAAGAATCGTTTTTGCGCTTTATTGATGAGGCAATAACAAAGTTAAAGAAAAAATATCAAGACATTGCCATGCTTCGCAATGAGCAGTTTTTCAAAATTTACAGCTTTGAAAACGGCGAGCCATTTTATCCAGATTTCGTTTTGTTTCTGACCGAGAAGAAGACAAAGCAAGAAGTTATGTATCAGATTTTTGTTGAGCCGAAAGGTGATCAATTTTTGGACGCGCAAAATACTTTTGAGCAATCAAAAGAAGGTTGGAAACAGAAACTATTGATTGAAATTGAAAAAAGTCATACAGTTGATTTGAAGATAGAGAATAAGGATTTTCGTTTGATTGGTTTGCCTTTTTTCAATGAGGGGCAAGTGAATAGTGCCTTGCGTGAAAAATTCGAAGAAGTGTTTGAAAATAAATTAATTAATAATAAATAATTTATTTTATATTTTGTTATTTTTTACAGGAGGCTAAACTAAAATAAAGAAATTTGAAAATTTTTAAATAAATCATCTCTATACATATCTATATACATTCCGTCCAAGGCGCCTGCCTGCCTAGGGTAGGGACTTATCCGCCATGGCGGATCTGAAGTAGATAAGAAAAATAACTAAACACTATGCGAAAAATGGAAAAACAAAATATCCGTAAATTAGGCAAGACCGGCAAGGGCGCCAGCGTTTATCTCACCCTGCCGATTGAAATCATTCGCCAGCTCAAGTGGCGCGATGGCCAGAAAGTCGTGGTCGCCAAGCGGGGCCAGGGGATTCTAATCAGCGACTGGAAGCCGAAAAAGAAAAAATAATTAAGTCAAAATATGGCAGAAGACTTAGACGACTATCAAGACGATATCGGCGACCTTAGCGACAACCAGCCAGACGAAGATGTCCGCAAGCTGATGGATGATTATAACTTGGACGAAGACACGGCCGAGCAGGCCCGTGAACTAATGGATGAATACGGCCTGGACGAAGACGATGCTGTCAATATCGCGGAAGAGGGATTGTAGTTTTTGTTTTTTTTCACCCCTCCCCAACCCTCCCCTTCAGACTATGGGAGGGAAGACATATTTTCCATTAATTTTGAAATTTGAAATTTAAAATTTAAAATTTAAATCACCCCCCTATGCTCTCCAAAATCAAACAGACATTGTTCCGTCCGTTGGGCGGATTTGTGCCGGCGTCGGTCAAGGATTTTTTCAGCCGGATCAATAAATCATTGTGGAAATTAGCGATAGTCATAATAATTCTGGCTTCAGTCATCACTATTTACAATGAGGCGATGTATTGGCTGAGTGGCAGCGGCGATTATTATTCCGATGAAATTGCCGCAGAAGAGACCGATAGCGATTGCAATATTATGGCTCTTGAACTTCACGGCCAGCTGCTGACTTATTTGCCGCCGGAAAATTTTGATGAGGAGGGCAACATTATCGCGGACCAGACTGCCTCGGAGACAATCTTGGCCGGCTTGAGCTCGGCCGAAGACGACTCGACTATCAAGGGGATTTTTTTGGAGGTGGATTCCTATGGCGGTTCGCCGGTAGGAGGTGAGGAAATCGCCAAGGCGCTCAAAAAGATGAGTAAGCCGACAGTCGCCTTGATTCGCGAAGGCGGCGCCTCGGGCGCTTATTTGGCCGCTACTGGCGCGGACAAGATATTTGCCTCGGCAAATTCCGATGTCGGCGGTATCGGAGTGACTATGTCTTATTTGGGCAGTAATGGCGATTATAGCGATACCGGCATGGTCTATAACAATTTAAGCGCCGGACAGTTCAAGGATACCGGCAACCCGGAAAAGCCCCTCACCGCCGAGGAAAAAAAGTTGCTAATGCGCGATGTCAATATCATTCATGACAATTTCATTACTACGGTCGCCCAAAATCGCCATTTGGATATCGCCAAAGTGCGTAATCTAGCCGACGGCTCCACCATGCTCGGGCAAATGGCGCTTGATAACGGCCTGATAGACGCTATTGGCAGCTATGATGAGGCCTTTGAATATCTAAAAGAGACTATTGGCGAAGAGGTGAGTTTGTGCTGGTGGTAATTCCAAATTGCGTCGCAAATTAGGTAAAGATAATACCCCAAAATTTTTATCTCAAAATAATCGGCTGGCTGATAGCCGGCGTTAAAAATATCGTCAAAGCCCAAGTCGCGAATTAATGGACAAAGATGATTTGGATTATTGTATATTCTATCTTTTTTTGTAGAAAAGATTATAATTAAGACAAAGGTATAAAATACCTTGTATAGCATTATTAAATTTATTTTAAAAAGTATGAAGAAAAAGCCACTTTCAAAAAGTACCAAGAAAAAACCACAATCCGTTTTAACACGGAATATTATTACAGCCAAGGGGACGGCGGTATTAGTTTTATTTGCCGTCTTGGCGGCTTTACTCATTCAGACCTTTGCTTTTCAGCAAAGCGACCGAATTTTTTTCGCGGCAGTAGTCGGACAGAGCGAGGTTAATAAATCTTTTTTATTGTCGGAAAAAAACAAGGAGTTTTTAAATTTGAAGAATAGGTACGATAAAGCTCCCCTGGCCAAGAAAAATGAATTAATAAGCGCTTTAGTTTTGAAAGCCAATGAGCGGCGAGAAAAGTTGTTGGAAATAGCCAAGGGCGATCCTGCTCTCGCCTATGCTTATGCCTTAGATGAAAAGACAAAAGCCAATTTGCCGGTTGAAGTACGCGGTTTAGTTGAAACTAAGGGGAGTTGGCAGGGCAAAATGGATGTTTATGCTATAGATGATTTTGAGGCCAATAGAGCCGACGTTGAAAATTATTTGATTGATGAAAAAAATGGTCGCAAATATAGGGTTTATTTACCCAAAAACAGACAGGTGTTTTCCGGCGACAGTGTCGTTGTTAAGGGGGTAGAAATGGGCGCGGAATTGGTGGCCGGATCCATTGATGTTCTTAATCTGCCTGTTGCCGAGGCTGTCTCTCTGACAGAAAGAAAAGTGTTAGTAATCGTGTCCAACTTCAATAATGCCGCTGCTGTTTGGCCGGTCTCTACTATGCAGTCGGTGATGTTTGGAGAAACCAATTCGGTTAATGCGGTTTACAAACAGACCTCAAATAATCAGTTGGCTTTTAAACCGGATACCAATGGTGATGGAAAAAATGATATTGTCGGACCATTTACTTTGAATTTTAGCACAACCGATCCATGCGATTATTATGCTTGGGCAAATGAGGCCAAAGCAGCTGCCACGGCGGCCGGATATGATCTGAGTCTTTATCAGCATATTTTACATATTATGCCCCGCACCTCCTCCTGCAATTTTTCCGGAGTCGCCAATCTGGGCTGTGCTTCTCAGTGCCAAGCTTGGGTTATCTATCCGGATACTGGTATCGCTACGCATGAGCTGGGTCATAATTTAGGAATGCGTCATGCTACGCTTGATGCTAATTTTGACGGTATTCCGGAAAATGAATATGGTGATGATTCGGATTTCATGGGCCTTGCTTGGGGGGGATTAAGACTTAACAACGCCGCCTTCAAACATAGAATGGGCTGGCTGGATTATGTCCCCGATAAAGTTGTTACTATTAATTCAAGCGGAACATACAAAATTTCCGCTTTGGAGGCCGATCCTTTGACCGTTTCTTTTCCTCAAATTATAAAAATAGCGATTCCTAATTCCGATTATCATTATTATTTGTCGTTTCGGGGCAATATTGGCTATGACAGTCTATTTTACACCTCTCGGCTGGAATATGGTTCGGGGGTGGCCATCCATCGTACCATTCCGGCCAATTTGAGTACGCTACTGTATCCTTGGGATTTGAATAATACGTTGTATCATATGACCTTGAAAAACGGCGGAATATTTAGTGACCCGGCAAGCGGTCTGACTGTCACCCAGCTGAGCTTTAATCCCTTATTGCCCAATCCCTATGTTGAAATCAAGGTGGATCTTGCTCCGCAGCCCTGTGTTAGGGCCAATCCGGTTGTTAGCGTCTCTCCCGCTAGTTTGCAGTTGGAATCGGGGGGGAGCGCTTCAGCGCAGATATCAATCAAGGATACCAGCAGTTCTTCTTGTCAGCCGGCAACTTACTCGCTGTCAGCCCAATTGCCGACCGGTTTTTCTCAAACCCCCAGCGAGATGAATCTGACATTGTCTCCGGGTGAGACCCAAACTTATTATTTGACCTTAACCGCCGGTCAGGAAATAGGATCTTTTTCTATAATTGAAAAGGTGACCAATATTGTGGAGACCCAATATTCGTCCGCGGTCCAGATGACAGCGACAGTGTCCGCTATTGAAGTTGACAGCAAATTGCCGTCAGTGACAATTTCAAAGCCTCGCAACAATTCGACAGTGCCGAAAAAAGGCGATTTATCTATTTCTGCCAAAGCCTCAGACGAAAGCGGCATAAAAATTATAGAAATTTTGTTTGACGGCTCGTCGGTTTATACTTGCAATGCGACTAGTTGTAAATATGCTTTACCGGTTGCCAATATATCGGCCGGTAACCATACAATTACCGTCATTGCCACTGATGCTAGTCCGGCCCAAAATAAAAATAGCGCCAGTGTAACAGTAGTAAAAAAATAATCGGAAAACAGAAATAATCAGTGTTCTTTGTTATTGGCGCAAAGGAGTTTGTTGATTATTATCTTTACAGTTTTTATTTTTCTGTTCATCTCGCTTGCCCCCCCTGCCGGTTGACCGGCGGGGGGGCATTATGTATAGAGATATCTCTATACATATCTATGGAGAAGCCCAGCCGCTAGAGCGGGAGTTTTTGTTTCTTTACGCTTTTTCCGATATCGTCTATCATAAAAGCATGAATTTCTTACACACTTTTGAACCGCAGCCAGTGTGGTTGTCGCTCGGGCCGCTAACTATTCGTTGGTATGGCTTGTTTGTTGTGGTTGGCATTTTGGCGGCGCTGGGGGTGGCGCTGTTTTTGGCCAGGCGGCGGCAAATCAATCCGGACCATATTTATGATCTGGCGGTCGGGTTGGTGCTATCGGGCATCTTGGGCGCTCGGCTGTATGAGGTGCTACTGATCAACCCCGGCTATTATGGGCGCAATCCGGCGGCGATAATAAAAATTTGGCAGGGTGGTCTGGCGATTCACGGAGCGATAGTCGGCGGCTTGATATTTTTGGCTTGGTTTTGCCGGCGCAAAAAAATTTCTTTCTGGCAGTTGGCGGATTTGTTGGCGGTAGTTTTGCCATTGGGGCAAGCGATTGGCCGCTGGGGCAATTATTTCAATCAAGAGTTGTTCGGCTGGCCGACGGATTCTTTTATCGGTATTTATATTTCGTCGGCCAATCGGCCTTGGGAATTCAAGGCGGAAAAATATTTCCATCCGGCTTTCCTATATGAGTCGCTTTTGAATTTGGCGCTGTTTTTGATATTATTTTTTTTGTACCGCGCTAAGCGTATCAGGGATGGGTGGACAGTAGCGCTTTATCTAGTCGGTTATTCTATTATCAGATTTTTGATGGAGTTTGTCCGGATTGACGAGACGCCGGCTTGGTGGGGATTGCGCTTGCCGCAGTGGGTGAGTTTGTTGATTGTTTTAATTGTTGGTGGAAGTTTATTTTTTATTAAAACGAAAAGACAGAAATTTAATTAATTGTTTTTTTGCCCCTTTTTCTAGAAAAAGGGGCGTAAAAAGTCGCCGCTGGTTGGCAAATTCAGACAAAATCTGGCGCTGATTTTCGTTAGCCGGCAAAACCGCTTCGCTTAGTTGCCGGCTTTCCGTCCGCCCAAGGCGGACGGAAACTCTCAATCAGCTTGATTTTGTCACTGAATTTCCAAAGGCGGCAGATTTGTTCGCATTGCTACTTTGCCTCTCGCTTAATCCAAATTTTTCAGTGCTGGTTTTTTGATACTAAAATTCAAAAAAGCTTGATTTTGTCACTGAATTTCCAAAGGCGGCAAAAACAATTTAAACAGCAAATTTATATTTTTTTATTGGTTTTTATAGCCAATTTTTTATTTTTGATATTTTTTTACTTCTATTGACAAAATATTCAAAGCGTGCTATAATTATATATTACTAGTAAAAATCTAATGGAAAGGTGATTTTGCTCTAATTTTACCCTTTTTTGTGTGATAAAAGAGGGTAGAAAGAGGGAAAAAATCCCGAAATGTTCGTTACAATTCGGGTTTACAAATAAGAAAGGAGGGCCATAAAATGGCTAATTGGAAGTGTAATTGCGGGAACACAAACCACGGCAAGGCAAAGAATTGTCTTGCTTGTGGAATTGCCCGTCCGGCTCAACCGGCGGGTGGAAAGCCCAATCCGGCACCGGCCGGAAACCCCGCCCCGCAAGGCGGGCAGCCGGCTCCGGGCCAACAGCCCGGACAACAGAAGCCGGCGGCCGAACAGAAGAAAAAGTTCGGCCTCGAAGTCAATGTCTCGCCCTTGGGCGAGGCGTTGTATCGCCTGGCCGTACAGTTTACTGAGGACGGCAAGGCCAAGCAGACCAATATCGTCCTCATGGGTCTGCACCCGACTGACAGGGTGACAGACCAAACCGGCGCGGTGATTGATTTATCGGCGCCAGTACCCATCAAAAAAAATGGCCTGTTGCTTCTGACCATCCAGGTCAGTGAGGCGATGGGTCGCGTTAAGCGGCAGGTGTTCTGTCGCGCGGCAGGAAATCAGGCCGATACCTCGGCCGATCCCATACCGCTATCTCCGCCCAAGTTTAAGGTCGACCAGACCCAGACTGGGTGGCGGGGGTTTTGGAAAAATATAAAAAAAGGATGGGCTTACAACCGCGGCAGCAAATAGTTGTCGCAGGGAGAAATACCATGATTATTATTCCATTTTTGTTTTTGCTTGTTGTTGCCGCCCTCTTTGTGGGCGTGTTTGGCGGGGTCGGTGCGTGGTGGGTGGTCTATTGGCTGTCCATCATCGGGCTCATCGCCATCGCGGTCACGGTCGTAGTCGTCGCCATTAGGCGCGATTATCGGCCAATTGTTGACCGGGCAGTGCTTATAATAAAAGCGCTGTCGGACAACAATATCCGCTGGCTAGTCGCTTGGGTGACTAGCTTGGTCCTCCTTATTTCGGCCATCCTCGCTGGTTTTGGTGAGCCGATTCTAGTCTCGTCTTGGCGTCAAGCGCGTGAAAGCGCTGCTTACAAAAATGCCAAGGCCGAGGTTAAATCGGCAGTACCAGAAGAGGCCAAGACCGGCTTCAATTTCTGGAAGGGAGTGGCAGTTTTGGCCAGTAATGGCCAAAAGGACACCCTTTCCTTCACAGAAGTGAAGGAAGAAGACAAGGCGGTACAGTGGTATCCTTCGTGGTATCACTGGCCGATTTTCTTGTTGTCGTTTCTGGCCGCCTTGGTCTACACGCCGGTCGCTTTCTTTAATGAATTGAAGGAAGCGATTGCTAAAGCTCGGCAGAAACGGGCGGCAGTGTCGGCTGGCACTGCCGAGACCGAAGGCGCGGCCGCGGCCAAGCCCCAAAAGGGCTGGTCGTTCAATAAGGACCTGCTCACCGATGTACTTGGTGAGTGGGGTGGGAACATTCTAACTTCCGTCACCTCCGGGCTCGGGGGTGTGTTCCGGTAAACTGTCCGGCAAGCGGGGTAGTAATGTCACTGCCCCGCTTGTCTCAAACTTTAGGATAGGAGAAGAAGGATGATGACATTTTTGAAGAAAATAGGAACGGGCGTGGGAATGGGACTGGCATTCGCGGTGATTATCCGCATTCTTATTCCAATTCCAATACGTTTAGTGTTCGCTATTGTCCTCGCCGGCGCTGTCGCAGAGCTTATCTGCGAGCAGGTCGAAAAGGACAGCGCCACCAAGCGCATGGCGAAACGGCTGGCACTGGTAGCCGTGGCGATTGGCGCATTCATCGCCTTTCGCGTGGCGGCCGGACAGTTGTTCGGCATGCCTGTCACGGCCGGGGTCGCCTCGTTTTTTGGCGACAAGGTAAAACCCGGCGAGTTCCAGGCCGCAGTGCTGGAACTGTTATTCTTGCTACCCGGCGCTGGTCTGGCTTATGCCGTCGCTTATGGCGGTAAGGCCAGAAACCTCGCCATCGGGCTGGCAGTGCTGGGATTTTTCCTGGTACTGTGGCAAGTCAAACAGCCGCAGAATGCTCAGTCGGCCGGGTTGCGCTCGCAGTCGTTTATTAATTGGACGACGCGAGCCAATAATCAGGCCGCGGCCAAAACCACGACCAAAAAGTCGTGGGGAATAGCCACGTCCAAGGTGCCGAGAGTTTATCGGATTACCTTGGATGAAAAAGGCGAGCCCCAGCCGCCGGAGATTGTCAAAGGTCTCAGCTTGACCGACCAAGAAGTGGTCAAGTTGTCCTCAACACCCCCGGTCGTCTATCAAGACCAGGGGTTTGTGGCTTTTCGAGTCTGGGATGCCCTAACCGGTATCAAAGACTCAGAAGAGCTCTGGGCCGAGGCCGAGGCCATCGAGCCACTTGACGCCGTTGAGTATCAAGACGGCAAGATAGTTCCGGCGCGACCGCAAAAGGCCTCAAATACCACCCAACCCGCTGACAAGCTCATTTCTTTTGAGCCGGGTCAGCGGGTAGAAACCGGGGTGATCGTTTATCCCGGTTGCACAGTAATATTTTATGGTGCTACGGCGCCATTTACGTTTTCCGGCCACCAAGTGAGGGGGTCGAGAAAGTTTAGCATAAACCAGTACGGCCAGGTCGCCATCTATGGCTTGGACAGAGCCGGGCAGGTTTATGTACGGGTAGTCAATTGACTGCCCGTTTTTATTTTTGGTATAATTAGATTAGATTAAATATTAAAATTATTTTATGATTAAGCGGGCGTTTTTATTTATATTGGTTTTTTCGCTATTTTTTATTTTTTATTCTTATAATGTTGAAGCCGGAGAGGACATTACTAGTTGGGGAGATCATAATTATACTGGAGATGGTGGGTCAGTTCCAGACGCCGCAGGTGATCCCATGGACGCTTTTACTGAATTAAAAAATCCTTTGGCAGGCAGTGATGGAGAAGTTACTTTTGAAGTAATTGTCAGACGCGTGGTTCAGGCGACTTTGGGCCTGACTGGTGTGTTGGCTATAATTGCCTTTATTTATGGCGGAGTATTGTGGATGGTGTCGCGCGGGGATACCGGCATGATTCAAAAGGGCAAGACCATGATGATTTGGGCGGTTTTGGGTATTGTGATAATTTTTAGCTCTTATGCCATTATCAGATTTATCTTTGAGGCATTGATGGGCACAGGCGTATCAACAGCGTCCTAACTTTATATTTATTTAACCCCTCTTCGGCCGAGTCCGGAGAGGTTTTTGGTTTGGCGTTTTTTAACGGCTTGGTCAGCTGGTGAGTAATAAGCTGAATTAAGCTTTACAGCTATTGACGTTTTTATTCGAATATGCTATACTAACAGCATCAAGTTTCACTTTCTATTTCCTCAACAAAATAAATGTTAGGACTAGGAAAGAGGAAAGGTCGGCTTGTGTTAATTTATTTTGTTTAAGGAAAACGTAAAGTATGGCAAAGAAATTGTATGTCGGTGGCATCTCTTATGGTTCCACCGAAGACGGTTTGAAGGATTATTTCTCTCAAGCCGGCGAAGTTGTCTCAGCGGCGATTATCACTGATAAGATGACCGGACGCTCCAAAGGTTTTGGCTTTGTGGAAATGTCTTCGGACGATGAAGCGGCCAAAGCGATCGAAATGTTTGACGGCAAGGAATTTGACGGTCGGACATTGAAGGTCAATGAAGCGCGGCCGATGGAACGCCGATAATATTTGACAACTAACAACCTCCCACTCGAGCAATCGGGCGGGAGGTTTTAGGTTGGTTTGGTTTTTAATCAAGCGAAAAGAAGGCCATGGGGGTGGGAGCTCCCTAGCCATTAATAACAAAAAGAGGCAAGGGAGGCCGGGCGGGTTTTTCGGGCAGTCGGGAGGGTTGTTTTTTTGTTTGCTCAGGCCAGTCAAAAAAAGCGGCTGAGACTTTAGCGACTGGTCGCCCGTCGGTCAGGAGAAATTTTGGCTGTTAACTTTGGAGCTTTGAGACTGATTGATTTTTTTTAATTTTGGGTTTCTATGTTATAATATATTTATGGAAGATTACAAAACAGTCAAAACCTGGGAGCCGATTGATTTTACGATTTATTTCAAATTTATCAAGTGGTATGTTTTATTAATAGCGGTGTTGGAAATCGGTTTTCGGGCGCTGATTATCAATTATCCCAATAGTTTATTTTTTGAACAAAAAGAGCTGGCGGCCTGGCTTCTTCGGTTGGCGATTTTTTTCTGGCTGGGCGTCAGATTGGTGAGAAATTTCGGCCCCAGCGCGGCCGTCGGAGCGATGGCCGGTTTTTTGGCCGGCTTTGCCGCCGGGCTGATAATTGCCATTTATCGGTTTTTTGAGGGAGTGGCGGTTTGGAAATTTTTTAATTTGATTGCCGAGACAATACTGGTGGCAGTGGTTGGTTCGTTGGTGGCGATTTTGACAGTTTATATTTTGAGTTTTAA
>ENA-UPXM01006407-UPXM01006407.1-activated-sludge-metagenome-genome-assembly--contig:-NODE-6407-length-10959-cov-14.599780_pt1 | contig 10959 bp, 9 predicted proteins | sample MGYA00238178_ERZ772708 | MGnify/ENA primary metagenome ERZ772708 (study PRJEB29002, sample SAMN05720212) | activated sludge metagenome | isolation source: anaerobic digester from wastewater... | reverse complement strand
TGGAAACTTATTACCCACATCATACACAAAGCTCCAGCTTATTATGTTGGAGTAAACACCTTCATTGTCCTGAGCTCTCACTTCGAATTTGTGAGAACCTTCAGAGTATCCGCTCCATGTATAGTTCTTGCCGGTGCCATTGCTTGTCCAAGTACCTCCGTCTTTTCTGTATTCGTACTTAGTTATCGTTCCATCCGGATCACTACCGTTCCAGCTGAAGGCACTGCTGCTCTGGGATATTGTCCCGGATGGTACATTCACTCTCGTAACTGTTGGTATCACTGGAGATTTGTTTCTAGAGATCAAAATGAAGACAAGTATAAGAGCTATTAAAACAAACATACCAAACAACCGTAGTCCGATTCTTCTTTTCTTGCCTGCCTTTCTTGTACTTGTTGGAGTGGAATAGACAGATTCTTTCTTTTCATCTTCTATCTCTTCATTTCTCGTGACCTGTAATTTACTTAAATCCAATGGTTTCGTTTCTGGAGCTTTGCCTTCTGCTTTTTCTACAGTATCAATGGGCTTATCTTTAATTGTTATCCCCAGGGCCAAAGCAATAGTCTCCACTGCCCATATAGATATATCTTCTTTCAGTCCAAGGTTATCCTGTATCTTCTTTATGAGCCTGCTCATCTCTATTCTTACTGTTTTTCTCTTGCTCGAATCTATAAGCTCTCTGGCTATTCCTTCCCTTAGAGACTGTGTGATTGCGAATATCATTCCCCTAGGCTCTTCAGGGCAGAAGTCTTTCAAGAGACCTTCTACTCTTTTCGGCTCTCCTAGTATATCTCTTCCATGCTTTTCGACTATTCTGATCAGTTGCTCTCTAACTTGATCACTCATCATGATCACCTTTCGAATGAAGGTTGTATTAGCCAAATCATTGCCACTTATGACTCTTCTCACGCTTGCGGGCTACTTCGTATCCGGTGTTCAAAGCAAAGGGTAAAAGCTAAAGCGTAATCAGAACACCGTCCTGCAAATGCGAAAACCTAGGTAGTTGCCTGCACCAGCAGGTGAAAATTTGTCGCGATTCGCTACACGTAAGTTCTTTGAAGCGTTGTACCAACTGCCACCTCGATCCACCCGGGCGGAACCACTGTTGCTATATGGATTCGTCTGCGCCGAACTTGAGTAGTTTCCATACCGGTCACAGCACCACTCCCATACGTTCCCACTCATATCATGTATTCCTAGCTCGTTAGGTCCTTTTTCGCCAACTTCCCACGTCTGGCCTCTCGAGTTTAATCCGTACCAGGCGACGTCACCGACGGTATCACTTCCCGCATACTTGTACCCCATGCTCTTGTTTCCACCTCTGGCTGTGTATTCCCACTCAGCTTCTGTCAACAATCTGTATCCGACCACTCTAGATGGACCATTCGCTACTCTACCGTCTTTGTCCAGCAGATTACCATCATCGTCATATGCCTTGGTAAGTTTCTCTTTCTCACTCAGCCAGTTGCAGTATTTTATTGCATCAAACCAGCTGACGCTTATTACAGGTCTTCTTCCCCTTCCCCAATTCCAATCATCTGGCTTCTTTTCGCTACTCTCTTTGCAGAACCTGTCATATTCCTCAAATGTCACTGGATACTTACCTATGTAGAAATCGTATGTGAACTCTACTCTATGGGTCGGTTTCTCATCACTGGCACCATCTCCCCACGTGTCCCCTATAACGAAGCTTCCACCTTCTACATAGACCAGCTCGTCCCCGTTTGATGTTATCTTGTTTTTCCTGTTGTTGTGATAGTAATTTACCCCTGCTTCTGTTGTCTCTATCGGCTTTTTTTCGTTTACTTGTCCACTAGCTTTTCTAGATACTCCGCTTGCTTTCTCGCTTATTATCCCCAGGGCAAAAGCAATGCTTTCCACTGCCCATATAGATATATCTTCTTTCAGTCCAAGGTTATCCTGTATCTTCTTTATGAGCCTGCTCATCTCTATTCTTACTGTTTTTCTCTTGCTCGAATCTATAAGCTCTCTGGCTATTCCTTCCCTTAGAGACTGTGTGATTGCGAATATCATTCCCCTAGGCTCTTCAGGGCAGAAGTCTTTCAAGAGACCTTCTACTCTTTTCGGCTCTCCTAGTATATCTCTTCCATGCTTTTCGACTATTCTGATCAGTTGCTCTCTAACTTGATCACTCATCATGATCACCTTTTGTCAACATCAACTGGAAATGTGGAAAACATCAATCAGATTCCACATTCTCAGTTACTGATTCGCAAGTGATGATTCACTGTGAATCATCACTATTGAGACACTCTTTATGCAGCACTTTCTCTTTATACTTGTCTCACTTTTGGGAGCATATCAATTCCCTTTCATTGACCAGAAAAATATCTCTCAAGAAATCTTCTACTTTTTTGCTCTCTTAGTATTTCTCTTCCATGCTTTTCAACTAATTTGATCAGTTGTCCTCCACAAGATTTGTCTATAGATTCCCCTTTTTAAGCGGAAAGATATACCATCAAGATTTTTAAGCTAAAAGGACGTTCTGCAAATCCGAAACCCTATATAACTATGAAATGTAGTTTCCGGTAATTTGCCTCCTCTTGAAGAAACCCGAGAATCATCTGCCTTGTTATACCAGCTTCCTCCTCTTACCACGCGTTGTGAACCGTTCGCAATATACGGATTTGTAGCCGCGGTACTTGAGTATTTTGAATAGTAGTCAGTACACCATTCCCAAACGTTGCCAGACATATCATGTATTTTTAGTTCATTTGCTGCTTTTTTACCAGTTTCTTCAGTTTTCCATCTTGTATTTGAATCGTACCAGCCCACTGAATCCAGATTGTTTGATCCAGAGTATATGAAATTCTTGCTTTCATTCCCTCCGCTCGCCGCATATTCCCATTCAGCTTCTGTTGGGAGTCTATAACCTATCACTTCAGATGGATCTAGCGTTGTCTTTCCATTTCTATCCAGAAGAGCTCCTTTTGAATCGTATGCTTTCGGCAATCCTTCTTTTTCGCTCAACCAGTTGCAATAAGCAATTGAATCAAACCAATTTACATATATTACCGGCCTTTTTTTCCTCCCCCAATCCTGATCACTAGGTTCTTTTCTTCCTTTATCTGCACAGAATCTATCGTATTCTTCAAAGGTAATCTCGTATTTTCCTATATAGAAGTCATATGTAAAAGTAACTTTGTGAGAGGGATTTTCACTATCGGATCCACTTCCTCCCATCGTGAAACTTCCCTTTTCAACAAGAATCATTTGCGGAGCTAGTTTCGACGGTTCATCTGCAGGGATTGAAACCGTGTTATTGGTTTTGCTAATAAGCTTTGGATATGCAATAACTATTAAAAATATCGTTATAATTGAAAGAATGAAAACAAGAGATCCTTTATATTTGTGCTTCTTTATTTTAGAAGGATGCTTTGCAATTATTTGATTTATTTGTACTCTTGGTTTATCCTCTTCCTGTGGTTCTTCGATAAGCGTATCAAGTTTCTTAAACTCACTCTGCATAACCGTTTCTTCACTTGAACTTTCTACTGATATTTCATCATGTAATTCTACTTTAGAATCAGATCCAGAATCAACATCATGGGAATTATCTATTCCCATAACAAAGCATATGCTTTCTATGCTCCATAAGGCAAGTTTTTCTTCAAGAGCGTAATCTTCCTGAAGAATATCTAGCAATTCTTCTATAACAACACTTTCTGAACCGCTGGCATTAGATTCTGCTAACCTGAAATATGAACCAGCTTCAAGAGCGATAAATATACTATAAATTTCTTTCTTAAATTTGCCATAGCAGAAGTCTTTTAAAAGATTCCTAAGTCTCAGTGGATTCTCAAGAATACTTTTCCCATAGAGCCTGATGGCTTTTAAAAGCTGATCTCTAACTTCTTGTTCCACTTTCATACTCCTCTTTAGTAGCAACTACTAGGCTTGAAGTCTCCTAATATCGTGGTTATCTATTTTTCTACGACTGTAGATCAAATGGCTGTTATACATAGACGGAATCCTAAAGATGATGACTTATTGGTAGGCAGGTCGCCACCTCTCTTTGCAACTGTTACTCCAGATTTTGTACTTCCCCAGCATCCACCACGGGCTACCCTGAAGGCGCCTTCATTCTGATAAGGGTTAGTACGAGGAGAATTCTTGTATTTTGCACACAAGTCGGAACACCATTCCCAAACATTTCCAGACATGTCATAGAGTCCCAGCTCGTTAGCTGCTTTTAGTCCAACTTCTTGAGTCTTTCCCGATAAAAGGGCTCTTTCAGGTCTTTTTGGATTGAATTTATAGCAGGAATTATAAAGAAACCATGCTACTCTATCTGCTTCATTAGCACCGGCATATCGAAATCCGACGCTCTTTTTTCCACCGCGAGCTGCGTATTCCCATTCAGCCTCGGAAGGTAATCTATAACCTATGGCCAGAGAAGGATTATCTGTTTCTAAGGCATTTTTGTCTAGAAGGTTACCGCCATTATCGTACGCTCTAGGCAAGCCCTCTTTATCACTCAACCAATTGCAGTATGCTATCGCTTCATGCCAAGTTACATCTATTGTTGGTCTTTTCCCTCTTCCCCAACCTTGATCACAAGGTTTAATTATTTTGATTTCTTCACAAAATCTGTCATACTCCTCGAAAGTCACCGCGTATTTTCCAATGTAGAAGTCATATGTCAAGCTAACTCTATGAGCAGGCATCTGTCTCTTCAGATCCTCTTTGATTTCATTACTTAAATCTACATATTCAATGTTGTCCCAGGTGTTGCCCATAATAAAACTTCCTCCCGCAACACGAATAAGAATGTTTCTATTAGAAGTCGTCTTTTCATATTCTTTTCTTCTACCCGAATCCCTGCTCGAATAGATCTCTTCCAATTCTTTTTCACTGGTCAAACCGAGTGCTATTGCAACAGACTCAACTGCCCAAAGTGCTGCTTCCGAAGACAGCGCATGGTCTTTACATAAAATATTACTGAGATCTTCGATGACAAGGTCTATTTTTTTCAGTTTACATGCTTCCAAAAGCTTTTCCGAAAACTTTTCTCTAATTGCAGGAAAAATAGCTGACAATTCCCTCTTCTTATTATGGCAAAGATCGTTAAGCAGCGTTTCTAGCTCTCTTGGCTTATCGAAAACCCGGCTTCCTTTTTCTTTGACAACAGTTATTAGAGTTTTCCTTACATCATCTCCCACGATCTCCATCTCCCTTCAAAGGTATATCAATTTGGAAGACCCTTAAGTATTTCGAAGGCAATTCTTTGGAATCATATTACTCTTTAAGAATGCTCTCTTTGAATATAATTCCAACAGTTATGTCATCGCCAATTCTGTCTGCAGATAAATCATTTAAGAAGCTTTCAATATTGGTTTTAAGATATTCTTCGCCTTGAATTTTAATATTATCCAGAAAACTCTTTGCGACTTCTCTGAACTCCTCTTCGCTTGCAAATGAATTCGAAAGTCCATCGGTAGAAAGCAACACTAGTATCGGGGGAGTCTCCGATAATCTTTCGATGAAGAGTCTGAAATCTCTACTGGCCTCCATTGAGCACAAAGATGTTGTTGCGTTTCCGAAAAGACGTTCATCATCTGGTACTGGAGAGTATACTTCCCCACTATCTGATATCACAAGAATATCGCCATCTCCTATTTGTGCAAACATCAGGAGGTTTCGGGTTATCAGGGCAGCAAGTAGTGTTGTGCCATAGGCCAAATAGGAATCATCTGCGAGCGAAGTAACTGCATCACTGGAAATTTCAAAGAATATTTCTGGTTTGTCTTCACTCAGTTGAGAAAAACCTGCTACAGAGAAATCTTGCTCAACTCTTTTTTTCCATATCGAGTGAAGCCTGTGAGGGAAATTTGATTCAAGGCTTCTCTTCAAAACTGATAAGCTTGATGTTTCTGAGCTGTATTTTGCCACTTCTTCAAGCAAATCTACTGCTGCCCTCACAGCAATACTCGAACCAATTTCGCTCCGAAAACATCTTGGATCGCCATGACCATCTGCCACCGCTACTATTACAGAATCTCCTTCATTCAAAACCTTTAAAGCGAAAGCATCTTGGTTTGGCATTCCTTTCTTGATATGCATGGCTCCACGAACCGAGTTGCAAATAACTCGCCAGGTTGTTTCCTTAGAACTCGAAATCATCTGGATCAGTACCCGGAGCTGGTGGCTGGGGGATCCATATGGATTCATTTTCTTTCTTTTCATTAAAGACGTTTTCTCTTGGCTTGCTTGAAGGTTGAGATACTTCTTTTATCACTGTGGTGCTTGCCCATTTTATATAGTTAACCAGTGTTACAGCATTTCTAGCTTCTAACGGAGATATTGGCATTCCAGACATGAATTCTTTCAAGACATCTAAATCGCAATCCTCACCAATCCCGATAGCAATACGTACCGCCTTTCCTCCCCACATAGTATTCAAAATGGCAGTAAGTCCCGTCTCATATTCGTCAGTAGGCTGACCATCGGTTACAAGAACTAAAACTGGAGGATAAGCTCTTTTTGGCATGGGCGGAATTTCAAGTGCTTCCGCAACCATCTTGAATGCTGCTCCCATATCCGTTTGATTATCGGCCTTAAGATCTGTCCATTCGAATTCTTCAATAGGTATGGCTTCATCTGAGAGCCATTTTGCTCCTTCAGAGAACTCTAGAACCCTCATCAATAATGTTGCAAAAGAATTCTCTTTGGCTATTCGTCGAATTTCTGGAATTGCCTCTCTTATAGCTGTATTCAAAGAGTTTATTTTCAAGCCTTGCATAGACCCAGAAGAATCGCACATTAAGAACAGGTATAAAGGTCGTGCACTCTGTTCTTCTCGTTTGAAAGGCATTTCTACACCTCCACCACTTGTTTTTTAGTATATTTCATATCCTCACTTACCCAAAGGTGATCATCTTATCTGGAAAACGTGAACGATGGCTTGGCTTTTCCTGTAACACACACCGAAAATTCTGATCCTAAAGATCATCTAGATTCTTCAATTATTTTCTGTTCAATACCCTGATAATCCCAACCTGCTTCCCAAAGTAGATTTCCATATCGGGTACAAGAATGGTGGCTTTGCCTTTTTCTATTTCAAATTCCCTTCCAGGAGCAGAGATTTTCCATTTACAGTCACTAAGATTTCTGAATCCGGATTTACTCGGATCGTGTGGATGCCTTTCAACTCGGGCAATCGGTTCAGAAAAGACAAACTGTTTTTCTTTATTTACATGATGTGGATACAGAAGAGTATCATGATTTATTATGATTTTCTGACCTTCAAGCTCCAGATACATTTGACTTGCCAGTCGCTTCTTGCAGAACCAGCAAGTAGAAGTATCGTCAGGATTATCGAAATCGTGTATGATCTCTTCGCCGCAGTTTGAACAATAGTGTATGCTATCTTTAAGTCTAGTTAAGGCGATTTTCCACTCACTTTCTCTTATTCGGCTGTCCGGATTTGTGAGTCCTTTGGTGAATGCCCTTTCGAAGAGTTTTCTGATGAATGCGGGATAGAAGTACCATAAACGTAAAACATTTTTGTGCCTCTCAGGATCTGGTCTGTTAGAATCATCTTCATTATCATAAATGAAAACTGGGTGTTCTCCGTAGAGTTTTCTTTGTTCCGCTATATCGAAACACTGTATTGAAGAATCCAGAAAACCTTCTAGTGGATGGTTTGACATTAGTAAATAAAAAAGAAGTACTGCAAGCGAGTATAAATCCGTATAAGAGCTCGGACTAGCTTCTCCTCTGACAATCTCGGGTGCCATGAATTTCGGTGTACCCGCGATTGTTCCAGGAGCTTTGTCCTGGTCAACATTATCATTATCGCAGATTCGTACTTCTCCTGTATCTGGATCGAAAAAGACATTTCCAAAATTTATATCTTTATAAGATAATCCCCTAGAATGTAAGTTTAAGAAGCTATTTGCCAACTCATAGCCGATTTTGACTAGAGTATTAAACTTTGGCTCAACTTTTAGATCTATGAAGTCTTTTAAGCTCTTAAAACGCTGTTCTCTTAGTAGCATTACATACCCAAAACTCTCCTGTCCATCTTCTTCTTTAGGGGTAACAACAACATCTAATGGCCATAGAAAGCTTTCATCTGGTGCACCATCTTTTATAAGTACCTCTATTCTTCTTCTCAAATCAATGTCTTCCCGAAGATACTCTGGGAAATACCACTTCACTGCATAATCTTGATCACCTTTGACTCTATAAACCTCGCCCTGTCCACCGCCTCCAATGAACTCCTCTACTGTACAGGCATATTTTGAATTGAACATAAGTAGTTCTTGCCCTGGCCTCAGCAGTTGTCCCATAAAAATTGCACCTCCAGATAATTGTCATTCGCAAAATACTGAGTGATTGGTCTGTTGACAATGCGTGCAAATTGAAAATTAAACAATCCCTGTATCCTGTATCCAACTTATGCATTTATTTTCATAAGTTGTGATATTTGTTATTATTAGAAAAAGCTTGACCTGGCTCTGAAGAGATTGTCAGGCATTGATAGGAAAAAGCGCGGCCTTTTAGCCGCGCTCAATTCAAAATTCATACTGAATTTCTTTCCAGCCACCCTCAGGTATTTGAATCTGTACCGTTGAAGGCTCCGGAATATCACCCCATTCGTAATTAGGTTTTGCCGAGTTAATTTCAGAAATGAGTTTATCAACTTCCTGCTGCTTCAGGAACGCTTCTTCGATCGATTTTGCGGTTGCCATTAGGCTCTCGAGCTTGGTTTTACTTCCGGCGTACATTTCTGCCTGATCAGCTAAAAATGCTCGTTGCATCTCATTGTTTTGTAGTATTATTCTGAATTGTACAACTTTGTTTTCCCATTCCATGATATCAAATTTCAACTTGTCTATCGTCGCCCTGGAATTCTCAACCAATTGCTTCGTGCTTTCATAATATTGTCTTTTCAAATCTGCCGTTTGGGATTTAAGAGAGGTTTGGGTGTTGATGTTTGAAAGATTGATCTGGTGTTCTCGCAGACTGGCATTCACACCTCCTATTTCTACTACCTTGTTAAGATCAGACTCTCCCGCATATGTACTCAGCTCTTCTTGAAGTCTGTTCGCTTTTTTTGCAGATAGATTGTAATCTTCCAAAGCCTTTTTGAAGTCTTCTTCGACTGCTTTTTCCTTCAGGTTGGCCTCGGCGAGCTTTTCAACATATACGATTTGTTCGTTCTTTAACTCCACAACGAGTTGTTCGGCAGCCTTTATTGCTTTTTCATTAGCTTCAACCTTGTTCGCCATTTCGTTTAGCGTATTCTTGATAGATAGGGCCTCCACACTTCCGCTAGGCCTACTAAACCACCAAATAGCTCCACCGATTCCAACCCCGGCAATGCAAACCACTATAACTACTAAAAGTGCTGCAATTCCTTTCTTACGCATATAACATACCTCCCCTTTTTGGAATACTTTGTCTTTTTCAATACCCTTCTTAACTATATTGGTGCTATGGTTGTGTTATTATTCCTGTTCAAAATTTTTCAACTAGAATTGAACTAAATCTTTATAAAAGCCTTAGTTGAACATATTTCTGGGAGATTCTTCCTGAGAAATTCTCAATATCTCTTCCCAGAATTGCCATTCGATATTCTCCAGCATCTTGTCGATAGTGGAGAGTTTCTTAATTGAATCGCCAAAGCTTAACTGCATCCAGTAATTTATTAATCTAAATTTACACACATTCAGACTGCTAGATAGATTCAACAAGTATTTCCCACTGTAATACATGGTTTCATTGTAGGTATCAAGCCTTGATGAACTGATATCGTAGTTCTTGTAGATAATCGCTCTAAGGTTATCGAGCCTATTGAATAATTGAATCCTGTAATTCTCAATGTTTCTGTTTTCCATTACCAAGAAGAAAGCAAGAGCTGCTAATACAGACAAGCCAAGTCCAGTTGCCCGGTAAGCCGGTTTTCTCGAGAAGCGGGAGGTTTTTGCTAATTTTTCAGCTATGATATCTCCTGGAAAATACAGGGTTCCAACCACATACGCAGATACAGTTGTTAAAACAGTCAAAAAAAATGTAAGAACCCCCACAAGAATTACCCCGTTCACAATCACACCCCCAGCAAAGGGTGCATCGCTCAGGTCTGCAACTGTCTCTGTCAAAGGTATTCGGCAGATAAGATTAAGTGCAATGCACTCATACGACTAATATACCACTTGTTACATTCTACACAAAGGAATATTTACTTATGTGAGTTTAAGTTTCTGACTGGTGATACCATTTATCAATGCCGAGTCTATTATGTATGCTTCGCCATAAAAATACCCCATACACAGTTAAGTCCTTTTCTTTCTTTTGCCTTACTTGTTTCTTCGCATATTTATTGCGATCTATATTTGAGAAGTATTTCGAGATTTTCAGTTTGAGATAGTATCTGCTTTTCATGAATAATGTCTGTGACCTCTTTATAGTCGCCAGTGTTTTTTTCACCCTTTCTTGTAGTGTAGGAACCATATTTGAAGCCACAAAACCTTTGATATCTTCTGCGTTTTATCACGCCCCGGCGCTCGCAGACGCAGCAAAGGGTAAAAATGTAAAAAAGCTAAAGTGTAATCAGGGCACCGTCCTGCAAATACGAAAGCCCAGGAAGTTGTACGTGCCAGTGGGCGAGTAGTCGCTGCGAATCGCCACACGTGTGTCAGTCGCATTGTTGAACCAGCTGCCGCCACGAAGCACCCGGCGGGAACCACTGTTATTGTACGGATTCGTTTGTGCCAAACTGGAATACGAACCATACCAGTCGCTGCACCATTCCCATACATTCCCACTCATGTCATACAATTCCAGTTCATTACTCTTCTTATGCCCCACTTCTTGCGTCTTGCTTCCAGAGTTGCTTTCATACCAGGCAACTGAATCAGGGCTGCTAGATCCCGAGTATTTGTACCCCATGCTCTTGTTCCCGCCCCTTGCAGCGTATTCCCATTCCGCTTC
>ENA-UPXM01006385-UPXM01006385.1-activated-sludge-metagenome-genome-assembly--contig:-NODE-6385-length-10986-cov-5.999543_pt1 | contig 10986 bp, 15 predicted proteins | sample MGYA00238178_ERZ772708 | MGnify/ENA primary metagenome ERZ772708 (study PRJEB29002, sample SAMN05720212) | activated sludge metagenome | isolation source: anaerobic digester from wastewater... | reverse complement strand
GATGCTAAAATGAAAATAAAAGATTGCATCTTATTCGGATTGTTTATTATTGCATATTTTACGATAGGATTTTATTTAGCGATAAAAATGTTTAGTTGATTGTCCATAGCAAGGATTTAGAAATCAATCCTTGCTATTTTCTTCTTTAATAAAAACAACAATAAATCTATGTAATTATTTAAGATATACACTATCTAAAATATAAGATAAAAAAATAAACTGTTTCTATTATGAATGTAAAAAATAGATCAATCCCTGTAGGGATTCCCGTAGGGATCGATTCAGAATGCTTCAGAATGCTTCAGGATCGATTATCAATCCCCGTAGGGATTCCCGTAGGGATTCCCGATAGGGAATAGATTAAAATATAAAATACGATGATAAATAAAAAAACACAACCAGATCCGCATAAACAGATAGAAAGAGTCTATATATCGAATATATTTAGTATATTTAAGGTATTAAAGATAAAAAGAGTCTCTTTATCCAAAATATCCACATATATACTATTTCTAGAACCATATTATAAAAAATTTCCAAAAAATCACTGATGCCTATTTTTTACAATGTCGATCAAAAAAACTGCTTATGAGGTATGTTTTTTCAAAAAATCTGCAAAAAATAAAAAATTTTCTAAATTATACTGGTATATGTGTATATAATTATATAGGCGACCATTATATTTACATGCAATAAAAACCAATAAAAAGGGGAAAAAAATATGCAATAAACTATAAAAACTACTAATGTCCATTTATCAAATAAACCATAAAATAAAATAAACATGTTTTGAAAGGAACTACAAATGTCTACTGAAAGAAAATACAAACCGTTTCAAGTACCTCTTAGCATTTACAATAAAATAGAATACTACGCCACACAAAAAAGACAAAAAACTGGAGAAAATATTCTATGGACGGACATATTAAAAAAATGTATTTACAGAGGTATGAAAAAAATGAAAATTGATTAACAGTCTGAACAGAGAATAAAATAAAATCCTCTGTTCATTTTTTACTTTTGAAAGGAAAACACAATGTCAAACATAGTATTAGATCCAGTGGATATGGATAAAACATATGAAGATATTCAACTTCTTATTTATCACACAGTAAAAAAATTCATTAAACATCATGGAGGGGATTTTGATGAATTAGTTTCTGAAGCAAATTTATTATTTGTACGAATGTACAAAGGAGAATTTGCCAAATATGATCCAAATAAAGGCACATCTTTTTCTACATGGTTTCGATACAATTTATGGATAAATTTGAAAACGTTTAGAAATAAGCAAATAAAAAAACAAGCCAATCAAATTATGGAAATAATTGAACCTGCTGTCTATTATTCTGATTTTTCTATCTCAGAATTAAGACAAAGAATTTCTACTGAAGCCAATGAGGTATTAAACCTTATATTACACACACCGTCAGAATTATTAGAAATGATTCAATCTACTGGAGGAAGAACTATACGAGTCAAAAAATGTATTTCTAACTATCTAAAAAAACACAAACCTTCTTATTCTTCTAACAAAATTTTTAAGGAAATAGAAAGAGAAATCAACCGATGATAAAATTATATCCCTATCAGGAAGACGGAATTTCTTTAATCCAAAAATTCAACGGGCGAGCGTTATTATCGGACGAAATGGGATTGGGAAAAACATTCCAGGCCTTATCATGGATTCACCAGAATAATAAATGGCCTGCTATTGTAGTTTGCCCAGCACACCTAAAATGGGTCTGGTATTCAGAAGCACTGTCTAAACTAGGGATACGAGGTAATGTATTAAATGGAAGCAATCCGTCAAAAATCATAATTCCAGTAAAAAATAAATTAACTATTATAAATTATGATATTTTAGGCGGATGGAAAAAACAAATAAAAAAAATCAAAGCCAAAACACTAATTATAGACGAATGTCATTACATAAAAAATCTAAACGTACTTAGAACAAAACGAATATTAAACATCGCTAAAAAAATACCGCATATCATTGCTATTAGCGGAACTCCGTTATTGAGCAGGCCAATCGAATTATTCCCAGTTCTGCATCTTCTTAGAAAAGACTTATTTCCGTCTTTTTGGGATTTCGCTTTTCGATATTGCAAACCCAAGGCGACTCCGCATGGATGGATATACAAAGGATCGGATAATCTAAATGAATTACATTCTAAATTAAAACGAAATATGATGATTCGTAGATTAAAAAAAGATGTAATGAAAGAACTGCCAGATAAAACCAGACAAGTCATTCCTGTTGATATTGAAAATATGAACGAATATCAACAAGCCGAAAAAGATTTTATTAAATGGCTAAAAAAAATATCCATATCCAAAGCATTAAAAGCAAATAGAACTATTGTCATATCTAAAATTGGATACCTAAAAAGATTATCTTCACAATTAAAATTAAAAAATATACATCAATGGATTGATAATTTTTTAGAAGAGTCAGACCAAAAATTAGTAATTTTTGGAATCCATAAAAAAATCTTAAAAGATATTTATAATAAACATAAATCCATATCTGTAAAAATAGACGGGGATACATCTCAAAAAAAGAGAAAAACAGCCGTAAAACAATTCCAAGCGAATAAAAAAACCAGGTTATTCATTGGAAACATAATCGCCGCCGGGACAGGAATTACTTTAACATCAGCATATAACACGCTATTCGTAGAGATGGATTGGAACCCCGGAAACCATATTCAGGCAGAAGATAGAACCCACAGGATCGGACAAAAAAACGCCGCTTTCTATTATTATCTTGTTGCAAAAAATACGATAGAAGAAAAATTATGTGAAATAATCCAAAACAAACAAAACATAATATCTTCGACCTTAGATGGAAGCAATAAAACAAAACTAAAACTGGATGTATTTAATTTATTACAAAAACAAATAGTGAAAGGAAATAAAAAATGTCATTAACAGACGAAATCGAATTTAGCAAAAAAATAAAGAAAATGAATCAAACTACACTTTTAATATCTGGATTATCCAAAGATCTAAAAAATCATTATAAATCATGGTGCGCTAAAAGAGGAAGAACGATGAGTAAAGATATTGTATTGTATATGAAGAAGGCGGTAAAAGGAAAATAAATCATGAAACACCACTGATGCCTTGTTTTTGAAAACAAAATGAAAAAACCTTCATATGGAGGACAAAAAAATGAAATTCCAAGAAATTTTGGACAAATACGGCATTGATTATAAAACAGAAAATCACCACCATTGCCGTCCCGGATGGATTCAATTTGATTGTCCCTTTTGCGGGAAACATTCTAAAAAATACCATATGGGGTTTTCTATTCATTTTCATTTTACAAACTGCTGGAAGTGTGGCGGTCATTCCCTTTTTTCTGTTTTACAGGAACTTCTTAACGTCTCATCTTCTTCTGCTTCTAAAATAATAAAAAACCTTGATATTGAAAAACCAGTCGAAGAAAAAGTACGAGGAACGTTAAAAATTCCATATGGGGTTTCTGACCTACTGCCTATCCATAAACAATATCTTATGGGGCGGAATATAGATCCTGAATATGCTATTAAAACGTGGAAAATAAAAGGGTTATCCCAAGTTGGAAGACTGTCATGGAGAATCTTTATTCCTATTCATTTTAAAGAAGAAGTTGTAAGTTGGACTACTCGAACGATCCGGGATTCTTCTATGCGATATCTTTCTGCACTAGCAGAACACGAATCAATTCCTCATAAATCGCTTTTATACGGAGAAGATTACGCAAAGGATACAATTATTGTATGTGAAGGGCCGTTGGATGTATGGAAAATAGGAAAAGGCGCAGTAGCGACTTTCGGAACTTCAGTTTCTGCATCTCAAATCCTGAAAATGATTAAATATCCGAACAGAATTATTTGTATGGATCAAGAACCCGATGCACAAAAGACAGCCCAAAATATTTGTGATACTTTAAGTTTATTTCCCGGAGAGACTTATAACCTTATTTTAGATTCTAAAGACCCAGGTTCTGCTTCGGAAAAAGAAATTAAAAAAATACGAGAGAAATTCTTGAAATCTTATTGATAATAATAATAGGAAATAGTATAATTTCTCTGGCAAAAGAAAAGAATCATAAGTGCCGGTGCTGTTCTTCTTTTGCCAGAAGTAACAAGTACCGGCACTTTTATATCTGGAATATCTACTATGAAAAAATCAGATCATTTTTCAGACATAAAACATCGTCCTATCAGCATTCCCAAATCAACCATTGGCCTTTTTTTGAAAGAAAAAGAACCTATTGCTTTAATGGGTTTATACTTTTTTTATTATTATACGGCTATATGGCAAGAAACAAATCAGCCATTTTGCACGATTGGTTATGTGGCAAAATGCATAAATAAAAGTAAAAATTGGGTTAGAAAATACAAGAAAAAACTAATAAAAATGGGTCTAGTCGAGGACATAACTACTAGAGAAAAAGGCATAATTAAGGGCCATTATATACGAGTATATTACTATATCAATATACCAAAATCATCAAAAAATTCTTCACCACCCTCACGGTTTTACCAGGGGTGGCAAAAACTAGAGCCAAATGCTTATAATAATAATAATATAAATGCTTATAGCGAAAAGCCACTTTGTGGCTTTCGCAAGGTGACAAAAACTAATAAAAATGATAGTTTATATAAAAATATAAATATATGTAATAAATCTCCAGTTAATAATAAATATACGAATATACCATTATATAAATATAATAATAAACAGATAGACTTTTATACCAGTATGTCAAAACAACTTGCCGATGTCGTCAGACAAAAAAGAAAAATAAATAGAAATGTTAGTATTCCAAGAGGCGCGTCTTATTTTTACAAATTAAAAACAGATGGAATAAATAAAAAAAGAATTAAAAAAGTTTTACTTTGGTATATACGCCATATGGGGGAACCATACGTCCCGGTTGCATATTTAGCAAAAACATTCTATGAGAAATTTCTTTCAATAGAAGATGCAATGAGTCGTTATTTATCTGATAATCCAGAAATCTCAAAAACAGCCAAACGAATTTATAAAGCCATTCAAGATTATGGACTTGATACATCTGATAATAATTTATTAAATTTTATACAACAGTCAGTTGATAATTTTAAAGAGTACTCCAAGAAACATAATATTGTAATTAAAAATATTTCGTCTGAAGAGACTTTAGAATTTGCAAGAGATTTTTACAAAGAACTAAAAATGGAGGAATTTTTAGAAAATTGGATGATTGCCGGGATGAAAAAGAAAGTTAGAACGAAAGATTTAGTTTTTACTTTTTCTTCCAATAAATTTCAAACCTACGGTAAAAGACGATGCACAGAAATGTACGGGGATGATGATTTATGGAAAGACTATGTGAAAGGCATCTATGCGAATTGAAAAAAGAAATTCTTTGACAGAAAAAAGAATCCTTACTGGGATGATTGTTGATACAAAAGTTCTTTCTGTTTTGCATTCAAAATGGAAACATCAATTTCGATCTAAATGGTCAAATTTAGTAGGTCAGTGGTGCATTGATTTTTTTACTAAATATGAAAAAGCCCCCAAATCACATATCGAGGGGATATTTGAGAGTTGGTCTTCTAAAACAAAAGAAGAAGAGATAGTTGAAATTATTGAAAAGTTTTTACGAACGTTATCTGAAGAATATGAACATCTGGAAAAAGAATCCAATAGCGATTATTTGATAGATTTAGCCGGAAAGTTTTTTAATCAAGTCCAAATAGAGAAATTAAATGAAGCGATTCAGGGGGATTTAGATTTAAGCCATGTCGATCAGGCCATATCCAGAATATTAAATTATAATAAAATCGAATTAGGACAGGGATCCGGAGTAGATGTTTTTAAGGATTCTAATGCAATTCAACAGGCATTTTTGGACAAAACAGAACCTTTAATTCAATTCAAAGGGGCGTTAGGGAGGTTTTATGGAGATTGTTTGGAAAGAGACGGTTTCGTAGCGTTTATGGCCCCGGAAAAAAGAGGAAAGACGTGGTGCTTGATAGATCTTGCTTTTCGAGCGTTAGAACAAAGAAAGAAAGTAGCGTTTTTTGCCGCTGGAGATATGAGCCAAAATCAGATGATACGCAGATTGATGATTCGTACTGCTGGAAGGCCTATGAAAAGCGGAGAGTATAAAATTCCAATTTCTATCCAAAAGTATTCAGATAAGAAAAACGCAACTATCCGTCATAAAATGAAAAAATACACAAAAGACCTTTCATGGCAGGAATCATGGAAAAAAGCAAAAGAGTTTATGAAAAAAATACGAACGAAAGAAAATTTATTAAAATTATCATGCCACCCAAATTCCACCCTTTCTGTTCGAGGCATTAAAAACCTTCTTTCAGAATGGGACCGATCTGGATGGACTGCGGATATTGTTATTATTGATTATGCGGATATTTTAGACATGTCTATGTCAGGTACAGATTCACACAGAGATAAAATCAATGAAACATGGAAACAACTACGTTCTCTTTCTCAAATTTATCATTGTCTTGTTATCACAGCCACTCAAAGCGACGCGGAATCATATAAAGCCAGAACAATGAGCAGGTCTCATTTTTCTGACGATAAACGAAAAATCGGCCATGTCACAGGGATGATTGGCATAAATCAAACAGAGAAAGAAAAAGAAAGAGGGGTTTTCAGATTTAATTGGGTTGCAAAAAGAGAAGAAGAATATCGAGAGTCATTTTGTGTTTATACCGCTGGAAATATGGCGTTTGGAAATCCAGCGATGAAAAGTTGTTTTGAAAAAGATTAGTTAGAAAATAATAGAATATAGAATTATGGATATATTAAGTATGTTTATCTTTAATATAAGAAATAAAAGTATTTTAATATTTTTTCACTTATACCCGTTTTTTCAAAAAGAATACAAAATAAATCGTCTATGGATATGATAATTAGATAGAGAGAAATGTTAATTATGAAAAATCAACCAGAATCAACCAGGATCAACCAGAATTGAAATGGTCTTTAATGGGATGCTTTTATGCTGTTTTGATTAAAAATGCAACCTGGCTCATTCTGGTTGGTTGTAAAAGAAAATAACGTTTATGTTGATGTATAAAAATCTAATTTAGGAGAAATGAGATGGATCTTGAAAAAATGTTTGAAGAAAACCCAGTTTTATTCCGTCCGGCAAAACGGTATTTGGGAAATCCAAAGATTGAGAAAAAGAAAATATTAGAAGACAATTCACCTCCTAAAATAATAGGAAAATGCGGATATTGGAAGCGAGGAGACACAATCAGACATTCAAGACCTAAAACAAAGCAAAATGAATGGACAAAAATAGAATCCACAATGTATATCCAAGTTGGATTTAGGTGGATTCAATTACAGTGGAACGCACAGGAAAAAAGAAGATATGAAGCAATAAAAAATAAAGAAAGAAAGGAAAACCACTAATGAATAAAACTGAATTAGAACGGATGAAAAAAGAAATAGAATTATGTTCTGATGTCATTGATGCAATAAACCAACTAAATTTGGTTTATAAAAAATGTATCAAAGAATATCAACAAATGGAGGATGAAACAAAGAGTGTGATATTTGGCAGGATAATTGATTCTTTTATTATGAAAGCGAAAGATTGTTCGCATGATGTGGAGTGGTATCAAAAAGAAATTGAAAACCTAAAAAAGAGGATAGAGAATGAATACAATACCACAGATAAAAGTTGAGTTTGTTGTTAGTCATAATCAGTGGAATGATGAAATAAAAACAAAAATTAAGAAATATATTTTTAATAAAGGGTACTTATGTAATATATATCCTGCCTATGGATTGGAAAAACCATATTATGTCATTTTGATAGACAATAAAATATGGTATTGTTCAAATAGCGCGTCAGAACCTTACTATAGTCTTGTTGTTGAGCAATGTTGTACCATTAAGGAAATTAAAGATCTTCTTTATTTGATTTTACCTTCCGTATTCAGAGATATTAAAAAAATAAGCAATGAAGTACTTCTTTTAATCGAATCGGAGAAGATTTTAGATAAAACCAAAGAAAACACAGAATAATTTTGTCTTTGTGTGTGATAATAATAAAGAGATAATCTTTATTGAAAGGAAACAAGAATGAAAGAACAAGAAAAATTTTATTACTATTGCCCTACATGCAAAGAAAAAACTCAAATAATTCAAATAAATGGAGGTATATATAATACTCCTGTTATTTTAAGTGGGACATTTAATAAGCCTTCTGTTTCATTTGGATTGGAAAATGTGATTGATTTTTATGTTTCAAATTATATATGTTCTCAATGTGAAAATACCGTAGGAAAAGAAACAGGAAAAAATATTCATGATATAGATGATTTGATTTCATATCTTCAAGAAAAACATGAGGAAAGAGAAAGGAAACAAGAATGAAAGAACAAGATCTTTGCTCGTTATTTGTATGTTTTGAGATAATTTTTATTCACTTGTTTATTTCCATTGCGATTATTCAAGCCGTGTGTATGTTGCAGGATAAAAATAAAAGAAAATAAGAAAGGAAGAAGAATGAAAGTTAATAGAGAAAATCTATTAAAAGAACTGGAATCTGTGATTCCGGGATTAAGTCCAAAGGAGGTTATTGAACAATCTTCTTGTTTTGTATTTCAAGATAATGTCATTACAACATTTAATGATGAAATTGCGTGTTCAATCGGTACTGCATTAGACATAAAAGGCGCAGTTCCGGCCAAACTTTTACTGGAGGTTTTAAGAAAAATCACAGATGAAGAAGTGGAGATTAAACAGAAAAAAGGAGAGTTGTCTATTTTCGGTAAAAAAACAAAGTGCAAAATACGAATGGAGGAAAAAATACAATTATCAGTAGACAGTGTAGATAAACCTGTTGATTGGGAGGAACTTCCAGAAGGATTTTCAGACGCTGTATCAATGGTGCAGGGGTGCGCTAGTCAAGACGAAAGTCGATTTGAATTAACGTGCATAAATATTTGTCCTGAATTTATTGAAGCGTGCGATGGAATCCAGTTGGCTCGGTATGATATTAAGACCAATTTGAAAAAACCGTTTTTATGCAGGAAAGATTCTTTACGTCATATTGTATCAATGGATATGCAGAGTTTCAGTGAAAGTAAAAACTGGGTGCATTTTAAGAACTCCACAGGGATGGTTTTAAGTTGCAGGCGGTTTTTAGATGAAGCAAAAACGTATCCGGATTTATCTAAGTTTTTGAAAGTAGAGGGAGAGAAAACACAATTCCCAAAGAATTTGAAAGATACCGTTCTTCGAGCGGAGATATTTTCAAGCGACACTTCAGACGAAAATAAAGTAGAGATTCATATTGGAAATGAGAAAATAAAAGTAATTGGCAGAGGCGTGTCTGGATGGCTGAGCGAAACAAAAGGAATAAAGAATTATACAGGCAGTCCAATTCAGTTTAAGATACCGCCAAGACTTTTTATTGAACTAACACAGCGATTCAGCGAGTTTATCATTTCCAAAGAAAGAATAAAAGTAGAAGGAGAAAAGTACCAATATTTAACCTGTATTGAACCGATTGAAGGCGATGAGAGTGAGGAATGAGTTTTTTCTCCGTTTCTAAGTTTAAGAGGAAAAAACCCTCTTTTTCCTTTGTTCCTAAATGCGGGATGTGCGGATTGCATAAAAAGTGTGTGAATCCGCGTATCCCGTATATGGGAAAAGGAAGAAAAAAGATTTTGATTGTATCGGAGTTTCCAACGAAAGTTGAAGACGAAGAAAGAAAAGTTCTTAATGGGGAATATGGGTATTGCGTTAAAAAATATTTGCATAGATTAGGAGTAGATTTAGAAAAAGACTGCTGGAGAGTCAATGCGGTTTGTTGTCATACAACTCATCATTCAATAGATGATTCTAAAATTATTGCGTGCCGTCCGCTTTTATTAAAAACAGTACATGAATTAGATCCGAATGTTATTATTATTTTAGGATGGATAGGCGTAAAATCACTAATTGGTTCTTTTTATAAAGAGAAAACTGGGCCGTTAAGTTTATGGGCTGGCAATTTAATACCGAATCAAAATCCGAATGTATGGATTCTTCCTACTTTTCACCCTACTTATTTGGATCAAAATCCATATTCATCTTCTTATGTTCTTTTTGAAAAACATTTAAGCAGAGCGGTAAAAAAACACAAAACAAAGCCGTGGTCTGATGTGCCGGATTACAGATCTGAAGTAAAGATTTTATTTTCTACCAGCGATGCTGTTTCTTTTTTAGAAAGAATAAACAAACAAAAAGGAACTATCGCTTTTGATTATGAAAGTAATTGTATTAAACCAGAATATCCGAAAGCCAGAATTTATAGTTGTTCTGTATGCTGGAATGGAGAGGAAACTGTTGCGTTTCCGTGGTCTTATGAAACAAAAAAGAGCATGAAAAAAGTATTGACAAATCCAGACATAAAGAAAATAGCCGCTAATATGAAATTTGAAGATCGCTGGAGTCGGTTTACTGGAATTAAAATAAAGGGATGGTTGTGGGATACGATGCTGGCGGCTCATATGCTGGACAATCGTCCGGGTGCCGCTGGATTAAAGTATCAGTCATACGTTCAATTAGGTCTTGGAGATTATAATTCTCATCTGGATGATTTTTTATCTACTAAAGATTGGAAACATTATAACCGGATAGAGGAAGTAGATCGAGAAGAATTATTGTTATATAACGGAATAGATAGTTTAGTAACTTATAAAATAGCGCAAATTCAAATGAAAAGATCAGGAAAGGAACCTTATGATGGACAATTTCGATGTACAAACAATTAAATCAGAGGCTCTTAATTCGACTAGGGTTCTTTCTAAAGAACCGGAGGAGAATAAAAAAGAAATTAGGATTGGGTCGTTATTGGTTTTTTGTAAAAAGGTATTATTTTTAATAAAAGAAATTGAAAAATTACAGGCAAAACTTAAAAAAAAGAAAACAGTGAAAAAGTATGATAATTAAATAGAAACACGGCAGGGC
>ENA-UPXM01006384-UPXM01006384.1-activated-sludge-metagenome-genome-assembly--contig:-NODE-6384-length-10986-cov-6.277742_pt1 | contig 10986 bp, 8 predicted proteins | sample MGYA00238178_ERZ772708 | MGnify/ENA primary metagenome ERZ772708 (study PRJEB29002, sample SAMN05720212) | activated sludge metagenome | isolation source: anaerobic digester from wastewater... | reverse complement strand
TAGAAGTCTTATGTGTTGCTTGTTTGGACGAGGGTTCGAATCCCTCCAACTCCACTAATTTAAACCTAATCTTTTGTTTTTCAATTGGTTAGGTTTTTTTTTATTTCACGATACGCGTATCCTTTTCTTTAGGAAACTTTATTTTCATCTGCTGTTGTAGAAATTTACAAGCAATTATTTACTTCCAAATTTTAAAATTCAGCAAAAATTTCCTTTTTTGAATTAAAGTTCGCCAATCGATAAATAAAAGGAAAAAAAGCAGCGCAATACTCAACAATAAACTGGATACAGATTCCCATGAAAAGGTATGATCAATAATCCTTTCAAAATTCTCTGACGCATATTTACCTACATGTAACGCAACCGCATCACTTGTAAATTTACCGATGATAAAAGCCGGAATAATGTATATGGGTTTCATTTTAGAGATTCCAGCTCCTAAAAATAATGGTGTGGTAGGAAGCGGCAACAAGGAATAAGCAAGAATAAAAAGCTGACCAACCCATTTATTTTCATTCATCTTCTCGCCCAAAAACTGAATATCTTCATTCTTTGAGGACTTCAAATATTTATCAGAAATAAGTGGTGCATAAAGAAGCAGAATATATCGACCTAGAACCGAACCAGACACTCCTACTAAAATAACACTCCACACATCCAAGTTAAACATAATCTGGAAAAAAACCATCACTGTAAATGCAGGTGGAAAGGGAAATGGAACGATATCACACAACAAAGACCCAAAGAATACCAAGATATAATGCCACCACATTTTTTACGATTATTTTATCGGTTATAAGTCAAAATCCACTGCAAAGAAATATGTTAAAGATTACCATTAAACGATGCTTTACAAATATAGATAAAATTCAGAACGGAAATTTTCAATTAAATCCCCAATTCTTTCAATTAAATATCCAAAAAAAAATCCCTCAGTATCAACCGAGGGAAAATAGAATTCAATTCAAAAATATTAAATCTGTGGTCCTGCTGCAACTAATTTCTTAGCTTCATCATTATCACAATATTGCTCAAAGTTTTTAATGTAACGCGCTGCTAAATCTTTTGCTTTAGATTCCCATTCAGAGGCATCTTTATAAGTTGCTCGTGGATCTAGAATACCTTCAGAAACATTCGGTAATGAAGTTGGAATTTCTAAATTCATAATCGGAATGGTAATTTTTTCCGCTTTATCAATAGATCCATCAATGATTCCATCAATAATTGCACGGGTATCTTTCAAAGAAATTCTTTTTCCAGTTCCGTTCCAACCGGTGTTTACCAAATAAGCTTTCGCACCGTGTTCTTTCATTTTTCCGATCAACGTTTTTGAATACATTGTTGGATGCAAAGATAAAAACGCTTCTCCAAAAGCTGGAGAGAAAGATGGTTCTGGTTCTGTAATTCCTCTTTCGGTTCCTGCCAATTTCGAAGTATATCCACAAAGGAAGTGATACTGAGCCTGATCATCATTTAAAACTGATACTGGAGGCAAAACTCCAAACGCATCTGCTGATAAATAAACGATTTTTTTCGCATGTCCTGCTTTTGAAGGCAATACAATTTTGCTGATATGATAAATTGGATAAGAAACTCGGGTGTTTTCTGTAATAGAATTATCGGTGTAATCTGCTTCTCCTTTTTCATCTACCACTACATTTTCTAGCAAAGAATCTCTTCTGATCGCTTTAAAAATATCGGGTTCTTTTTCTTCGGTAAGGTCAATTACTTTCGCATAACAACCACCTTCGTAATTGAAAACGCCATTATTATCCCAACCGTGTTCATCATCACCGATTAAATATCTTTTTGGATCTGCAGAAAGAGTGGTTTTTCCTGTACCAGAAAGTCCGAAGAACAAAGCAACATCACCTTCTTCACCCACGTTTGCAGAACAGTGCATAGAAGCCATTCCTTTTAGTGGAAGGTAATAATTCATCATAGAGAACATTCCTTTTTTCATTTCGCCACCGTACCAAGTTCCACCGATGATTTGAATTCTTTGGGTTAAATCAAACATGACAAAATTCTCAGAATTTAATCCTTGTTCTTTCCAATCTGGATTGGTTGTTTTAGAACCGTTCATTACAATGAAATCTGGTGTTCCAAAATTTTCTAATTCATAATTGGAAGGACGGATAAACATATTGGTTACAAAGTGCGCTTGCCACGCAACTTCCATAACAAAACGTACTTTTAATCTTGTATCTGGATTTGTTCCACAAAACGCATCTACCACATATATTTTTTCTGAAGTAGACAATTGTTTCAAAACTAATTTTTTACAGCTTTCGAAAATTTCTGGTGTGGTCGGTAAATTTACTTTTCCATCCCAAAAAATAGTGTCTTTGCTTACTTCATCTTTTACAATAAACCGATCTTTCGGAGATCGCCCCGTGAAAACACCAGTTTTTACAGCTACAGCGCCAGATTCTGTTAATACGCCTTTCTCGAAACCTACATTTTTATTGGACATTTCTGCAACGTACAATTCTTCGTAAGTTGGATTGTAGGATACTTCTTCATAACCAGTAATCCCTAAATCATGGAGTTGTTGGATGATCTTAATGTTCTTCATAACGTCTTTATATTTCTAAGTTTTTTTTATAAAACAAATTTACTATTATTTGAAAGTAATAATGTTTTAAAATTACTGATATTAGTCAGAATCTGCAAGAAATTTTTTAAACAACAAAGCACTGAAAATCAGGCGATTAAATCTCTGTAAGAAAAGACAGAAGCAAAACCCTTTCCCTGAAAATATTCCTCAAAACCTGAAAATTTGCTGCTCATCACAAAATCTCCTCCCCACGCACCCAGACTTTTTATAAAAGAAGGGCAATTTTCGAAATATTTTTCGCTCACCGTTTCGATACCGAGAAAAATACTGAGTTTTTTTTCGTGAAGGTTCATTAATTGTGAAAAATCTTCTAAATTTTGAGCTTGTAAAACGTCACGTGTCAACTGCGAAAATTCTTCGATCAGTTGTGGTGATTTTTCCTGAGAACGGTAAAGATTAATTCCTTCCCGACTGTCTTGTTTTTGGTTCAGATGAATGAAAATAAGTTCATCTTTAAAAGCTGGATTAAAATTGATTGGTTCAATTATCCTTTTTGGAAGAATATTTTGATAAAGAATGGCAGATTTTTCTTTGGCAACCGCAATATCATAACCACTTCCACCCAAACTCGTTTCATTCAGTTCAAAAGCGTCAATATTGGACCATTGCGCCAAATTATTCATTAAAGTTGAACTGCTTCCTAAACCAAAATTGGCCGGAAACTGCAAATCTGTGGTAATGGAATAAGAAGAATCCTTTTGCATCCGCATTGCAGAAAGTGCTTTTACATTCATTAAAACCTTTAAAACGAATGCTGCAGCCTCTGGAATATTGGTTGCTACAATTTCCCCGTTGAGATAATCGATGGTTGCCTTCAACCAAGGCTTTCCTTGGTGCATTGCGTTCCAATAAATCCGGGATTGATGGTCTAAAGTTTCTTCCACAAAAAACTCTTGCCCCAATTTGGTTGGTAAAGCAAGAGCAAGTGCGCCGTCGAGAACGACATATTCTGAAGTGAGCAATAATTTCCCCGGGGAAAAAATTTTACCCATCATTATATTAATTTGCGGATGAGGTGGTTACCTCGGAATTGATTTTTTTAATCAAACCCTGCAACGTTTTTCCAGGACCGACTTCGATGAAATTTGTTGCACCGTCTTTGATCATGTTTTGTACAGATTGCGTCCATTTTACGGGACCAGTTAACTGTTTGATCAAATTCATTTTTATTTCTTCCGGCTCCAAAACGGCGCTGGTTGTAATATTCTGATAAACGGGAATCATCGCATTGCGAAATTTGGTATTTTCGATAGCAGCTGCTAATTTCTCTTGTGCAGGTTGCATAAGTGGAGAGTGAAATGCCCCATTTACAGGAAGCATTAAAGCTCTTTTTGCACCCGCTTCTTTTAATTTTTCGCAAGCCATTTCAACCGCTGCAGTTTCGCCGGAAATCACCAATTGTCCAGGACAGTTATAATTGGCAGGAACCACGATTCCGTCGATCGCTGCACATATTTCTTCTACTTTTTCATCAGGAAGTCCCAAAATTGCGGCCATCGAACTTGGATTGGCGTCACACGCTTCCTGCATTGCTTTTGCACGTGCAGAAACCAAACGCAGCCCATCTTCAAAAGACAAAACGCCATTCGCAACCAAAGCAGAAAATTCTCCTAAAGAATGTCCTGCAACCATTTCTGCACCTAATCCATTGACCGTTTTTAAAACCGCAACAGAATGAATAAAAATGGAAGGTTGGGTAACTTCGGTTTTCTTCAAATCATTGTCTGTGCCATGGAACATTAAGGAAACAATATCGAAACCTAAAATTTCATTGGCAGATTCCATTAAATCTTTTACATCTTTTCGGGAATCGTATAATTCTTTTCCCATCCCTACAAATTGTGAACCTTGCCCAGGAAATACAAGTGCTTTCATATCTATTTTTTAGAACAATTAAATTATTGAGTAGGAAGAAGAATTTTATCTTCTTCCATGAATGACTTTTTAGCCTAGAAACAGCCAGTGGTATGTTGACTGGATTAATTAGGAACTAAGCGCACCACGCGATATCCTTTGTTGACATAAGCGCCGGTTTTGGTTTTCTCAAACTCAAATTTAGTGGCTAATTGTGTTTGCACCTTATTCATCTGCTTGAAAATTTCGCCTTTTTTATTTTCGCGGCTTAACATATCGTTGACTACATCGAAACCGATTACGGCATACTTTGATGGTGCTTTGCAATATTTCTTTTTAAAATCTGCTAAAATTTCTTTCTCGAAATCACCATCAGTATTGATTTTTCGATCCATTAGATACACCAAATTGGCTTGGCTGAGTTCATCTATTTTTTTCTCAAAAACTGACGAATAAGACATGCTGAATGCCTTAAAACTTTCTACTTCTTTCGATAAAGCAATGATTTTGTTTGCAAACAAATCTCCTGCAGAATCGCTTTCATCAACCAAAATCGCAATTACAGGTGCGTTTTTTCCGGTCATCATGTTTTGATCCAAATGAATATCCTGCGCAGAATTTACGATGATAATCACCGGATTTTTTAGATCTTTTTCGAGTTTGGTCTTTAGTGCATTCGCTTTGCTTTTATCGGCATCAGCAACGATGTATATTTTTTGGTCAGAAAACACTTCTTTCACTTCCTTCACAATTCGATCTGCATAAACTGCATCATTCGTCTCCACTAAAATCAGATTGTCGTATTTCAGCAATTCATCAGAATTTGCAAAAGGAGCAACTACGGGGATTTTGTTATCTTTCACATAGTCTAAAACCTGCAAAACACTTGATTTGAAAAATGGTCCGATTATTAAATCGGTATTTTTAGCATTAATTTGAATTAAAGAATTTTTGAAGTTGGCTTCGTTTCCTGCATCAACAACATTGATGTCTAATTTCTGACCTTTCGCTGCGTTTCTTTCGATCGCCAATTTAGCACCAGAAAGAAAATCGAGCGACATGCTTCTGTATTTTGAATCGTTGGTATCGAAACCAAATGGCAACATTAAAACCACATTCAGCGCGTCACCAGATTTTTTTATATAGGAAGCTCCTAGTTTTTTGATTTTTAAAACCATTCCTGACTTCAATCCTTCTGAAAGGTTTGGGTTCAGCGTTAATAATTCATCAAGCGTAATTCCGAATTTATTTAAAATTCCGAAAACCGTATCACCGTTTGCAACGGTATAAGTCACATACTCATCGGAAGTAGAAATATCAGAATAGGTATTTGTGGAAATAGGCGCAGAAACTTGTGTAGTTTTAGGCTGAACCGATCCCACTTCCGGAGCTGTTTTGCTTTCTCCTTTTATTTTAACGAATTCTCCAGGTTGCAAACCTTTTGCCTCTAAACCAGGATTGAGCGCGAAAAGCTCAGCTTGTGAAAGATTGAATTTTCGCGTTAATTTGTAGTAATTATCTTTTGGCTGAATCTGATAGGAATCTTCTTTTAAAACTTCTGGAACTTTTTCATTTCCTCCTTTAATTTCAGATTCAGCTTTTGTCACTACTTCTGTCTTCGGAGCAGTTTCTGTTTTTTCTACAGGCGACACTGCAACCGGTTGATTTCCACCGAATTTTTTGATGTTTTCTGCAGGTAAGATTACTTCATCACCAATTTTAAGGTGAGAATCCAATTGTGGATTGAGTCTTCTTAATTCTGATTCAGAAATTTGATATTTTTTGGTAATTCCATAAACCGTTTGCTTCGGTTGAAGAATAATCTTCCCCAATTTTCCTGTTGCAGGTGCAAGATTGGAAACTGGTTTTTCTGGTGAGCTTGCTTTTTCTGTTTTACTCTTTTTACTGATGACCAAAACTTCGCCCAAAGCAAGATTTCCTCCTTTTACCTTTGGATTCAGCAACACCAGTTCATCGAGTGTCATACCATATTTCTTAGAAATATTATAAGGATTATCGCCTTTCACCACGGTATGCGTTTTCTGTGCAAAAACCCCTGAAAAAGCGACTAAACTAGAGAATAAGAAAAATTTTTTGATCATGTTTTATCGTAAATGTTTACAAAAATAGTGCTTTAAAATTAAATGGTAAAAATAATTAATTCCGAATTTTGCACATCGATTCCGTCATAACAATTTTGGAGCCATTCTTTTCCGAAATCCGCATAAAAAACAGAAAAATTATAGGATCTTTCCTGCCAAACTTTCCCAGGATGAATTTTTAAAAATAAATTTTCAAGCCTTTCTAACTTTTCACTTTGTTTGATTTTTTCAGCACGCAAAAGTCTTTTTCTCATACGGTCAAAAGATTTCAATTGCCGTGTTTTTTCTGCTTGAACCAAATTCCCAAAAGTTGGATCCGTTGCATTCGCACTCAACGCCAAATCTTCAAAATGTTTTTCCAGAAAAGCTTCATCTTTATTAAGGAGCGGCAGAATTTCATTTTTCTCGAGCAGAATTTCATTGGTGACGCTTGCGAAATTTCTGAAGAAATCCTTGACCTCTAAACCGAAGGATTTCGTTTTAGAGACCGTTTTTTCTGCCAAAAAAAGCATGGAATTGCGAGGAATCAAAAGAGGAAACGGCGTTTCGATTTTTGAAAAATAATCTTTCAGCTCGAGCCAATACATTATTTCAGCATTTCCACCGATATAAGCCAAGTTTGGCAAAATAGTTTCCTGATAAACAGGCCGCATCAAAGCGTTTGGACTGAATTTTTCCGGGTGCTTTTCGAGTTCAGCTAAAATTTCTTCCTTGGAGAAAGTAATATTGGTGTCTACGATTTGATATCGGTCGCCGATCAGTTCTATTCTATTTCTCGTTTCTGTGAGGTAAAATAAATTAATATCACGCGGATTGACCTGAACTTTTCCGTACTTATCTGTTAAATAAGTGATCGTTTCTTGCGTTGTTTTCACTAAATCTTGTTGAACCAATTCGGTCTTAAAAAGTCCTTTCATTTCAGACTTCAGCAACTTGTTGTCGCCATCTAGAATAAGCAAACCGTACTCTGCAAATAATTCCTGCACCAAAGTTCTTGTTGCCTGAGAAAGGGAATTTCCTTTTTTGTACGCTCTTTTCAAAAGCAATATTAATTCCGTTCCGAAAACAGCGTCTTTAAATTCCTTTTCAAATTCTGAAATAAAGAAATGGTCTTCTAAAATTATAGTTCCGACAACACCACCCGATTTTGCCTGCGTTTCGTAATAATGATTTTCTGTTTTGAAATGGTTGATTTCCTCAAAATCATGATCTTCAGAAGCCATCCAAAATAGGGGAACTGTTTTTCTATTTGGGAACTTTTCATTTAAAAAACTTGCCAGCTTAATGGTTTGCAGAATTTTATAAATAAAGAAAACAGGTCCGGAAAAAAGGTTCAATTGATGACCAGTTGTAACGGTAAATGTATTTTCATCCTGAATCAGTTTCAAATTCAATTCTTGCTTTTCAGCCAAATGAAATCCTGAATGCTGTTCCTGCAGAACATCAAAAAGAACATTTCTATTTTCTGAGGAAAAAGACTGTTTCTTTAGTTGAAACTGCTTTTCAATATTTTCTAGATTAAAAACACTTTCTTCGAACCCAGGGATTTTCTGCGTGAGGAAATCTTTGATCAGTAAAGGAATACTTTCAAGCTCTAAAAAGGGAATATTCGCAATTTTTTTCAAAATAAATTTAAGAGAATAAATACCAAACTATACCAATATTTACACGGAAATCGTAGATCGGATAGTTGGGTGCGGTGAAGGACTTGTTTTTCATGAAAGTCGTATTCAAATGTTGTGCCTCGATAAAAAAGAACATGCGCTTCACTTTCATATTAAAATATACATCAGCAATCGGTTGACCGCCAATATCAAAAGAATCAGCATTGGGCAAAATAAATTCATTAAGCACAGGAAAATAGGCTCTGGAAGCAAATTTTGTAAAATAATAGATTTTAACACCTGCTTGAATTTCGGCTGCTTTTTTAAAGGCTTTGGTCTGATAAAAAAGATTGGCTCTACCTACAAAATTGGGCATTGGAAAAAGGTCTTTGTTGCTGAGCGCACTTTGAAAAAGAACTTTCGGATTCAGATGAAATTTCCCGTAGGAAAAAGTTGCTTCTCCACCAATTTGGGAAATATTAAGGGAATTACTGCTTTGCTGTGGAAGTGCATTTGCATCGAGATAGGTATAGTTATCGATGCGGAAATAATTTGCAGAAAGTTTGCTTTGAAACCATTTCAAATTTACATCACCACCAATTTGGGTCGTCGTTTCATTCTTCGGATTTGCTAGAAAAAAATTATATTTTCGGTAAACAGAAGGATTCATTAGTAAGTTAAAACTTGGCGAAGAACTCTGAAAATTTACTTTTGCATTGACAAAATAATCTTTAATAGGTTCGAATTTGAGTAAATTCTGGGAACGAATGTAGCTTCCGAATGCTTTGCCACTGGAAATTTCGAGGTTTGAATTGACTTCTAATTGATTCCACAATTTGATCTGCAAATTCCCCACGGCACCGATTCGGTTTTCCGAAAGTTCCTGCGGAATATTGAGGGAGTTTGGTAAAGCGTCGCCGATGCCTAATTTAATGAGCTGATGACGAACTCCGCCGTCTAATTTAAAATTTTCTTTATCAAAAAGTACACTTACGGTATTGCTTAGATTCTCGGAATATTTCTTTGATGAAGACGGATAATCAATCAGTTCAGATGGATTGTCGAAATAATAGGGTTCGACGGAATTTTGGGTATAATAATATTTATTTCCCTGATGAAAAATAGTATGCCGAATTTTGAAAGGAAATTTCTCCGAAGCAAAGGGACGAAACTGGTGACTGAAATAATACCTGCGATAGGCAAAACGCGAATCTGAGGCGGTAAGATTGACGGGCAAATTGAGGCGGTTGTCAAAATTAGTGTTGCCATTAAGAAAAAGATCAACATCAGATATTCCGCCATTTTCCTGATTGTTTATATTTTGATGAATATAATGGGCATAAGCTTCATATTTTTTATTTCTCGAAAAATAATGGCCAGAAAAAATCACATTGTTGCTAGAAGCGAGGGAGTTTTGATAAAAACCAAGCGAACGCAGCCCCATATATTCTACTGCAAAATTAAAATTTTTGCCAACATTTTGGGTATAAGTTGTTTGTAGTGCGGCACCGCCATTGTAAGCATTATGATAGATAAAACTGGTCGTTGGTGATTTCACGTCGTAATATCTTATATCATTGATGCCTACAATAAAAAACGATTTTTTTTTGGGAAGTAATGTCAGATTTTGCTCTGTGTCTACCTCAAATACTAAATCCTGGAAACCGGAACCAGTATTGGCAAATTGAATTTTACCAAAATTATCCTTGTTGTTATATTGAGAAAAGATAAAAGTTTTATCCTGCGTGAAAACGGTATCGAAAATTTTCTTTTCGGAGAATTGGGTTTTGTAGGTATAATCGAAAATCGTAGGTTTAAAGATCTGTAGAGAATCTTTTTTGCCTGAATCAATAACGAGGGTATCTTGTGGCTTAACTCGGTTAGAATCCGTTTTATTAATGACTTGTGCCTGGAAAAAACCGCCAAAAAAGAAAAGACAAAGAAGAAGGAATGAGATCTTTCTATATTTATTTTTCATTTGGTGAGAAGGAACGCATTTAATTTCCAGTTTATAATAAGATTGTTGTTTGCGTTTCATTTATTTGCTTTGAGGTACAAATGTAAGAAATATGGGGAAATAAAGAACGAGGATGCAAAAATCCGCAAATTCATTTGCTCCAATAAAAAAGGACTGTAATTATAGAAATTACAGTCCTTCAAAAATGATGCATACAGGATTTTAGTTGTATCCTGGATATTGTTTTAAGTTTGGATTCTGATTGATTGCATTTTGACCAAGAGGTAAAACAAATCTATTATCAGTGGCATCCAACTTACAGGTATTACAGTTTGAGGGTCTATTTACGGATAAATTGTATCTTTTAAGATCTAAAAATCGTTGACCTTCGCCGTAAAATTCTTTTGATCTTTCTGTAAGAATATCCGATAATAAATCTGTACCAGAATAGGTAAGTCCTTTTCTTGAGGCAGCAAAAGCATTTAATTCAGTAAGAGCTAAATCAGTTTGATTAAGCAATCTCAAGGCTTCAATACGGTTAAGATAAGCTTCTGAATATCTTAAAATTTTAATATCCCGTGTGAAGTTACCACTTGATGAAAATTTTGGATATTTATTAATCCAATATCCAAGCGGTGAATCTGCAGTTCTAGCTTGATCAGAGAAAAGTCCTGTATTAATATTAGTTGCTGTTCCTCCTCTTCTAACGTCTAAAAATGAGCCAAAACTTTCAAAAAAAGTTTTGTTTGCAAGCAAAGACCTTCTTGTATTATCTCCAGCGGAGTAATATACTGGCAACGCACCATTTGCACCAATGCCAGTTACTGCGTTATTTAGCTGAGTTAAGTC
>ENA-UPXM01006372-UPXM01006372.1-activated-sludge-metagenome-genome-assembly--contig:-NODE-6372-length-11000-cov-4.973687_pt1 | contig 11000 bp, 7 predicted proteins | sample MGYA00238178_ERZ772708 | MGnify/ENA primary metagenome ERZ772708 (study PRJEB29002, sample SAMN05720212) | activated sludge metagenome | isolation source: anaerobic digester from wastewater... | reverse complement strand
AAACTATACATTATGTGCTGAATAAACAGAGGGTAAATTGCCATTTTGTCTTTGGCTTTTGCTGGTACATTTGGTATGCCTGCAAAAAAGCGGTCGTTGTTTTCTTTAGTATCTAAATCGTCGCGAAAATCGGAATAGTCCAGTTTAAATGGGGGATTTGAAACAATGTAATCGAACTTTTGCAGCTTGCCGTTTTTCTTATGGTAAGGGTCAGTTAAGGTATTTCCTTTTACAATATTGGGTATGGAATGCACAAGATTGTTCAAAATCAGGTTCAAACGCAAGAGGTTCGATGATTTCTGCGAAATATCCTGCGAGTAGATGGTACATTTATCTTCGCCAATCTGGTGGGCAAGGTTCATGAGCAGCGTTCCCGAACCCGCCGATGGGTCGTAACAGGTTACGTTGCTTACATCGCCATGCACCATACAACGAGCCATAATTTTGGCTACCGCATGAGGCGTAAAATACTCGGCATATTTACCTCCGCTGTTGGTGTTGTAATCCTTAATGAGGTATTCGAATATGGTAGCGTAGAAATCGAATTTCTCGTGAAAGATGTGTTCAAAGCTAAAACCAATAAGCTTGTTAATAATGGCACGGCAAAAGTCATCACGCTTGTCGGTAACATATTTACTGATGTTTTCGAAAAGTGTAATCTTTTCACCGTCCTGCGTAATTACCGAAAAAATATCGCTGTTCTCTTTGGCAATATCCAACAGGGTATTATCAAAAGTATCGGCAAACTTTGGTTCGTTTTGTTTCTCGAACAATGCACTAATCAAATGGTCGGGCTTAATGCTTGCGGTTGCCTCGCTCATTTGCATGGTGAGCATTTCGTAATCGTCGGCACTATAGCTTTTTAATACTTCAACCGGTTTTTCGGCTTTGGCTATATTTTCATCGAGCTGTTTTACTTCGTGAACAAACTTATCGTTTAAAAATTTATACAGAAATACCTGTGTAATAATCTTAAACTCGTTCCCATCGTTCCCCAAACCATAGTTGGCACAAACCGATTTTAAACTATCGATAAGCTCCTTGGTTTCCTTCTCAAATTTCTGTGTTGCAGTCATTCCTCAAATCTACTTTTTATCCTTTATTTTAATCCCGAAGGGATTATATATTTATAGAAAACAATTTAATACAGGTTGGTGCGACCCCGAAGGGGTCACATTCTTTTTTCCTTATGCCAAATCTATAAACATGTGCATCCGCTAGATTCATAAATCTTTGTTGTCAATCCAATGAAATAAATATTCTTCCTTATATTCGACTTCAAATTTCTTTAAAAAACCGATGTACTCATCGCGAAAATTCATTTTTGCATGATGTTGTTTTTGATTAGCAATATACATGATTACATTATCTAATGCCGAATGACTATACGAAAAAGCACCATAACCTTCCTGCCACTCAAACCTGAATTTTGAAAACTTCTTTTCCCTGATGAAGGTATTGGTAGATTTTTTAATTTCCCGAACCAAATCGGCCAGACAACAAGCTGGTTTCATCCCTATCAATAAATGAATATGATCGGGCATGCCGTTTATAGCAATCAATTTTTGGCCTTTATTCTGAATTATTCCTGTAATGTATTTGTACAATTCGTTTTCCCAATCCCTGTCAATTAATGCATCCCGGTTTTTAACCGCAAATACTATTTGAATATATATCTGTGAAAAGGTACTCATTGGTTATGCTTCTTATATCCGACCCCAATGGGGTCGGATGCTTTATTTCATTTGTTTGCTATAAATATGTGAATCCTTCGGATTCATTTTTTCTTATAGCAAAGGTTAAGCAGTTCTACCATAAAATTCGTTCATATATTCTTTTACCACCATAGCATTAATCAACTTGCTACGGTTGGCATCGAGTGGTAAATGATGTTTGTTTTTCAATTGTTGGACAACCAAACGCAAAATCATTTTTTCTACAAAACTTTCGTTTTCCAGCATTTTTGCATTTAGCTGTATTTGGTTATCTACTTCCTGTTTCAAGCTTTGTAATGCCTCAAACAGCTTTGCTTCGCTATCGGTTAAGGGGTCTTTCTCCATTAATCGCTTATGCAAACGGGCATACTTTTCATCGTTTTTATACTTGGCACGAAGTAACTGATTTTTGCGTTCCAGTTCACGAGCTTTGTTGTATATTATTTCCAAAGCGGCAATGTTGGCTTCCATTTCTTCCTTGGTAACTTCATTCAGATTTTTCTTTTTAAACAGCCGTTCCAGTTCTTCTTTCAACGAAATAAATACAGGGTCTTTCTGGTCGAAATTACCACCCAATGCCTCACGGGTTTTCTGTAACGTGTCTTTCAACTGGTCGGCAATAACCATTTCTTCCTCTTTCACTTTGGTAAATGCAAAAATCACATCTTCCAAAGCCACGTTAAGCAAATTGGTAGTATCCACACTATTTTCCAAACGCTCTTTTGTGTTGATTAGAGCAAGTCTATCATTAGCACAACGTGAAAGAATGTTGAGTGTTTTAAAATCAAGTTTATCCAACAACTCAAAATTTCCAGAAAGTCGGATAATGTTGTAAAGTGCTTTGGCATTGTTCAGCACTTTGGTAATTTTCAGCATTTCGGCACGGTCGTTAATCTCGCTTATTTGCTGAACAAATATTTCTTTTGTTTCCGTATCGAAATGGAATAATACCTCTTTTATTTCCTGTATTTCTTCTTCAATTTCTTCGGCCGATTTAAAGAGGTTGGAATAATGTTCCATTTCATCGCCCAACTCGGCTTGCAATTCGTTGAAATAATCACGGTTGGTTTTATCGAACTCCTTTTGAATGTCGGCAAAATCAACTACATAACCATAAAGGAAATTCTTGTACCTGCGGTTAACACGGGTCAAAGTCTGTAATAAGTTGTGTGCTTTTATTACACGCCCAATATATAATTTCTTTAAGCGTTTTGCATCAAAACCAGTTAGCAACATGTTGAACACAAAAAGGAAATCAATTTTCCCGTCTTTGAAATCGTCTATCAGGTCTTTGCGTTCCTGTTTGGTACCTTCATCGTGTAAAATTAGAACAGCTGTTGTTACTTTGCTTTTCCGTTTTTGTTTATTGCCGTAACTTCCTTCAGGTTCGGCAGCCTCCAATAAAATACCCTCTGGTTTACTTGCGTACTTATCCTGAAAAATCTTATACATCATTTTTGCCTGAGGAGCAGAATCGCAAACCACCATACCACCAATAGAATTGTCGTTTAAGGTAATCCGTGCTTTTTCAAAATCCTTTATGATGTAGTCGAGCATCGGCTCAACAAACTTATGGTGAGCATATACTGTAGTTCTATCAGCATTACCTTTGAGGATTTCAATTTCTTTTAACGCTTCCTGTAAAGTGAGTTTGTAGGTTGTTTCAATCTCTTCACGAATCAGGCGCAAAGTGTAACCGTCTTTTATTGAAGCGTTGTAATAATATTTATGAATGTAATCGCCAAAAAGCGTTTTTGAATTGTATTCTGAACCTAATAGTGGTGTGCCAGTCAATCCAATTTTAACAGAACCTTTATCTGCTTGTTCCAAGTTTGCCAAGAAGCTTCCTTTTGGATTGTAGCTACGGTGAACTTCATCTAAAAAGAAAACCCGCTGAATGTTTAACTGGTAATCGGTATTTTTAATAACATTCGGGTCGTCCTGAAATTTTTGGATGTTTACAACAGTTATTTCCGCTTTCCCCGAATGATTATGAATTACCGTAGTTGCTTTAATGTCTTTTGCAAAAGCATCGCGCGAATCGATTTCGTGTACAACCAATCCCCGTGCTTTAAATTCTTTTGCTGCTTGAATTAAAAGGTCGAGGCGGTCAACAATAAAATAGAATTTAGGTACAATGCCCTTTTTTTGGTAATAATCGGTAAGGTGCTTAACGTTGTAATACGCCAACGCGGTTTTTCCACTACCCTGTGTGTGCCAAATAATCCCCTTTTTTATATCACTGTCCAACCTGTTTTCAATAGCTTTTGTGGCAAAAAGCTGAGGATAACGCATTATGTGTTTTTCTAATCCTTTTGTCTCCTTCACGTATGCAATTGCATACTGTAAAAGAAAAGCCAGTCTTTCTTTTTGAAATAGGGAAGTGCAAATTCGGTTTGTCGGTGTATTTGGATTTTTATTGACCTCAAACTCTTTTGAAGTTTTTATTGTCAATAAATTATTGTCTTTTAAAACAGCGTTTTCTGTTTCATCATCGATTGGCTGAAGTAGCGTTTCTAAATCAAATTTTTCTTCCTCCCGAAAATAGTTAAACGGAGGGTTGTCGTAAGAAGCAGTTGCATAAAAAGCACCCTCAATTGGTTCGGGAGTGTTATCATCGTACTCCATGTTGTTGGAGAAAACCATTATTTGGGTCAGGTTTACGAATTGGCGAAACTTCTTATTCCTGAATCGGGTTAGAATTCGTTTGTGTTCGGCAATAATTCCGTCTCTGTTGTTTGGCTTTTTTACCTCGATGAATGCCAAAGGCATTCCGTTAATCAATAGAATAATGTCAGGTCGAAATTCTTCATCATCCTTTTTATAGGTCAGCTCGGTTACAACATGAAATTTATTATTACTGAAATCCTCGAAATCAATCAGTCGGGTTTCTGATTTGTCGGTTATTTTTTCGTAGAAAGCTTTTCCTAAATCCTCGTTTTCCAGAGTTAAGGATAACTCGTCATATACTCTGTTAATGTCAGAGTCAGTTAGTTTTGGGTTTAGGTGTTTTACTCTTTCTTTGAATATTTCTGTGAAAATATTAGTCGATTCATCCCAAGTCTGGTTGGATAATGAAAGGTATTCATATCCCAATCGAATCAGATGTAATATAGTCGGGATTTTAACCCTTGAGTCTTCGTTAAATTTCATTTTCTATCAATCCTATATTTTTAAATTCCGCAATTTACAATTTTCAGTTGTTAATCTGTCCGCTGAATGTCGGCAAAAATTGCACTCTTTGGTAAGCTTTGTTTTGCTCACAATCTAAAACTGATTTTCAAAGGTGTTCGTGAGGGCTTCGCTGCTGCCGCACGAGTCCCCAGTGTGGCTTTTACAACAGTAAAAACCTCTAGCACTGCGGTTTTCAAATTTATAAAAACAAGTAACTAATTGTTTCTCTTAGCTACCACACGATACAATCGTGCGGAAGCGGGGCCTGTGCCCCTTGTTATATATGTGTAACGGATAGGTGAGGTAATCGGCAAAAGCGTACTAATGGGCAACCAGAGCAAATGCAACAAAAAAAGCGGCCTAAGCCGCTCTTTTGTGCTATGCTGCATGTGCTAAAAGTAAAAGTTTACCCCGCCACCAATTACATTATATGCAGGATCGGTTAGAGCAATTTCTGCCTCAAAAATAAAGCTCATATTACTACCCATGCCTATTTCTAACCCAACGGGTAGCCAAAGCAGGAAGTCGGTATCGCTGGTAGGGAAGTTTACGTCCAAATCTAAGCCAGAGTATAAGCGTATGCCACTTCTTATTGGAATGGTAAAGTTTAGGGTACCATCCAGTCCAAAAACACCAAAATCATGCGCCCCCACAGCAAGCGAAATGTTTTTGGCTAAGGCAAACTCCAAATCGGCCCCAAAGTAGTTTTCTGGACCAAGCACGCCCACTTTAACGCCAAAATCTATTCCTCGCCTAATGCCATAGCCACCATGTAGGAAAAGCATGAACTCGGAGCTGCCATTAATGAGCATTGCGGGCTCAACACCAACACTAAAAACCTTTGGTTTTAGGGTTTGTCCCGTATTAAATACCTGCGAGAATGAGCTAAAACTAAGCGCTAGAGCCGCAAATACCAACAAAAATCTTTTCATAACTATGCTCTTTTAAGGTTATTATTGGTTCTGCTCAAATATAGCAATAAGTTAGCTAAGGGAATAGATTGCTGGCCATGCGTTACCTAAACACCGATACCATCTCCTCCAGCTTGCCCGCAAGCTCGGTAAGGGCTTTGGAGTAGTGTAGCACCTCGTCGGAGGCCTGGTTGTTCTGCTGGCTAATTTGGTACAAACGGTTAACGGACTCGCGTATGCGCTCCGACTCCACCTGCTGCTGACCGTTGGCCTCAGCAATGCTCTGGGTGTGGTGGGCGGTTTTGGATATCTCATCGGCAAGTGCCGCCATAACCCTTAGCACCTGCTCCACCGTGGTAAGGCTGGTTTTTGATAGGGCAACAATTTCGGTGGCCGCAACCTTGGAGCGCTCGGCCAGCTTGCGTACCTCGGCAGCAACTACGGAAAAACCGCGTCCGTGCTCGCCCGCACGTGCAGCCTCAACGGCAGCATTAAGCGCAAGTATGTTGGTTTGGAATGCAATGTCGTTAACCACCTGTATCCGCTCGGCCACATTGCGCATGGCATCCATGGCCCGTTGCGATATGGCCTCGCCCTCCCTAATGGTATCCACCGCCTTAACCGATATTTCCTTGGCTTGTAGCGCCGATGCGTTGCTGCTTACAATGGAGGTGGCCACCTGATCTACAGCTCCGCTAACCTCGTTGGATGCGGCAACCAAATCGGACGAGGCGCCAATAAGCCGCTGCGAGCTGCTCTCCAGCGTTTCGCCAGCTCCCGATATCTCGGCCGAGGCCTCCTGTATGCCCTTAAAAATTGAGTCTAACCGCTCGGCCATTCCCGTAAGTGAGCGCGATAGTACGCCTATCTCGTCGCCCGATGCATCGTTCATCCTCACCTGAAGGTTACCCTCGCTTATCTCCTTGGCAAAGGCAACGCCCCGCTTTATTCTAACGGATATTTGGGTGGCAAACGATGCTGTTAGCACCGAGATAATGATAAGCCCCACAATGCCAACAACAATGAGCCACGATACCATGCTGCGCGATGTTTCCATAACATCGTCCAGCGTTACCATAACACCTAGGCACCATGGCGTTCCTGAGTTCTCCATCTCAACAGGCATAAAGTAGGCAACAACCTCTTTACCCGTTTCGGAGTGCGTGGCCGAAAGGGAAAACTCCTCGCCTCGCCTAATTTTTCCTGTTATATCGTATAGGGCATCCTCGTCGGGGTTAATCTGTGCCATGGACTGGCCAATAACAGTAGTATCGGGATGCGTAACGTAAATTGCCCCATTGGAGAGCAGGTAGGAGTAGCTATTCTTGAACGGTTTAAGCTTATCTACCCTGCGCCTAAGCTCAGTTAGCACAATGTCGCAGCCCACAGTGCCAATCACCTTCCCATTAACCACAATTGGGCTAATAAGGCTGGTCATGTGCTCCTTTTTATCGGTTTCGCGGTAAGCAAAAAAGTAGGGCTCCAGAATGGTGTTGCTATTGCCGTCCTGTGTAACCCAAAGGCTATTATCGGAGAGATTCTCAAACGATGCGGTATCCTGCTTGTACAGCACCTCGCTACCATCCCTAAAGTACTTGCTACGTAGGCGTCCCTTGCTCCTGCCGCTCTGGTCGAAGTATGTCAAATCCCAGTGTACCCAAAGCGATTTGTAGTTCTTATGCGATTCAAAAACCTTTTGCACTATGGTGTTCTGTATGGCCAATCGCTGCTGAACGGTGCCGTGGTTAATTCCTTCAAACCCTTCGGCTAGTGTTTTAACCACCGAGAGCTCATTATCAATCTGATCCTGAAAACTATTGGCCGACTCCCTAATTACCGTATTTACATAGTTCTTAGCCTGAGAAAGATTTTCCTTTTTTATTGATACTATTAGATACACAAAAACTAAGGTGTAAACAATAACCGATGCGCCTATTAACAGAACGAACAGGCGTGTTCGTAAGCTCATTTTAGAAAAAAACATACCTATAAGATTAAAATACAATATGATACATATCTACTTCACATAAAAAACAGTGGCGTTAAACTTAGCAATTTGTTTTAAAAAACGTTAAAACCACTTGTACAGAATCATTCTTTATTGCAATTAACCTTACTGCACAGCGCATTAGGATTGATAAAAACATGCAGTATCTTTGCGAAAAATTAAATAGCAAGCATGAGTACCGAATCGAACAGAACAGAGCTAGGCCAATTGGGCGAGTTTGGTTTAATAGACCATATAACAGCAAACGCACAGCCAAAGAACCCATCAACCGTAAAGGGCGTTGGCGACGATGCTGCCGTAATAAACCCCAAGGGTAAACGCATGGTAGTTACCACCGATTTAATGCTAGAGGGTATCCATTTCGATTTAACGTACTTCCCGCTTAAACACCTTGGATACAAGGCTATTGTTACAAATATTTGCGATGTTTACGCCATGAACGCCCAGCCCAAACAGGTAACCGTATCCGTTGGCCTATCAAAGCGGTTCTGCCTTGAGGATGTGGAGGAGCTGTATGCTGGCATTTACCTTGCCTGCGATAAGTATGGGGTTGATTTGGTGGGTGGCGATACCACCTCGTCCATGACTGGGCTTACCATAAGCGTAACGGCCATTGGCGAGGCCGACGAAAAGTTGCTTTGCTACCGCGATGGGGCAAAGGAAACCGATCTTATTTGTGTTACTGGCAACCTTGGTGCGGCCTATATGGGGCTACAGCTGCTTGAGCGCGAGAAGCAGGTTTTTATGGCCGATCCCAACGCCCAGCCACAGTTGGAAGGGTACGACTACCTAATACAGCGCATTCTTAAACCCGAGGCGCGTAAGGATGCCGTTGAGATGCTAGCCAAAGCGGGCATTAAGCCAACATCTATGATTGATATCTCCGATGGTTTGGCTAGCGAGCTGCTACATATTTGCAAGAGCTCAAAGGTGGGCTGCCGTATTTACCTAGATAAAATTCCAATCGATCAGGAAACATTCAGGCTATCGGAAGAGATACAGATAGACCCACTTGTGGCTGCGCTTAATGGTGGCGAGGACTACGAGCTACTATTCACTGTACCCCTTTCACTTCACAAGGAGATAGAGAATATGGGTGTTTCCATTATTGGCCATATAACGCATCAGGATAAGGGCGCAGCGCTTATAACCCCCGAGGGTAGCGAGATTACCATTAAGGCACAGGGCTGGAAATAGCATTGCGCCTACAGGCTAAGCTAGGACAACTATAGTTAGACGTTAGACTTTATAAAGTGCCAGTTAACTACCCAATCCATAAAAGTGGTATTGTGGTAACTAAATATAGTCTAACGTCTAAATGTTAACGCCTAACAGCGTACACCGCATAGTAACGGGGAGTAAACATGCGCAGAATGGGGCGTATGCCAAGTTTATGAATGGGCGAAGTCCATTTGGCTCTATCCACAATTGTCCATCCAGCTTTCTCTAGCAGCATGTCGAATTGCCAATCCTCAAACTCGTGGTAGTGCTTGTCCCACTTATCTGTTTTACTTTTGTATGCAGGCGCAAACCAAAGACGTAATGGGATAGTAGCAGGTAGATCCCTAAGCAAAGGGAATGGCGATACTAAATGCTCTAGAATCTCCAAAGCGGTAACAAGTTCAACCCCTTCGGTTTTTGCAACCTGTTCAAAATGCAAATCCAAGTCCTCCCCTTGGGTGTTTGTTACTTCAAACCCATGGTTTATCATTATCTCGGAGAAAGCATTCTTTGTTCCCAAGTCAAGAACGCGTAAGCCTTTTCTGGTGGCAAAATGTTTTGTTATAAAATCGAGCGTACGGTTATATCTACGCAAGTGAAGATTCCCCATATAGCTAAAGTTTGGTAAGTGAAAGTAACACTATTTTATTAAAATAAACCAATGCATAAAACAATTAAAACCAAGCCTAGCAACATTTACATGTAAGCCAAAACCATAAATAAGCACTAGGAGCATAAAATAATTACATTTGTCATAAAAAGCGGGTTTCACAATGGTAAACTACAAAGAGTACTTTAAGCTTTCCTTCCTTTATACTGTAGTGGCGGCCTTCCCCAATGTACTCCAGCTAATAGTGTACCCAATTATTGAAGGGAAAAACAAGCTTACTGCTTTTGATTTTGGTCATTTAGCTATAACCGAAGCCATTACCACCTTTGCCTTTATTGTTATTCTTTTTAGCATGGGAAGCGGGATTTCCCGTTTTTACTACGATTACAAACACTCCAAAGAGGGCTACAATAAGCTAGTTTCCACCACATACAATGGCATTTTGGTTAGAGGGGCGTTGCTACTGGGTTTATGCCTGATTATAAGTCCATTTGTAGGTAACCTTTTTAGTGATATAGCGCTTCAGGATTTTGGCCGCTACGGCTTTGCTCTGGTTATAACAGGAATAAACCGCTCCATTATAACGGCAGCAGTTTCGCTATACAGGAATGAAAAAAGGGTATCATCCTTTATTCTGGTAAACGTTGCATCGGGAATATTTAGATCAACTTTCCAAGTTGGGGGCATCTTCCTTTTTGAGATGTCGTTTGTTGGATATGTTTACGGAACAGCAGTAGGAGGCTCAATGGTGTCGCTTGCTATTTTAGCGTACAGCTGGCATAAACACGGGCTGCATTTTACCAAGAGCATACGCACAGAGGTTTACAAATTTGCCTCCCCCCTTTTTCAGTATGAGCTTATTAGCTGGGGGTTGGGTTTTGCCGATAGATTCTTTCTAATGGATAGCCCTCTAAAACTAGGGATTTACGACAATGCTATGAAGTTTGCTCTGGGCATACAGCTGGTAATTCAGGGACTCACAAGCGCTACCCAGCCAGAGATATTTGAGCTGATGCACAAGGGACTAAAGGAGAATATGCAAAGCATTAAGTCCCTTTCTAACATGTTCATAATGCAAGCCATTGCCATTATTGCACTGGCCATAATTCCCGTAATGGTTTTTATATCTGTATTTTACGAAACAGATTTAAGGCTGTCGGCTACACTTATTTCCATTGTTTTTATAAGATATATACTACGCGCACAGTATCAGGTTTTCTCCATTCCGCTACTATTCAACAAAAAAACCAAGGTTTTTTCTATAATCAATACCGCCATTCTTGTTCTTAACATAGGCCTTAACTGGCTTCTTATTCCCATATTATCAATTTACGGAGCCATAGTGGCTTTGCTCTTCTCCT
>ENA-UPXM01006366-UPXM01006366.1-activated-sludge-metagenome-genome-assembly--contig:-NODE-6366-length-11006-cov-6.362067_pt1 | contig 11006 bp, 5 predicted proteins | sample MGYA00238178_ERZ772708 | MGnify/ENA primary metagenome ERZ772708 (study PRJEB29002, sample SAMN05720212) | activated sludge metagenome | isolation source: anaerobic digester from wastewater... | reverse complement strand
TGGTAGATTCCTGCAAAGAATGCGAAAGCTGCAAACAGGATCTGGAACAATATTGTTTAAACGGTTCTACAGGAACTTACAACGGTGCAGATCAACATTTGCAAGGACACACTTTCGGTGGATATTCTGAAAAAGTGGTAGTAACGGAAGCTTTCTGTTTGAAGATCCCAGAAAATTTAGACTTAAAAGCAGTCGCACCACTATTGTGTGCGGGAATTACAACCTGGTCTCCGCTAAAACATTGGAATGTAAAAGAAGGCAGCAAAGTTGCGGTCGTTGGTTTAGGCGGATTGGGACACATGGCGATTAAATTGGCAAAAGGTTTAGGCGCAGAAGTCACTTTGTTTTCCCGAAGTCCAGATAAAATTCAGGATGCGCTCAATTTAGGAGCAGATTCCGTGGTGATTTCTACCTACGAAAATGAAATGGAAAGCGCTAAAGGAAAATTCGATTTGATTATCGATACCGTTCCTTATGATCATGACATCAATCCATATATCAATACGTTGAACATCAGTGGAACCTTAGTTTTAGTAGGTTTTATCGGCAAGATGGAAGATGCACTTTTCACTCCACCGATGATTTTAGGAAGAAGATCTGTTGCAGGATCGGTCATTGGCGGAATTAAAGAAACCCAGGAAATGCTGGATTTCTGTGGTGAACACAACATTTTACCAGAAATCGAGATGATCAATATGCAGGATATCAATGAAGCGTACGAGAGAATGCTGAAAAGTGAGGTTCGGTACCGTTTTGTGATCGACATGCAATCTTTAAAAGATTAATTTTCCTTCAAAAAAAAGCAAATCCGGCTAAAAAATTTCAGCCGGATTTTTTTGTCGTTATTATTGAATAATTTTCTTTTCAATTTTTGATGTTCCATCGATAGGTGCGGTAATTTTTAATCCTAAAACACCGGTAACAATCGGATAAATATTCACATTTCTAAATTCACCAATTCGGTGATTACGTTTAAAAGCTGGCCCAGAAGCGAAGAAGACCGCTTTCATTTCAGGAACTTTATAAGGATTGTACCCGTGTTTCCCCGTGGAAATTTTTTTGCCTTTTTCTACAAATACTTTTGAAGGTTTCGGCACGAGTAAAATCTGTCCGATTCTATTGTAATGATCGTCGCGCTGAGCAAAATTTAATTTTCTTGGAAATCTTTCGTCCAAATAAACATCATAATCACTGGTTTTATTTTGTTTTAATTCGCGGTATACTTTTTTTACTTCTTCAGGATTTTTAACGACAATGCGCACTAAAGTTTGGGCGTTATAGAAATCAAAACGATTTTTATCAAAAAGCATTTCTGGAATCACCAGATGTTTTTCAGCATCAATCTTGATCATCCCGTGATCTGAAACAAAGATAAAATTCACATTTTTTAAGCCCAAATCATTTACTTTTCTCACTAAATTCCCGAAAGCCTCATCGAGAAGATGAACTGCTTTTTCTGTTTCGGGAGAATCTGGCCCGAAATGATGTCCCGCTTCATCAACTTCGGGAAAATAAAGGGAAATAAAATGTGGGCGGTTTGCTTCCGGTAATTTTAACCAATTGATGACTTTATCTACTTTTTCGTTGGGACTGAATTTTTCGTGATAGTGGTAGTAATAACTTGGTCTCATTCCACCCGCATCACTCGCAGAACCAACCCACATCATTGAAGCAGAAAGCATTCCTTGCTTTTCCGCCAAACTCCACAATGGAATTCCGCCGTACCAAGAACCATCTTCTGCATTTTCTTTGTTGCTCATGGCGTAGAATTTTTCTTTTTTATAATCATAAAAATAATTATCGATCAAACCGTGATGAGAAGGATATAAACCTGTGATTAAACTCCAATGATTCGGGAACGTAATCGAAGGAAAACTGGGAATCATTGCTTTTGCAGAAACACCATTTTCGGCATATTTCACCAGATTTTTAGGATTATATTTTTCAAAATAATCGGATCTGAAACCATCTGCAGAAATTAAGATTACATAAGGTTTCGAAAGAGCTTCCGCGGAATTTTTTCTATTGGGTATCACGACTTGCGCTGTATCTACTTGAGCAAATACAACAGAAAAGACCAGAATAAACAGAAGTGCAAATAATTTTTTCATGAGTTCAAATTAGCGAACAAATGTAGGGGAAATCCATTGAAATTGAAGGAGCAAAATCTCTGTAAGACGCATCATTTATACCTTAAAAGGGAGAATAATAAACGATTTCACCCATTTCACTTTACGACCTTTCTAACAAAAACAGAAAATGAGTTAAATTTTACTAAGAAAATACTACATTTGCGAAGATTTCTATCCTTTATTATGAAAAAAATTCTATTCTTTTTATTTGTATGTTTTTCGATAACAGCATACGCGCAACTTGACCGTGAACATTGGTTTGCACCGATGATGGATGAAGTGGGAAACAGCAATCAATATCAATCAATTTACATGTCGACCAACGAGGTAACTCCGTTTAATGTTGATATTTATTCGAATAATATTATTGTTGCGACAGTCACTATTAGCAAAAATAATCCCGTAAAATATAGTATTGCCAATGCCCAAAGAAGCAGAATCATTACTACTAATTCCAATGATCTTTTCAAACCCATCGGAATGGGATTTTATTTGAAAGGAGCTAAACCATTTTTTGCAAGTTTGAGATTTTCCATAAGAAACCATGGAGAAATACAAACTTCGAAGGGAACCGCTGCTTTAGGAACAGAATTCCGCGCGGTGATGGCTCCAATTACAGTGATCAATGGAATTTTGAATTTCATGAACAGTATTTTGGCGACCGAAGATAACACGCGAGTTACCATTACCAATTTTAATCCGAGCGTTACGTTTGCCGATTTTGTTCCCAGAACCCAATTTACTTTTGTCTTAAACAAAGGACAATCTTATATTATAGAAGGAACGGGTGATTACGCTTCAAATTCCACGGGATATATTGGCGCAAAAATCGTTTCTGATAAACCTGTAATTATCGCCAATGGTAATTTTAATGGGCAATATGCAGGAAATTTTACCGGTTCATCGGATATTTTAATGGATCAAGGAGTTCCTATCGATAAATTAGGTCAGGAATTTGTTCTCATGAAAGGGAATGGTGATCCAAGCTCCAATATGGAAAAGGGACTTATTCTAGCGACAGAAAACGGTACAGATATTTATGTCAATAATGGAACTTTACCTGTGGCAACTCTGAACGCCGGACAATACTATCTTACTGCGAATTCTGCCTACATCAATCAACTAGGTTCCGGGAATTACAATATGTTTATTCGTGCGACCAAAAATGTTTATGTCTATCAATTATTAGCGGGAGCAAATGCTTCCTCAGAAGCTACGGGAGGTTTCAATTATATTCCACCATTAAACTGTTATTTGCCGAAAAAAATTGATGAAATCGGCAAGATTGAGGAAAACGAATATTCCTCGAATGGCGTTACGTACAGCGCAACAGTTCCTACCAAACTCAATATCATCACCGAAAGTGGTGCGACTGTAGATGTAAAAAGAAACGGCACCTCATTGATCCTCAATTCAAGCAATGGTCCTTTTCCTGTCTTAGGAAATTCTAGTTGGGTCACTTATTCTGTTTCAAATATTACCGGAAACATCGCTATTTTCTCTTCTAAAGCAGTTACTGCAGGAATTTCTGCGGGAAATGACGCGGTTGGTTACGGTGGTTACTTTGCAGGATTTTCTTCGATTCCTTTGATTACAAAAACAGTGGGAGATTGTCTTCCGGGAGTTAAATTAGAGGTTACAGAAGGTTTCGACAGCTATCTTTGGTTAGAAAAAGTGGGCGGTGTTTATGTTCCGGCTTCAGGAATTAACAATACTTTCCAATATTTACCTACTCAAGCTGGAATTTATGCAGTAAAAGTAAAACAAGGTTCTTGTGATGAAATACAAACACGCGATTTTAAATTTTATAACTGTACAACTTATACCAATTATGAATTTGATACGTGCACAACACAAATTGTAACACCTATTTTTGCGCTTAGTTCTCAAGCAATAAATTCCGGAACATTAAAAATTGACACTCCACCAACAAAAGGAACTGTTGTAATTAATGCAAACGGAACCATTACGTATACTGCAAATCCTAATGCAACAGGAACTGATACTTTCAAATTTTCTTTTTGTGGGATTGGTACCATTCCAGATTGTGAAGCGGTACAAGCAACAATTCATCTCAATCAAATCGAAAATTATGATGTAGTTCTCAACGAATGTTCCGCAACTTCCACAGCAACGTACAATTTAACTGCTTCTGCGATAACTCCAGATGCGACAGTGATCAAAAAATATTTTACTGATGCTGCATTTACCAATCAAATTCCTGCGGCACAATTAACCAATTATACTTCTGCGCCAGGATTTGTTTATGTACAGCTTAACAATGCTTTTGGTTGTTCTGAAACTGCGAAAATTGAATTAAAAATAACTTCAGCCCCGGTTGTAACTCCTTCACTTTATACCCAACAAATATGCGACGAAGATATAGATGGAATTATTGACGGGAATTACAAAGTGAATTTAACCGCGATTACTCCAACAATTGTTCAAAATCCAAGTGCATTTGTTGTGAAATATTACGCAACTCAACCGCAAGCAATTGCAGGAGGAACCAACAATATTACCGGAAATTACACTTTTACAGCAAATACTTCAGTTTGGATTCGAGTGGAATCTCCAAGTATTTGTCCGCCGGTTATCAAAGAAGTTTTCTTAACCACTGGAACAAAAGCTGCTTTGATCACCCAAATTGCAACAATCCCAGTATGTGATTTGCTCGAAAATAATACAGAACCCGTAATTCTTTCAGATTACATTTCTTTATTTACAATAGCTGCAGGAAATTCTGCTACTTATTACGATACCATTGCCAATGCGCAAAACAATCAGAACGCCATCAATGTTAACCAAACAATTACTGGCAATCGCACTTTTTATTATCGGATTAATGTTCCTGGTTTCTGTGCGAATATCGGAACTTTAAATATTGAATTTAAGAAAGGAACGCCTTCAACAACGCTTCCACTTTCAGTTACAGTTTGCCAAGGAAATACCACCACTTTGAATGTAGGTTCTGGTTATAGCGGTATTCTTTGGAGCACCGGTTCAACTTCGACTACGATTACAGTAGGTGCGGGAAATTATTATGTAGATTTAACGAATGCTTCTGGCTGTGTTTACCGACAAAATGTAACCGTAGTAGATTCACCAAAACCTAATTGGAATATTGCTGCGTACAATGCAACCAATTGCGATGATGATTTCGACGGCATTATTAAAGTAAATTTAAATAACGTAACTCCTTTAATTTTACCCAACTTTGCTTCATTTACCGTAGAATATTTCTCTGATTCAGCTTTAACGCTTCCAATTGCAAATCCAGCGAATTTTAGTTATTCTGCAAATACCACGATTTTTGTAAGAGCAACTTCCACGGTTTGTCCGACAGAATCGAGACCAATTGATTTTAAATTTGGGATTTCTCTGCCTTTAATTAAACCAATCGACACCACGACGATCTGCGATAATGACCTGAACAATTCCGAAAACATTAATTTAGGAAATTACCGAACACTCTTTACCGCAGATGCAACGGTGACCATTAAATATTTTGCAACTTTAGCCAATGCACAAAATAATACTGCGGCAATTCCGGCTGCTCAAACCATTACTGGCAATAAATCGTTTTATTACAGATTTGCAAAAGCAGGTTTCTGTGATGTGATCGGAACGTTGAATATTACTTTTAAAGCTTCTACTCCTTCGACACTTCTTCCGGCATCAGTTACGGTTTGTCAAGGGAATACAACCACTTTGAATGTAGGTTCCGGTTTTAGCGGTATTCTTTGGAGCACCGGTTCAACTTCAACCTCGATTACTGTAGGTGCAGGAAATTATTTCGTGGATTTAACGAATGCTTCCGGGTGTGTTTACCGACAAAATGTAACCGTTGTAGATTCACCAAAACCAATCATCAATACTTTGGCTTACAACTCCACAGTTTGCGACAACAACTTCGATGGAAACAGTGATCCCATTAATTTCAATACGATAACGCCGGTTATTGTTACTAATTTTACTGCAAATCCAGGAATTTTTAATGTTCGGTATTATCTTAATCAAAGCGATAGAGATTTAGGAAACAGCAACACCATTCCCAATCTTACCAACTGGACTTTTTCTACCAACACCACCGTTTATGTAAGAGTAGAATCTGCAGTTTGTTCATTTGAAAAAGGGCAAATTGATTTTAAATTTGGGATTTCTCTGCCTCTAATTAAAACAATCGACACCACGACGATCTGCGATAATGACCTGAACAATTCCGAAAACATTAATTTAGGAAATTACCGAACAATCTTTACCGCAGATGCATCGGTGACCATTAAATATTTTGCAACTTTAGCCAATGCACAAAATAATACAGCGGCAATTCCGGCGGCTCAAACCATTACCGCTGACAAAACATTTTATTACAGATTTGCAAAAGCAGGTTTCTGCGACGTGATCGGAACGTTGAATATTAGTTTTAAAGCTTCTACTCCGACTGCATTGCTCAATTCTTACACGGTTTGTGCAGGTTCTTCCCAAACGCTTACTGCCGAATCAACGTACACCGCGTACCTTTGGAAAAAAGGAGCGACTACCGTTTCGACCACTCAAACTGCAGTTTTAAGTGGAGGAGTTTATACCGTTTCATTTACAAATGCTTCTGGTTGCGTCTTCACAAAAAATATCACCATTCTCGAATCTCCTAAACCGATTTGGAAAGTGGCAACGTATAACGCAACGAATTGTGATGATAATTTTGATGGAATTATTGCGATCGATCTCACGAAAGTAACACCAGTAGTTTTACCGAATTTTACTTTATTCACCGTAGAATATTTTACTGATGCTGCGCTGCTAAATCCGATAACAAATCTTATCAACTGGACGTACTCTGCGAATACTACGATTTATGTGAGAGCAAGTTCCCCATATTGTCCAGCGGAGACGAAATCAATTGATTTCAAATTTGGGAATAATCTTCCTTTAATTAAAAACGACGCTACTGTAAAAGTTTGTGATGATGATTTCGATGGAATTAAATCGGTTAATTTGTCGAGTTATATTTCTGAATTCACAACGGATTCTGGAGTTACTGTATCGTACTTTGGAAGTTTAGCAGATGCTCAGAACAGCGTAAATACCATTTCAAGCGCTGTCACAGTAACTAGTTCTGGAATTTACTATTTAAGATTTCACAAAAATTTATTCTGTGATGTCATTGGTAAATTAACAGTCAATATTCAAAAAGCCGTAAAATCTGATATCTTAAAAAACAAGGATATTTGTCCGGATGCAACTACAACTTTAGATGCAGGAGCTGGTTTTGATAATTATTTGTGGAGTACTGGTGAAAAAACACAAACGATCAATGTTCCTGTAGGAAATTATTGGGTTGAACTCACGACGAATGGTTGTACTTATAAGCAAAATGTTTCTGTAAAAGCAGTTTCTTTACCAACCATTACGAGCGTAGAAATCAAAGGTTCTACCGTGACTGTGACGGTAACCGGTGGAAATCCACCTTACCAATATGCGATTGACAATGGAAATTATCAATCATCCAACATTTTCACCAATGTACGCGGCGGTGACCACACCATTTACGTAATTTCGGCAGATAATTGTACGCCGGTTTCTGCCAATATCGATGTCATCGAATTGTACAATGTGATTACGCCAAATGGTGACGGCATGAATGACATCCTTAATTATTCCGCACTGTTGAAAAAAGAAGAACCTTTTATCCAGATTTATGACCGATATGGAAAATTAGTTTTCACTGGTGATAAAAACAATCGGTATTCTTGGGACGGAAAAGCCTTCGGGAAATTAGTCAATACAGAAAGCTATTGGTATATCATGAAATGGAAAGAACCGGGATTCTCAACCGTAATGGAATACAGCGGTTGGATTTTGGTTAAAAACAGATAATTCAAAAGCCAATTTTACAATAAATAAAAACCTGAATTCAATTGAATTCAGGTTTTTATTTGGCTTTAAGGGAAAATGTAAATCGCTATACAAGAAAATTTATTCTGCTAAACCTTCTTTCAATTCATTAATAAATTGATTCGTTTTTATTTTCAGTTCTTCCAATCCATCATTATTAAAAATTACAAAATCAGCAATTTTTATTTTATCTTTTTCTGGCATTTGCTTGTTCATCACGGCTTCAACTTCCCGATATGTTTTACCGTCGCGATCCATTACTCTTTTAATCCTGATGTTGTCATCTGCCGTTACCAATATTGATTTGTAACAACTTTCATTGAGTTTTAATTCAAATAAAAGTGCAGTTTCTTTAAAAATGAAGGGTGTTTTCTGCTCAGAAATCCAGTTTTCAAAATTAATTTTTACTGCGGGATGAATGAGTGCGTTAAGCTGTAACCGCAATTGATCATCTTTAAAAATAATTTCGCCCACATATCTTCTGTTATAAAATCCGTTCTCATCATAGGAATTCTCTCCTAAAAGTTCTTTGATTTTTTGCTGAAGTTCTGCATCATCATTCACGATTGTTTTTGCTCGGACATCCGAATAATAAACGGGAAATCCGGCTTCTTCAATAAATTTTGATACGGTGGATTTTCCGGAGCCAATTCCGCCCGTTATTCCAATAATTTTTACCTTTTTCCTGGGTTCAGGTTCGGTCTCTTCTTCTATCATACTTTTTATATTGTTCTATTTTTAATACCCAAAAACTTCATTCATACTAAAGGTTTCATCTAACCGAATTCCTTTTTCGGTCATTTTCAAACTTGCGAGTTCGTTGTGCGCATCATGTTCGAAAAACAAAAGATAGTCATTATCCACGCACTGTTTCAAAAATTTTCCTTTTTCTTCCATGGTTAAAAGAGGTCGAGTATCATATCCCATCACATAAACCTGCGGAATATGACCGGAAGTTGCAATTAAATCGGCCGCAAAAACAATCGTTCTCTCCTGATATTGGATCACGGGAAGCATTTGTTTTTCGGTATGACCATCCACAAAAATCACATCCATTTTCAGATCAGGTGCAAAACCGTAATTTCCACTGGTTGGCGTTGGTAGAAAATTCAATTGACCACTTTCCTGCATCGGCAGAATATTCTCTTTCAAAAAACTTGCCTTTTCTCTGGGATTTGGTTCAGTTGCCCATTTCCAATGATTTTCATTCGTCCAGAAATTTGCATTTTTAAAAGCTGGTCTGTAACCGGTTCGGTCATCATTCCACTCAATTGCACCACCACAATGATCGAAATGAAGATGCGTTAAAAAAACATCGGTAATATCGTCTCTCACAAAACCGTATTTTTTTAGACTTTTATCCAACGTATCATCTCCCCAAAGGGAATAATGACCAAAGAATTTTTCGTCTTGTTTATTTCCCAAACCACAATCGATGAGGATTAGTTTTTTTCCGTCTTCCACTAAAAGCGAACGGGTTCCGAGTTCGATTAAATTATTTTCATCGGCAGGATTCGTTTTCTGCCAAAGCGTTTTTGGCACCACACCAAACATGGCACCACCATCTAATTTAAATTTTCCGCACTGGATTGGATATAGTTTCATACTTTTTAATATTTATTTTTAACGCGAAGTGCGCAAAGTCTTTTTTGATTGCTACCTGCATTGCATTCTTTTTTTGTAATTCGCAAAGGCGTTAACACTTAGCAAAGGATATTTTTACAAATTGTTTGCGATTCTTTTCACACCATCTTTAAATAAAACAGAGTGAAAATTGAGTACTAATACTAATTTACAGCCAGTTATTCTCAAATAATTTAGGAGTTGATAGGTGTGATAACTATTGATTTCAGGAACCGCTTTTATTTCTACAATAACTTTATCTTCTATAAGCAAATCTAATCTAAATGCTTTCTCAATAACCAATTCTTCATATTCTATTGAAATATTTTTTTGTTTTTCAACTTTTATCCCCTGTTTTTTTTAATTCATAAACCAAACATTCCTCATACACCATTTCATAAAGCCCAACTCCAAGTTTTCGATGAATTTTTAAACCAGATTCAAATACTAATTTTGAAATTTCATTTTCACTCCTATTTCATTTTTATTGAGTTTTAATTTTTAAATTAACCCTTTGCTCAGTGAAACGCCTTTGCGAACTTAATATTCAGTTAGAAATTATTTTCTTTGCGCACTGTTGCGTTTAAATCATCTTCATTTTTTCAGCAATTTCTTTTGAACTTTCATTGTTTGATTGCTCTAAATTAAGAATAATATTTTCAAAATCAAGTTTATTTCTATTTTGGCTTAATTTATTGGCAATAAAAATTTCTGTCGGAAAAATATGTATTCCAAAAGCACCTTTAATTTCTTTTTTCACCAATTCATCGCCCATATTTTCCACCAACATCGGACATTTTTGGGTCTTTTCATATTTAAAAGTGAGCTTTTCCAAATGTTGAAACAATTCTTCATCGTTCATCAATTTCACTTTCCCACGAATTTGTACGGCTTCGTAATTCCAGGTTGAAACGTTGGTTTTTTCGTACCAAGATGACGAAATATAAGAATGAGCACCTAAAAAATCGCACAAAACCTCATCGCCATCTTTCAAAACTTTTGCCTGAAAATTAGCTTTGGAAATATGCGTTTCCAAATAAAAATTTCCATCATTTTCATTCAACAAAAACATCGAATGCGTTGCCAATAATTTTTCTTTATCAGAAATTAAAAGCGCAAAAGCATTTTGACCGATGATTTTCTTCATCAATTCCGCGTCTTCGCTTCGGTAAATTTTTGGGATATACATTTTTTGTCAATAAATAATTAAAAAAGCTCATCCGGTCTTCTCGGCACAGAAATCCCCAAATGTTTATACGTTCTTCGTTCATTTCTTGTCCTTTGTTCATTTATTTTTAATTTGTATCTTTGCAAAAGAAATTAGTTATCTAATGATAAAAAAGGATTGGGGTG
>ENA-UPXM01006365-UPXM01006365.1-activated-sludge-metagenome-genome-assembly--contig:-NODE-6365-length-11007-cov-5.871439_pt1 | contig 11007 bp, 8 predicted proteins | sample MGYA00238178_ERZ772708 | MGnify/ENA primary metagenome ERZ772708 (study PRJEB29002, sample SAMN05720212) | activated sludge metagenome | isolation source: anaerobic digester from wastewater... | reverse complement strand
CATCAAATCGGTAAAAGCGCTCTATGCCGACAAAAAAGTATTGGGCGTTTTCCAACCGCATCTTTACACGCGCACCCGCGATTTTTACAAAGAATTTGCGGCTGCTTTGTCGCATCTCGACGAAGCTATGTTGGTAGAGCTTTACCCTGCACGCGAGCAACCGATTGAAGGCATTTCGTCAAAAACTATTTTTGATGAAATAACATGCCCAAAAACGCTAACCACAAAAGAAAAACTGATAGAAACACTAAAAAATAAACAATTTGATGTACTTTTGACACTTGGAGCCGGCGATATTGATACCTATTTGCCGAAAATAGTGGAAGCTTTGAAAACCAAACGGTAAATCAATAACTTAGAAAATGAAAATCTGGAAAATCATACTTATTTGCATAAGCGTAACTTTAACAGCAGGTTACCTGATTTTTGCTTTGGTTTTCATTCCTAAAACAGACACCATGATTTGTACGGGTATCAATGTGGAAATTTTGGATGCCGACAGCAAGCAATTTGTATCCGACAAAGAGATTAAACAACTCATTGACAGTCGCAATCCGCACATTATCGGAAAAAAGTTCGCTGACATTGATTTTGCCAAAATTGAAAAAATTGCAAAAGAGCATACAATGGTAAAAATGGCTGCTTGCTACAAATTGCAAAACGGAAACTTAAAAATAGACATCACCCAACGACAACCTATTTTCAGAGTTATTTCCGGCACACGAAATTACTATATCGACATAGAAGGCAACGAAATGCCGACATCGATAAACCACTCCGTTTATGTGCCGATTGTAACCGGAAATGTGAATAGTAAATTTATCAAAGACAAGTTATTCGATTTTATTGTATTTTTGCAAAATGACAAATTCCTGCGCTCGCAAATAGAACAAATTCACGTCTGCCCAAATATGGAAATCGAATTGGTGCCGCGAGTCGGACAACACATTATCTATTTAGGGCAAATAGACGGTTACGAAGAAAAATTGGAACGTCTTCTTATTTTTTACGAAAAAGGGTTGAGCCAAACGGGATGGAATCAATATACGGGCATTAGCCTAAAATACAAAGACCAAGTGGTCTGCACAAAAAAGAAACAATAACATATACACTGCTTATGAATTCGGAAATTATTGTAGCCGCAGATTTTGGAAGTTCCAAAATTGCCGTCATGGCCGGACAAAAAAACGCCGACGGAAAAATAAAAGTGCTCGGAGTAGAACAAGACCAGACTCCGGTCGACAGTATCCGCAGTGGATTGATTATCAAGCCATCGGACGTATCGTATAAAATTAACACACTGATGAAACTTTTAGAGAATCGCATCCAAAAGCCTATCTCTAAATTCTACATCAATCTGAACGCCCACTCTATGCGCACTTGCAAGGCTTCCACTACTCAAACCATAGAATCCGGCAAAGAAATTGACCAAGCTATTTTGGATAAAATGTTAATGAGCGTGAAGCAAACGGAAATCAGCAACCGTCATATACTTCACGTTACGCCGCAAGAATACCAATTGGACACAGAGCCAATAAAAGACCCGCTGAACAGCATAGGAAGTCAACTCATTGGCAATTACGTAATTACAATAGGAAAAACGGAAATTCTGGACAATATACAAAAAAGCGTAGACCGTTCGGGCTATACTAGCGAAGAGTGCATTATTTCACCTTTGGCTACATCAATGGCATTGCTGTCAGACACAGAAAAAGAGTTAGGTTGTCTCCTGCTCGACTTTGGCGCAGGCACCACTTCGCTCTCCATTTTCAAAGACGGCTATTTGCGCCATTTTGCCATTATTCCATTCGGCGGCAAACACATTACCAGCGACCTTAAAGATTTGAATATTAGAGAACAAGATGCCGAAAAACTAAAAGTACTGAAAGGTGCTGCCCGAACAATCGACATAAAAAAGAGCCTCAAAATACAAGTACCGTCGAACATTGAAGGTATTGAACCTCAAGTGGTTAGCAACAAAGATATTGCTATCATTATTGAAGCACGATTGAGAGAAATACTTAATTTTGTGAAAGAACAGATAAAAAAATCGGGCTACGCCGACAAATTAGGTGCGGGCATCGTCATTACAGGCGGCGCATCGCAATTGGAAGGTCTTGATACACTTTCGAGTGAAATTTTAGAATACAACGTGCGCAAAGGTTCTTGCGAAAACATTTTGGACAAAGAATCGGCAGAATACAATTTGCCGGAATACACATCTTTAATCGGGCTAATGCTTTACGGCAAAGCCAACTGCATCAGTTCGGCAAAAAATGAGCAAGGCAAAAAACCTAAACTGCCGCGCAAAAATATTTTTGGAAGGGTTAGCGATAAAATGGTGAGCCTTTTCGATGATGAATCACCAATCAACGATAAAAAATAACATTTAAACAAATAATATCATGGGTTTAGTCCAATTTGAAATGCCAAAAGTAAGTACTTCCATCATTAAAGTGATAGGCGTAGGCGGAGGTGGCAGCAATGCCGTCAATCACATGTTCCGCGAAGGAATTACCGACGTGTCGTTCGTTGTGTGCAACACCGATGACCAAGCACTCAAAAAATCGCCCGTTCCCATACAAATACAATTGGGAGTGAACATTACCGAAGGCTTAGGAGCCGGAAGCAAGCCGGAAGTAGCCAGAGAAGCCGCTATCGAATCGCTTCCCGAAATAGAGAAAATGCTTAGCGACAATACCAAAATGGCTTTCATCACGGCAGGTATGGGCGGAGGCACCGGCACCGGAGCCGCTCCTGTCATTGCCGAAGCCGCCAAAAAGCTGGGCATACTCACCGTTGGCATAGTAACCATACCGTTTGCTTTTGAAGGCAAACGCAAAATTATGCAAGCACTCGAAGGTGTTCGGCAAATGAGCAAACACGTCGATGCCATACTGATAATCAACAACGAAAAACTTCGCGAAATCTATCCCGACATAGAACTGTCGAACGCTTTCAACATTGCCGACAACGTATTAGCCAACGCTGCCAAAGGCATTGCCGAAATTATTACCGTTGACGGCTATATCAACGTCGATTTTGCCGATGTGTACACCATTATGAAAAATGGCGGCGTGGCAGTGATGAATACCGGACGCGCTACCGGCGAAAAACGCATTACCAAAGCCATTGAAAATGCACTCGATTCGCCCTTGTTAGACAATCGCAATGTGCACGAAGCCAAGAAAATACTTTTGAGCCTATATTGCTCTACCACCAACAAAATAGTGATGGAAGAAGTGTCTGAAATCAACGAATTTATGGACAAAATGGGTGAAGATATCGAGGTTATTTGGGGCGTAACTTTCGACGAAGACTTGGGCGACGATGTGAAAATTACCCTTATTGCTACCGGTTTTGGTAACGACAGCATACTCGAAGAGATGATGAAAGAAGACGAATTGGACGATGACGAAGAACCATACGACGAAACATCTGCGACGGTAAATCAAATCCAGCAGGATACCAAAACAAAATGGATGAAGCACCTATATCCGAGCAAAACCGATGGTTCGCAACTTACCATTTCGCTTGACGATATGGACGACGACGATATTCTCAAAGAAATGGAAAACATTCCGGCTTACAAACGAAATAACAAATAAAAAACAAATTGAAAGTAATACAAATGGACAAATACCTATTTTTAGGTATTTGTCCATTGCGTTTTTATAAGTAACTTTGCAACCAAATAAAAAAAATTATTTGCTTTGACAGCACTCCAAAAAAATAGCATTAAGTGGTTGCTTATCCTATTATTCGTCTTTTACCATATTAATGACGTTTTTTTCACACACGTACATATTGAAGGAACAAAAATAACAACCCACTCACACCCCTATTCCAACCAAAATCACCAGCACTCAAAAACCAACTTCAATCTTATTCAAGCCCTGACATCAGTTCTAACGCTTCTATCTATCGGGGTGGGATTTTGTCTGCTTCCGCTTTTAGCAAAACCCGAACGCATAATTGCTTACTATAAGCAACCTATTACACACTTTCCGCAAACTTCCAATTGTTTACGAGCACCTCCCGTTTTTGCATTGTAAAGAAAATCGCAAGCGATAGCATTATCGCCCAAAAAAGGAATTTAAAGGTGTTAAATAATTTTACACGCTTAATATTCCAGATGTTTTACAATCAAAAAAAATAACAATAAATCATGAAAAAAATTACTTTTTACCGCATTGTTGCGGTAGTCGTCTGCTGTGTTTTTGCAGCCGACGGTATCATAGCACAAAATCAACAAAGAATAAGAAGTCAACAGCACGGCGCAACGGAGACAGCTCACAAAGGACAATTGAGCGATGCCCATCTTATAGGAGATGTGGTGGACAAACACTCCGGCGAACACCTGCCGTTCATCAATATACAACTTAAAGGCACGTCGATAGGCACTACTACCGACGAAACGGGGCACTATTTCCTTAAAAACCTGCCCGTCGGAGAATTTATTCTTCAAATATCGTGTGTAGGCTACGACAGCCAAGAAATTCCAATTGAAATTGTACAGAACACAACTCAAGAAATCAATATTGTACTGGAAGAATCGACCACCAATATCGACCAAGTGGTTGTTACCGGCAACAGATACGAAACCAAGCAGCGAGAAACAGCCACAGTGGTTAATATCATTTCTCCGAAACTGTTTGAAAACACCGCATCGTGCAATGTTGCCGAAGTACTTTCGTTTCAACCCGGACTGCGAGTAGAATCGAACTGCCAAAACTGCGGTTACACACAATTACGCATCAACGGACTTAACGGCAACTATTCGCAAATTTTGATAGACGGACATCCGCTAATGAGCTCATTGGCATCGGTTTACGGACTGGAACACTTTCCCGCAGGCATGATTGACCGCGTGGAAGTAATCCGCGGCGGAGGTTCGGCACTTTTTGGTTCCAATGCTATCGGAGGTGTTGTCAATATCATTACCAAAGAGCCTATCCGCAATTCTTGTTCTCTCGAAAACAGCAATATGCTCATCGGCACTTCCGCCTACGACATTAACGGCACATTCAACGCTTCGCTGGTTTCGAACAAATCGCGAGCCGGCGCATTCCTTTTTGGCACCATTCGCGACCGCAGTCCCTACGACTACGACAACGATGGTTACTCCGAAATTCCGAAATTGAAATCATCAACTATCGGATTCCGTTCCTATTACAAAACTTCCAACTATTCTAAACTAAAGGCAGAATATCATCACAGCTACGAATTTAGGCGCGGTGGTGACTCCATCGACCTGCAACCCCACAAAGCCAACGTTGCCGAACAAACAGAGCACCATAACGATGCGGCATCACTCGATTTTTCGCTGTTTTCGGCTGACGGACGCCATTCGGGAAATATCTATTCGTCGCTCCAACATATCAATCGCAACAGCTATTACGGAGGCAATCAAGACCTAAACGCATATGGCACAACCAAAGATTTAACATCCGTTACCGGCTTACAATACAGACTTTCGTGGATGCGTAACAGCAAGTTGCCTGCCGATTTTGTTGTCGGTGCAGAATATTTATATAACGGACTGAATGACGTTATACAAGGCTACAACCATCATATCGACCAACACACCCATTTGTACGGCGGATTTGTGCAAAATGAATGGAAAAACAAAAAGCTCGGTATTTTGGTGGGTGCCCGTTTAGACAAACACAGCATGATACGAAAACCCATTTTTTCGCCACGCCTCAATTTGCGCTATGCGCCAATAGAAGCTGTAGTACTACGCGCCACTTATGCCAGCGGCTACCGCGCACCACAAGCGTTTTCGGAAGATTTGCACATTCACTCAGTAGGCGGCGACATACATATTCACACAAACTCGCCGGAACTACGTCCCGAATATTCACACAGCATCAACGGTTCTATTGACTTCTACCAAAAATGGAATCATTTCCATTTGAATATTTTGGCTGAGGGGTTTTACACACAACTTAACGATGTTTTTATAGAAGTGCCGCAACAACAAACCGAAGAAGATTTTGCCAGAGGCATCATTAGGGTTTTGCGCACCAATGCAGAATCAGGAGCTTACGTGGGCGGTATCAATCTTGAGGCAAAACTTGCCTACAAAAAACTGTTTGCAATACAAATGGGCTACACCTACCAGCAAAGCAACTATTTCGCACCGCAACAATGGGGCGAAGATACTACTACGGCTCCTGAAAAACGCATGCTACGCACACCCGACCACTACGGCTACGTTACAATGGACTTTTACCCGTTCAAAGGTTTCAGTACGTCGCTTAATGGCGTACTTACAGGTCCTATGCTTGTGCCTCACTTTGCCGGATATATTAGCCAAGAGCGATTGGAAAAGACTCCGACTTTTTTCGATATGGGCATCAAAGTAGCTTACGACATACAGCTAAAAGAGTCTATCGTATTACAAGTAAATGGCGGGGTAAAAAATATTTTCAACAGTTATCAGAAAGATTTCGACAAAGGTGCCAATCGTGACTCGGGATATATTTATGGTCCTTTGGAACCGCGCTCGTTTTATTTAGGATTAAAATTTAATATTTAATTCTCTAAAACAATATATAAATATGCCGCTACTGATTAAGTTAGCGGCATATTTTATAGTTAACCAATTTGATTGTGGATTTACAAATTGACAAATTGTGACCAACCGCTCTAAGCGGTTTGTCGCGTTAGTTGTCGCTTACCAATGGGACGAACGGACTTAAAGCCGTTAGTCCCCTACATTTACAGTTTTTTAGCGCAAGTTTATAAACTTGTGCTTTTTTATTAATTCAGTTTCATAACTGAATAAATTTGCACCCTGAGCAGAGCAACTACACTGAGCTAAATTATTCTTTCTCGTCTTTGCTTTTCGCTTGTTTACTATTTTGCATCACGTCTTTTACTATTTCATCCACAAGATTTTTTGAATCTTCACCATCTTTCTCACGTGCGGCTATTCGTTTACGAGCAGCTTCAATATCTTGTTCTTGTTTTTTCTTTAGTTGAACAAAGATTCTCCCTACAAATGCACTAATTAAAATTGTTCTTAATAAAATATTTGGAAAATTAACCCATATATCATGCCAAGTATATGGCGTTTTATCTGCAAAAGAAAGCCCTCTTCCAGAAGTATCACCAAATAATAAATGTTTTACGATTGTAAATAGTAAAAAAAAAAAAAAAAAAAAACTGATTATATAGACTTTACATCTATATAAATGTTGTTGCTTACTTTTTATTTTATTCTTCATCAGAGTCCCTTATTTGGTGCAAGTTTACTTACCTGCCCTTTTTTATTTGTTCAGTTTCATAACTGAATAGATTTGTGCCAATTTTATGTTTTTTATAAGCGTGAATGCCTGTTTCTATACCACAATATAGGCAGAGCCTACGCTGAGCAAAGGTTAGTTATGTTTCAAGATATAATAAAACAAACCACTAACCAAAAAAATATAATCAAAAAGAAAAAGGCGTTATTTCCTATCTCTTCCCACCCCATAGGTTTTATTGTAGAAAACGTTAGCCCAATTGTTTTAGCCACTATAACAGTCAAAAGGGTACTAATAAATCCCACAATAAAACTTTTCTTTATAAGTATTTTATTTATTTTGTTATTCTTATTCTGCTGACTCTTCCTCTTCTTTTGGTTCATCATAATAAATGTTTTTTATTTAAAATACCCCTATTTAGCGCAAGTTTTCTTACTTGCGCCAATTTTGTGCTAAATAATCGGGATTTATTTGCTCTTAAAGAAATATATCAACGTAATTTTGCGTTCAGTTTTTCTTCAAATGCTTTAATAAGACGTTGCATAATAGAATCTATCTGTTTGTCGGTCAATGTCTTTTCTTTATCTTGCAACACAAAATTTACAGCATACGATTTTTTGCCGTCTTCCAAATTTTTACCTTCGTAAACATCAAATAAGGAAACCTTTTTCAGTAATTTTCTTTCTACATCGAACGCTACCTTTTCAATATCGAAAAACTTGATATTTTTGTCAACCAACAAGGCTAAATCGCGCTTTACCTCGGGGAATTTAGATATTTCCTTGTAAACAATTTTATGTTTTCCGCCCTCGCGCAGGCAACAATTCCAATCTAATTCGGCAAAATAGACCGGCACAGAAATATCGAACCAGCGAAGAATTTCAGGTTTTACAATTCCTATGGTTCCCAAAGTTTTGTCCGAAGCGGTTTTCAATAACAAAGCCTCCGAATAGAGTTCATCGTCTGAATCAACCAATTTCAAACTATCCACTGCAATGCCCATTTTTCGCAATACATTGTCGGTATGAGCGCGCAATTCGTAAAACGATGTCTTTTCGCTTGGACGCAACCAACTCTGCATGGCACGTTTACCCGTTAGCCACAAGCCCAAACGGTAGTTTTCGCCATAGTGCGACAGCGCATCGTCATCTTTGCCTTTCGTGGCATCGTACCAATAGCAGTTGCCCAATTCGTAAAATTTCAAATCGGCATTTTGACGGTTGATATTGTAAGCAATGCTCTCCAAACCGCCGAACAGTAATGTTTGACGCATAACACCCAAATCGTTGCTCAACGGATTCATCAATTTTACGCACCTCTCCAACGGATACTGTTTTAAACGCTCGTAGTAGAGTGTTTTTGTGAGTGAATTATTGAGTATTTCATAAAATCCGCACGAAGAAAGCTGTTCGGAAACCAAATATTGGAGCTTGTTCGTATCCGGTTTTTCACCGTAATTCAGGCTGGAATTGACTTTGGAACTAATTTCAACATTGTTGTAGCCGTAAATGCGCAAAACATCTTCAATAATATCCACATCGCGCTGCACATCAACACGGTATGAAGGAACAGATAAAGTATAAGTATCATTTTCAAAAGATAACACTTTTATTTCCAATCCTTTGAGAATTTTTTCTATCGTTTCGCGTCCAAGTGATTTACCTATCAAACTATCCATTTTCGCTATCGACACCGTAACGGTAAAATCGTTGATTGGAGACGGGTAAATATCGGTAATTTCCGATGCAATTTCGCCGCCTGCCAACTCTTTTATCATCAATGCCGCCAATTTTAACACATAAATTATCTGATTGGGGTCAACTCCGCGCTCAAAACGAAAACTTGCGTCCGTATGCAATCCAAAACGGCGCGCCGTTTTGCGAATAAACACCGGATTAAAATAGGCACTTTCAATGAATACGGAAGTCGTTGCATCGGTAATGCCCGAATCCAAACCACCAAAAACGCCGGCGATACACATCGGTTTCGTGGCATCGCAAATCATCAAATCGTTGGCACACAACGTGCGCTCCACACCGTCCAACGTTACGAATTTTTCGCCCTCTTGAGCCGTGCGTACCACAATTTTATCACCTTCTATTTTGTCGGCATCGAATGTATGAAGCGGTTGCCCGAAAGCGTGCAGCAAATAATTGGAAATGTCCACAACATTATTTATCGGACGTATGCCGATAACATTCAACGTATCTTGCAACCACTTCGGCGATTCTTTAATGGTAACACCACTGACAACCACACCCGCATAGCGCAGACAGGCTTCGGCATTTTTTACGGCAATGTCTATGTTCGATTTGGTTGAATCTACCTTAAAATCGTCCACCGATGGACGTGTCAGACCAAACGGCAGTCCTTTGGAAAAAAAATAAGCTGCTAAATCGCGCGCCACGCCGTAGTGCGAAATGGCATCGGCACGATTGGGGGTTATATCTACTTCAATTACTGTATCATCTTGTACGTTGAAATAGTCTTTTGCCAACATGCCTACTTTCGTTTCGGCGGGCAACACTATAATGCCTTCATGGCTGGTTCCTACGCCTATTTCGTCCTCGGCGCAAATCATACCAAACGATTCAACACCGCGTATTTTTGAGCGTTTTATGGTAAATGTCTCTTCGCCTTGATACAATTTAGTACCAACGGTTGCTACAATTACCTTTTGACCGGCTGCTACATTGGGTGCTCCACAAACAATTTGCAAAGGCTCACCCGAACCGATATTGACCATAGTAACATGAAGATGGTCGGAATTTTCGTGTTTGTTACAAGTCAATACTTCACCCACAACCAATCCTTCGAGCCCACCTTTTATGGTTTGCACTTGTTCTACCATTCCTACTTCCAATCCTATTGAAGTGAGAATTTTAGCCAATTCATCTGCCGAAACGTCCGTTTGCAGGTATTTTTTCAACCAATTATAAGAAATGTTCATAGTACAAAAATAGTAGTTTCAATTTTTCTTTTCAGAATTGCAAAGTTACAAAAAATAGCCGTAGATTATAAATTCTTACCGATTTTTATTTGGCGAAAACGGCAAAAAAGACAAAATGTGTCGGCAACCAATCGGTTACCGACACATTCCAGCAATATAAACTTTTGGTTTTTAAACCGTTTGCTCAATATTCCACACAAAAGCGCGCACGCCGACTTCCTTATTTCGGTTGTCCAACTTTTTGATTGTACTCAACAATTCAGGCACACGGTCGTCGTCCACAACAGTAATGACGGCAGAGTTCATTTCAGGCCATGTATGCGTTCCACGTCTCGGTTCGCCACCGTTTGTTCCACGTCCTTGAACCTGCTCAAAAAAGGTAAATCCACTGATATTCAATTGGTCGAGCATGTATTCCACACGTTCCGTGTTGGCTTGATTAAATACAATAAATACTGATTTCATAGTTCTTTAATTATTACGTTCATTAATTTATTTAGCGTCTTTATCTTTATCCGATAATTGCATAAAAATAAATGTTTCGCGATTCTTTTTATCTTTATCACGTTCGCCATGACGAGACATTACGGCATATAAAACAGGGACTACAATCAGCGTTACCAAGGTCGACACCAGTAATCCACCCATTACCACAATACCCATAGGTTTCCACAGTTCAGATCCTTCACTATTACTCAACGCCATAGGTAACATACCAAGAATAGTGGTAAATGCGGTCATCAATACAGGACGTAAACGTGAAGCACCAGACATAGCAATGGCCTCATTCAGTTCGTAACCACG
>ENA-UPXM01006351-UPXM01006351.1-activated-sludge-metagenome-genome-assembly--contig:-NODE-6351-length-11024-cov-12.243322_pt1 | contig 11024 bp, 11 predicted proteins | sample MGYA00238178_ERZ772708 | MGnify/ENA primary metagenome ERZ772708 (study PRJEB29002, sample SAMN05720212) | activated sludge metagenome | isolation source: anaerobic digester from wastewater... | reverse complement strand
CTCGAGAAATCGGGTTCTTTTCTGTTATGTATTGAAAAAAAGAGTTAACTCTGATAACCTGACTACATAGCCCGGGTGGCGGAATTGGCTTACGCGTACGACTCAAAATCGTATAGGAATAATCCTGTGTGGGTTCGAGTCCCACCCCGGGCACTATGGAAGAGTTAAACAAATACATTAAAGGTCAATTAAGTTCTGGTGTTGATAAAGAAATTATCAAGACAAGGCTTGTTGGTGCTGGCTGGGATTCAAAAACAATAGATTTTGCAATTAATAATTGTCTTGGCGTTAAGGCTTCAAGGAAAAAGATTCTTCTTGGGGTTTTTGTAATTTTATTTGTTTTAATTGGTGTTGGGGGGGTATATGGATATTTCTTCTATACTAAATCACCAAAAGTAATAGTGCTAAAGGCTATTCAAAATATGCAAGAAACTCAATCTTTTAATCATACTGGGGGATTTTTAATTGATTTTAAGGCTGAGAGTGATTTTTTGGGCCCAATTGACGAAAATCTCTTGATTAATTTTGATGGAAGTATTGACAAAGTCAACAATAGTAACGAAGTTAGTTTTACTATTAGTGGGAATCCAGCAATAGAAGGCATTGGGATTACTATAAAAGCAATTGATAATTTTGTTTATGCTAGGATAAACAATGCTCCTGACATTGTATTAACTGAGGCACCGTTTTTGATTGATCAGTGGCTAGGTATAGATATTAGCGAAGCAATGAGTATGGCAGAAATTGATTGGCCCGAAATATCTGAAGCCGAGTTAATAAATTTATTTTTAGAACATCAAGATAAATTTTTAATTATAGCTGAATCTCCACTAACTAACTCTGATTTGTATGTCTATAATATTAGTATTGATAGGGTAGCATTTATGGATTTTATTAAAGAAGCCGAATCTTTGCTTGGAGAAGATTTTGATTATTACGAATTTGAAAATTTACTAAAGTCAATTGAAGATATTAGTTTTGATGTTTGGATTAATAAAGACAGTTTGATGTTTAGTAAGATTGAATTTAGCAATGAATTTAAAGATGATATTGGAAAGCTGAAATTATTCTTATCCATTAACTTTGATAAGTATAATAGTATTGATTCAATAACTATTCCTCAAAATTTTAAAACAGTAGAAGATATTATGATGGATTCTTTTCTATACGAACAAGATACATTTGAGATTTTGAAAGAAACATGATTTGACATAAAATTAAATATTTTGTATATTAATACCGACCTAACTAGTCGGTATTATGAAAATATCTAAGAAGTCTCAATACGGTTTGCGTGCCATGATACATCTTGCCCAGAAAGATGGCTCTTTTTGTTCTCTAAAAGAAATATCCGAAAAAGAATTAATCCCTTTTAATTATTTAGAAAAGATATGTTCTCAAATGGAAAAAGGTGGATTGTTAAAGTCTAGAAAAGGAGTTTATGGAGGTTATGCTTTAGCTAAAAAACATGAAGATATTACAGTTGGTGAGCTTTTTAGGTGTTTAGGCGAAAGGATGTTACTAGTTGATTGTATTGACGGAATCTGTGCTCAAAAGAAGCATTGTAAGTCTATTAATGCTTGGGAGAAAATACAAAAATCATTAGAAAAAACAATAAATTCAATTACTTTAACTAGTTTAATAAAATGAAGAAAATATATCTTGATTATGCCGCCACAACACCAGTTGACCCTAGAGTACTAGAGGCTATGATGCCGTATTTTTGCGATAATTTTGGAAATACAATGTCGCTTCATAGTTTTGGTCAAAAGGCACGAATGGCGCTAGACGAAAGTAGAAAAACGGTTGCCAATTTTATTGGTGCTAAACCAGAAGAAATCATATTTACAAGTTCTGCGACTGAGAGTAATAATTTTGCTCTAAAAGGAATTGCCTTTGCTAATGAAAAAAAAGGTAACCATATCATAATATCGGCTATTGAGCATGCTTGTATTATGGAGAGCGCTAAGTGGCTAGGGGGTAGAGGTTTTAAAATAACTTATGTTCCAGTAGACAGATTTGGTGTTGTGAATGTTGATGATGTTTCAAAAGCAATAACTAAAGAAACAATATTAATTTCAGTAATGCATGTAAATAATGAGTTGGGTTCAATCCAGCCAATAGCTGAAATCGGTCAAATAGCCAAGGAAAACAATATATATTTTCATAGTGATTGCGCCCAGAGCTTGGGTAAAATTCCAGTCAATGTTAACGATTTAAATGTTGATTTGTTAACTGCTAGTGGTCATAAAATATATGGGCCAAAAGGTATTGGAATTCTTTTTGTTAAGAGGGGAGTTAAAATAGAGCCATTGCTAAATGGTGGTGGTCAAGAGTTGGGTTTAAGGTCATCAACATCTAATGTTGCCGGTGCAGTTGGTTTTGCCAAAGCTTTAGAATTGTTTAATCAAGAAGAAAAGATAGCAGAATTAAGAGAATATTTGTGTTCAGGTGTTTTATCAATTCCGGGATCTCGTCTGAATAGTCCCAAGACGGGAGTTCCAGGAATACTTAATTTTTCTTTTTTTGGAGTTGAGGGTGAAGCCATTACAATGCGTCTAGATATAGATGGTATAGCGGTATCTACTGGGTCGGCTTGTTCTTCTAGCAAACTCACTGCTAGTCATGTTCTTTTAGCCACTGGAATGAAGCCAGAAGAGGCTCATGGTTCTTTGAGGGTTTCTATTGGTAGATGGACTACCAAGGAAGACATTGATTATTTTATAAAATCTTTATTAAAAAATATTAATCAATTAAGAGAGATATCTCCATTTAAAAATGTATAGTAAAAAAGTAATGGAACATTTTAATCATCCTAAAAATATGGGCAAGATAGATTGTCCCGATGGGGTGGGTAAGGTTGGTAACATTATTTGTGGTGATGTGATGCATTTATATATTAAAGTTGGTAAAAACGATGTTATTGAAGATATCAAATACGAAACATTTGGATGCGTTGCAGCTATTAGTAGTAGTAGTATGATAACTGAAATGGTAAAAGGCAAAACAATTGTTGAAGCTCTTAAAATTGAAAAAAATAGTATTATTGATTCTCTAGAGGGGTTACCCAAGGCCAAAATACACTGTTCAGTCTTAGCGATAGATGCTCTATCAGAAAGTATATATGATTATTTGAAGAAAAATAAAAGAGATATTCCTGACTTTTTAGAAAAAAGACATAAGATTATCGTTAAAAATTCAAGATAATTGATATAATTCATGTTTATTTGATAATAATGGTTAACAACAAGAAAGTTCTAGTAGCGATGTCTGGCGGTGTAGATAGTTCTGTAGCCGCACAACTGCTTTTAAAGCAAGGGTTTTTTGTTGCAGGTGCTTTTATGGAATTATTGCCCTCGGCTAAAAAGGGCAATGCGCTAAAGGTAGCTAAAAAATTAAAAATACCTTTTTATACTTTTAATTTTAAAAAAGAATTTAAAAAAGAAATTGTAGATTATTCTTTGAAAGAAATTAAAAGAGGAGTAACTCCTAATCCTTGTGTGGTTTGTAATAAAAAGATTAAATTTGGTCTTTTTTTGAAAAAAGCGAAAGAACTTGGGTTTGATTTTGTTGCTACGGGGCACTATGCTAAATCTGAAAATGGAATTATTAAAAGGAGTAAGAGTTCAAAAGATCAAAGCTATTTCCTTTGGCAGTTAAAACAACCAGAAATTAAGAAAATTATCTTTCCTTTAGCTGATTTGTCAAAAGAACAAGTAGAAAAGATGGCGGTTTTTCGCGCTAAAGAATCTATGGATATATGTTTTGCTAGTAATAAATATCTTAAACGAAAAGTTGGCGATATTAAAGATATGAGTGGTGATATTTTAGGTCATCACAATGGAGCATTTAATTATACTATTGGTCAGAGAAAAGGCCTCAATCTTTCTGGTGGTCCATATTTTGTTGTTAGTAAGGATATTAAGAAAAACATATTAGTTGTAACTAAAAATGAGAAAGATTTATATAAAAAAGAGGTGAAATTAAAAAACATTAATTGGGTTTCTCAAAAAAAAGAATTTGTTGATGTTCAAATAAGATTTAATCAAAAGCCAGTGAAAGCAAGAGTAGTAGGGAATAAAATAATATTTAGTAAACCTCAAAAAGCAGTAACACCAGGTCAGTCCGCAGTTTTTTATTCAAAAGATTATTTGCTTGGTGGAGGTATTATGCTATAATGCTAACAATGAATATTATAAAAGCATCGGGTCAAAAAGAGCCTTTTAACGAAGAGAAGATAAGAAACTCTTTAAGGCGTGTTAATCTTGATGAAGCCGATATAGAATATATTGTTTCAAAGGTGAAAAAAAGATTAAAGCCAGGAATTACATCAGATCAGATTTTAAAAATGGTTTTGTCTATGCTTCGAAACAAAGGTATTCATTACAGTTCTAGGTATAACCTTAAAAGAGCAATGATTGATTTGGGACCAACCGGTTATCCTTTTGAAATATTTTTCTCTAAACTACTCAAAGAATATGGCTATAGCGTGGAAGTTGGACAGGTTGTTAAGGGTCATTGTGCCAATCAAGAGATAGATATTATTGCTATCAAAGCTCACAAACACTATATGGTAGAGTGTAAGTTTCATAATACATTTGGAGCAAAATCAGACTTAAAGGTAGCCCTATACACTTATGCCAGATTTTTAGATGTAAAAGAGGCATGGAAGAAAAAAGAAACTAATATTGGTAAAATTCATCAAGCAATGTTAGTAACAAATACTAAATGTTCAGCTGATGCTATTCAGTTTGCCGAATGTCGAGGAATTAAAATAATTTGTTGGAAGTATCCTCAAAAGGAAAATCTAGAAAATCTAATAGAGAGCAAAAGTCTTTATCCAATTACAGTTCTACCATCTCTAAACAAGCAAGCAAAGAATATTTTGTTTAAAGAAAATATTTTTCTTGTAAAGGAGCTAATTAATTGTAAGGCTGATTTACCAATAGATAAAATTGATCAGTTAAAAAATGAAGCTAGTTTGATAATATGAATTTTGTTATTTGCCACTATTCTGAAATAGCTCTCAAGGGAGGAAATCGTTCTTTTTTTGAAAGAAAACTTGTAGAGAATATCAAAAAATCAATTAATTCAGAATTTGTTCTAGATATTAAAAAAATATCTGGTAGAATTTTAATTATTCTTAACGATGGCGTCATTAAAAGTGAAATAGAAGAGTCATTGAAAAGGGTTTTTGGAATATCTAACTTTCTTTTTTGTATAAAAACTAAGCCTACAATTGAAGATATTTCTAGAGAATTAACTTTAATTCTTGAGAAAGAAAAATTTAAAACTTTTAGAATAACTGCCAAAAGATCAGAAAAGAATACTCCTAATACATCTCAGCAGATAAATGAACAAGTTGGAGCAAATATTTTTAATCATTTTAAAGATATCTCAGTTAATTTAGAAAACCCCGATATTAATTGTTTTGTTGAGATTGTTTCGGGCTCGGCATACATCTCTATTAAAAAAATACAAGGATTAAATGGCTTACCGGTTGGAACAGGGGGTAAGGTTGTTTTGATGCTGTCGGGTGGTATAGACTCTCCTGTAGCTGGCTTTATGGCTATGAGCAGGGGTTTAAATGTTATCTTGGTACATTTTCATACCTATCCTGAGACATCTCAGAATTCTATTGAAAAAGTAAAAGAAATATCTAAAATTCTTTCTAAGTATCAGCCACGAACAAAACTTTACTTAGTTCCTTTTGCTAAGATTCAAAAACAAATATTTTTAAGTATAAATCCTAAACTCAGAGTAATATTTTATAGGCGTTTAATGTTTAAGATTGCTCAAGAAATAGCTAAAAAAGAAAAAGCCTTAGGAATCGTAACGGGAGAGAGTATTGGCCAAGTTGCATCGCAGACACTAGAAAATATTAATGCAATTCAAAATGGAATAGCAATGCCAATTATTAGACCATTGATTTGTTATCATAAAGATGACATAATAGAAAAAGCTCGCCAAATTAAGACATTTGATATTTCAATACTACCTCATGATGATTGTTGTTCCCGTTTTTTGCCAAAACATCCTGAAATTAGAGCTAAAATAGAAGATGTTTTGGCGGAAGAAAAAAAATTGAACATTGACTTAATGATTAAAGAAGCGTTAAATGAAATAGAAAAGCCCTTTTCTTTTATTTAAATTTATCGTATAGTCAACAAAAGGTCGTAATTTAGAAATAATTAAATAATAAAAAATATATGGCAGAAGCATATTGTGTAAAGTGTAAAGCAAAGAAAGAGGTTCAAAATGCTAAAGAGGTTGAAATGAAAGGTAAAGGTGGAGGAAAGAGAAGAGCATTAACCGGAACATGTCCTGATTGTGGAACTAAGATGTTTAAGATTCTTCCTAATAAATAAACAGAAGATCCCTTTTTCTAATGAGTTTTAGGGAAAGGGACTTTTCTCGTTTTATGGAAAAAGAAAGTTTTGAAAGAAATCAAGAATTGAGCCGAGAGGCAATTAGAGATTATTATGTTGAACATCAAGAATCAAAAGATCTTGGTGATTTGAACGTTGAAGAAGAAATTATTGCCAAAGATGATGATATTATTCCAAAGATAGAAATCAAAAGTAATGCTGGTAGTTTTTTAGAAGAAGCAGGGTATCAGCATTTGGTGGGCAAGGTGGAAAATGACTTAATAGATCTGTTTCAAATATGTGAAAAAAAAGGTGTCACCTATGCATTAGATATAGCTAGTAAAAAAGACCCACTATTATTTGATATTCTTCATGATTGGCTTACTAAAGATAGTAATTATGAAAAGTTTTTGAAATGATATATATTGCAATCATAGCATTATTAATATTATTCTCTCTGATTGTTATTATAAAAAAGAGAAATATGGGGCATTTAAGGCGTAGCTTTGAAATGTCTCTTTTTTTAGTGCGTCTTCCTAGATATGAGTCTAAGGAAAACGTAGACGAAAAAGTTGCAATTGCTAAGACTGAGCAGTTCTACTCTAATTTTTTATATATTAATAAAGGTGGTGGATTTTTAAAAAGATTTTTCTCTGGTGACCCTAGAGTGGCTTTTGAAATTGCATCAGAGTTGGGTGGTAGCGATATTTCTTTTTATATTGCAGTTCCACTAGAATACGAGAATGCCTTAAATAAATATGTTCAAGGTGTTTATCCAGGAGCTGTTTTAGAGAAAAAATCAAATGATTATACTATATTTGAACCTAAAGCGTCGTCATCTCTTTCTTTTTTAAAACTTCAAAATACATTTTTCCTTCCAATAAATACATATAAAGAACTTGGTGGCGATCCACTAGAATCTATTACCAATTCAGTTACTAATATCGCTGCTGATGAGGGGGCAGCTATTCAAATAGTTTTACGTCCAGCACCATTTGATTTAAAAAGAAAAGGCGATTCTATATTATCTGATATTATTAAAAATGGAAAAACACTTAGTAAGGCAATTAGTGATGCTAATGCTGGAATTTTGAGCGGTGTTTTTAAAGAATTTGGCAAGATTATATTTGATAAGAAAGATTCAGATAAGATTGAGGGTCCTGGTACAGACGAAACAACGGTTGAAATTATTAGGAATAAAATTAAGAAGCCAGCCTTTGAAGTTAATGTACGTTTTGTTGCCGTTGCTAAAGACAAAAATAGGTCTGAGCAAATTCTTCAAAATCTTGAATCTAGTTTTTCTCAATTTTCATCTAGCGCTAATGGATTTAAGGTTAATCGGGTTAAGGGGTCTAGAAAAGCTCGTCAGTTTGTATATGATTTTTCTTTTAGAAACTTTCAATCTTCACAATCTAATATTCTAAATACCGAAGAGTTGGCTAGTATTTATCATTTTCCATTATCTCATATGGAGAGTCCTTATATCAAATGGACTAAGAGTAAAGAGGCTCCACCACCAGCTGAACTTCCTAATCAAGGAGAAATATTTATTGGTGAAGCTGTTTATCGGGGAGAGAAAAGGCCAGTGTATATTGCTTCGGTGGCTGATAGAAGACGTCATTTCTACAATATTGGTATGACGGGTACTGGTAAATCTACTCTTTTAAGAGAAATGATAAGGCAAGATATTGCAAATGGTAATGGTGTTGGAGTGATAGATCCTCATGGGGAGTTAATAGAGCATACTTTGGCTAATATACCGAAAGAAAGAATGGAAGATGTTGTTATCTTTGATCCATCTGATATGGACAGACCTTGTGGATTAAATATGCTTGAGTGGAGTTTTCCCGAAGAAAAAGATTTAGCTGTTTCCGAAATGATAACAATATTTACTAGTTTGTTCCCTCCAGAAATGATTGGACCGATGTTTGAGCACTATATGAGAAATGCAATGCTTGCTATTATGGCTGACAAAGACAACCCAGGCACACTAGTAGAAATTCCTAGAATATTTACCGATAATACTTTTATGGAAGAAAGACTTAGTAAAGTATCTGACCCATTAGTTAGAAGTTTTTGGATTAAAGAATGGAAACAAACTACTGGTCAAACAAGATCGGATATGTTGGGTTATGTTGTTTCAAAGATTGGAAGATTTATTGAAAACGAAATGATGAGAAATATCATTGGGCAAAGCTATTCAGGATTTAACTTATCTGACATAATGGATAACAAGAAGATATTTTTAGCTAATCTGTCTAAGGGTTTAATAGGAGAGGTTAATAGTAATCTCCTGGGCTTGATATTAGTTTCTAAAATGCAGATGGCAGCTCTTAGAAGAGCAAGGATACCAGAAGAAGATCGGCAAGACTTCTTTTTGTACATTGATGAGTTTCAAAATTTTACTACTCCTAGTATTTCAACAATATTATCTGAGGCTAGAAAGTATAGATTAAGCTTAATTTTAGCTCATCAGTATATACCTCAACTAAAAGAAGAAATCAAAGATGCGGTTATTGGAAATGTTGGAACTATCACATCTTATAGGATTGGAACTGCTGACGCTGAGTTTTTAGAAAGTCAATTTAGTCCTGAGTTTTCTAAATTTGATTTAACCAATTTAGACAATTTTCAATATATTACAAAAATGTTAGTTAACAATAAAGTAACATCTCCATTTAAGATTGCTGCGCCAAGGCCTACCAAGGGTAACCCAGAAATGATAGGTGCAATTAAAGAGTTTTCCAGACTAAAGTATGGCAGGCCCCGTATTATCGTAGAGCAAGAAATAATTAAAAGGTCAAAACTTGGAACTTAGGTATTTACATTTTCTTTTTGTTTGGTATAATTGAGGCAATTAATAAATTAATAATAAAAATATGAGCGAAACAGGAGATAACATTTTCAATAGGGCAAAAAAAGTAAGAGAAGAGTTAGAGAATAAAGATGTTTATGAACAAGATAGCATAATTAATGCTGACGAAAACACTAAAGAGGCAGAGCCTAAAAAAGAGATAGATCCGATTATTATTGCTGATGGCAAAACTGATTTGGAAAAAAGAACCGAAAAAACAAGTAAAGAAATGGATAATAGTAAAAAAGATGGCGACGATATTATAGTGGCTTAAAAATAATATGAGTGAAAAAGAACCAAAAATAGAGAAAGACAAAAAAGACAAAGATTTTGGCAAAGAATATTTCCATCAAGAGGCGGTTGAGGCCCAAGAAAGGATAAAATATAGCCCAGAAGAGAGGAGTGCTTTTAAGTTTGAGCAAATAGAAGAAATCAAAGATTTCCTAGATGATATGCACGAGAGAATTTTGGTGATTAATGGAAAAGAGCATTTAGAAAAGAATTATGCGTCTATGGGTTTAGAAGAGAGTCAAGTTGAAAATTTTTCGTATGTTGAAATAAAAAATATGCTTGATACTATGAACCTTGACGAGACATTGGGAAATAATGATTTATTTAGAGAATTGGTGGTGTTGAAGAGATCATCAAATATGAAAAAGCTTAATTTTGGTGATAAAATACTGCTTTTCAAGCGGATAGCTGAGCTTCAGGATAATGTTGAAAAAAGTCTTAGTCAAATTAGCGGTAGCGAGGAATTAATAGAACAAGATAAGAGTAGGGTTCAACCTTTACAAGAATCTCTTTGGAATTCGTTGCGTGGGAAAAAGATTGCCAATGAAGCTTTAAAGTTAATTCCAGAAAGGGACAGGAATATATTGTCTATGACAAGAGAAGCATGGATGGAGCAAGAGTATAAAAAAGAAACATTGTCTTCTATATGGGAGTTGGTACCTGACGACGATGACAAAAAGAAAATTAACGATTCTTATCTAAAGGCCCAGAAGGATTTTATACAAAAAAACTTAGAAGATCTTAAGAAGGTGGTTGACTTTTCAGATGTTACTATCAAAGATCTGATGTCTATGGAAGAAATTTCTTCTTTATGGAATCTAATACCTGATAGTGGTGGTAAGAAAGAAATTGATGAAGCTAATTCAAAAGCTCGTGAAGATTTTATAAATAAAAAGATAGAAGATATTAGACAGAAAACTGGAAGAAAGTTTAACTATGAGGATATAATATACATAAATAATAATGGCATTGATTTGGAAGATGAAGAGGGAAAACCTTTAAAATTTAATTTGTTTGAGCAAAGTTTCTCCAAAAGAAAGACAACATTAAAAGAAAAATTAATGTTTACCAAGGTAAAACCTGATGTTGTAAAGATTGGCGATAGGGAATTATCGTTGAGTTCAATTAAAATTGCCCATTTTAATAATAGTGTTGAAAAGTATCATAAAAGTCAAAAAGAAACAAAGTTCGGAAGCAAATGGGACAAAACAAATGAGATATGGATTAAAGGAAAAGAAAGTTTGATAAATGAGCTTATGGCAGAAGATCCCATTGGAGCAACAAAAAATTACTTTGAAAGAGTGAAGATGCTTGCAGTTAGGGAATATCTTACTAATAAAGTAAAGAAAGAAAATAAAATTTCAAAACAGGAGGTAGATAGTTTTGTAGATGCTCTTGGTGATGATTTTGAAAAATCACTTAATTATTTAGCAGCTGGTGGTGATTTTCAGACTATTATAGATAATTATCCCGATGAAGAGGTTAGAAATTATTTTAAATCTTCTAAAGTA
>ENA-UPXM01006347-UPXM01006347.1-activated-sludge-metagenome-genome-assembly--contig:-NODE-6347-length-11028-cov-4.990796_pt1 | contig 11028 bp, 9 predicted proteins | sample MGYA00238178_ERZ772708 | MGnify/ENA primary metagenome ERZ772708 (study PRJEB29002, sample SAMN05720212) | activated sludge metagenome | isolation source: anaerobic digester from wastewater... | reverse complement strand
CTAAACGTGCAATTGCCATCTCCAACCCCATTGCCAAAGCCAACTCTTTGCCTTGGAACCATTTCACAATTGTTTTCGATACGGTTATTCCCGCCATTTCTACACCAACTCCGAAAACCGCAAAGCCCAAACAGGCTACCCAAACAGTATTGGGATATGTCATCCAAAACAGAGTGCTATGAGAATCAATATCAACAAATTTCAGAGCATAAACTTTAATCAAAGCACCAATAATCATGGTCAACCCTGAAGTTAACAAGGTGAAACGTATTCCCATTTTATCGAGAATAATTCCAGAAATGATTAGAAATCCTAAAAAGACGTTGAAAAAGAATTCCTGTCCTCCATAAAACCCGAATGCTTCGGAACTCCAACCATAATCTCTTTCAAACATCGTTTTTAACGGCGATGCAATATCAACAAAGAAATAAGCAAAAAACATTGTTGATGATATTAATGCTAACACAATCCAACGCGCCGTTGCCGAATCACGCAACGACTTTTTAATAGCTTCTGTCATATTATTTAAAATTAGTTTGTAAAATTATTTTTTGGCAAATGTAATACATTTATTGCCTTGCGGCTTTTAGTTTTAATTATTTTTCGCTTAAAAATATATTTTTTGTAAATAAAAAAACGAACCAAAATATTAGTTCGCTAACATCGTTAATTTTAGTTTTGATCAGCTTTCCCCAATTATTTTACATAATCGTTTATTTAACTCATCAACCTCATGAAGAAAATCTTCTTCTATTTTCTTATAATCCTTTTTACTTAAATCCTTTTCATTTACTTTCTGCAAATATTTTATACGAGTATTATAAACATCTCCATAAAGTTCCTGAGACTCAGTATGGTTTTTATCTAAATTAAGACCTACGTATAGTTCTATATCGTAATTTATTTCATCAATTATTGCGTTAATAAACTTTTTTAAATCTTTTATACTTGCCATAGTCTTTAATTTGTCGTTATTTTTTAGATAAGCGTCAGCAATATTAAAAAAAATAAAATAATCATCCAAAATAAAAACAGAATATTATTTGATGTCAATATCAGTAAACTGTAAAACCCACTTTCAAAAATAAAAAAATAGAGCTATTTTTGTGTGATTTTACATGTTTTAAGTCATAAATATTATGTTTGAAAATTTAGCAGAAAGATTAGAGAGATCATTTAAAATACTTAAAGGACAAGGTAGTATAACAGAAATTAACGTTGCCGAAACACTTAAAGATGTTCGTAGAGCACTTATTGAAGCTGACGTTAACTACAAAACTGCCAAGCAATTTACCGATGATGTAAAAAAGAAAGCAATTGGCGCTAACGTGCTAAAAGCGTTGAAACCCAATCAGGTAATGATAAAAATCGTTCACGATGAATTAATTGCCTTGATGGGTAGCGAAAAGGCTGATATAAACCTAAAGGGTCAACCTGCCATAATTCTTATGTCGGGACTGCAAGGTAGTGGTAAAACCACATTTTCCGGCAAACTTGCCAATATGCTGAAAACCAAACGTGGGCGTAAACCACTATTAGTTGCGTGCGACGTTTACAGACCAGCTGCTATTGAACAACTACATATTTTAGGCGAACAGATTGACGTTCCCGTATTTAGCAATCCCGACTCTAAAGAACCTATAAAAATTGCACAAGATGCTGTTAAAGAAGCCAAGTTAAAAGGCTACGATACTGTTATTATTGATACCGCAGGACGTTTGGCTATCGACCAAGTGATGATGGACGAAATATCGGGCATTAAAAAAGCTATAAATCCGGGAGAAATTTTATTTGTTGTTGACTCAATGACCGGTCAAGATGCCGTTAACACAGCAAAAGAGTTTAACGACAGATTAGACTTCGACGGTGTAGTCCTTACAAAACTTGACGGTGATACGCGTGGTGGTGCCGCCATATCAATTAAATCTGTTGTTAACAAGCCTATAAAATTTATTGGTACGGGCGAAAAAATGGAAGCAATCGACGTTTTTTACCCCGAGCGAATGGCGGACCGTATCTTGGGTATGGGAGACGTTGTCTCTTTAGTTGAACGCGTTCAAGAGCAGTACGACCAAGAGATGGCTGCCTCGCTTACAAAAAAACTAAGCAAGGGACAATTCAATTTCAACGATTTCTTAGCGCAAATTGCTCAAATTAAAAAAATGGGTAATTTTAAAGAGCTCGCCTCAATGATACCTGGTGTAGGCAAAGCAATGAGAAATATGGATATTGACGACGATGCATTTAAAAGTATTGAAGCCATTATTTTCTCTATGACACCACAAGAGCGAGAAAATCCCGCAATACTCAATGGATCAAGACGCAAAAGAATTGCAGACGGCTCTGGAACAACCGTTGCCGATGTAAACAAACTTTTAAAACAGTTCGAGGATACCAAAAAAATGATGAAAATGGTTTCGTCAGGCAATATGCCGCAAATGATGAGAAATATGCCAAGAAGATAGCCATAGGCTAAATCTTAAATTATATATTAATAAAATCACCTATCAGAAATTAACAGATTAACAATATATCACATGGAATTAATTGATGGAAGAAAAGTATCTCAGACTATTAAAGATGAGATAGCCGCTGAGGTTTTAAATATAAAAACTAAAGGAGGAAAAGTTCCACACTTAGCCGTAATTTTAGTGGGAAATGATGGTGGAAGCAGAACATACGTCAATAGTAAAGTTAAAACTTGTGGGGAACTTGGTTTTAAATCAACAAAATTAGAATATACTGATACGATATCAGAACAAGAGCTTTTAGATAAAATTCACGAAATTAACAACGACAAAGATATTGATGGATTATTGATACAACTGCCTCTGCCTGAGCATATCTCAGAAACCAAAGTGTTAGAAGCTATAGACCCAGCTAAAGATGTCGATGGGTTTCACCCAATAAATATGGGACGAATGTTAGCAGGAATACCCTCTTTTTTACCTGCAACACCTGCGGGAATTATCGAGCTTTTAGCCAGATATAATATAGAAACAAGTGGTAAACATTGTGTTGTTTTAGGGAGATCACACATTGTAGGTACACCTGTAAGTGTACTTTTGTCTCGCAAAGCGAAAACAGGAAATTGTACTGTAACTCTCTGTCATAGTAGAACTAAAGATATAAAACAACATACTCTACAAGCGGATATAATAGTTGCAGCCTTGGGACAACCCGGATTTTTAAAAGCCGATATGGTAAAAGAGGGTGTTGTGGTTATTGATGTAGGAACAACATATGTGCCCGACAGCTCCACCAAAAGCGGATGGAGACTTAGAGGGGACGTAGATTTTGACGAAGTTGCTCCAAAATGTAGCTACATCACACCAGTTCCCGGCGGAGTTGGTCCTATGACAATAGCTATGTTGATGAAAAACACGCTTTTGTCAGTAAAAAACAGAAAATAGAGTTAAAAGTTATTTATCGCCTGTCTGATAGCGACTAAACGTTCAAGTAATCCACCAATTAAGTCTAATCGAAGCATATTAGCACCATCGCTTTTTGCGATACTTGGGTCGGGGTGTGTTTCTATAAAAAGTCCATCTGTTCCGACTGCTACGGCGGCACGTGCGATAGTTTCTATTAAATTGGGAAGTCCCCCTGTTACACCACTTGTGGTATTTGGTTGTTGTAGAGAATGAGTAACGTCAACAACTACAGGATAGCCTGTTTGTTGCATTATCGGAATACTTCTCATATCGACTATCAAATCGTGATAACCAAAAGTAGAGCCACGTTCGGTTAGCATGATTTGTCTGTTTCCTGCATCGCTAACTTTTTTTGCAGCAAACTCCATAGCTCCCGGAGCCAAAAATTGACCTTTTTTAATATTCACAATCTTTTTTGTTTGTGCTGCAGCGACCAAAAGATCTGTTTGACGGCATAGAAAGGCAGGAATTTGAACTATATCAACAACTTCAGCTGCCACTGCTGCCTCTTCGGGCAGATGAATGTCTGTTACAATAGGTAATTCTAATTCATTTTTAACTTTTTGAAGTATTTTAAGTGCCTCTTGGTCTCCTAAACCTGTAAAGCTGTCAATGCGAGAACGATTGGCTTTTCGATACGATGATTTAAAAACAAACGGTATCTTTAATTCTGTAGTAACTTTTTTTAAATGCTCAGCTGTGCGCATTGTAATATCCTCGTTTTCAACCACACAAGGACCGGCTAACAGAAAAAAATTACCATCTCTAAAATTCTTAATATTAGGTAATGTGTTTAACATATCTATTTGTATAACTGTTTTACTCTTTTCTTGTCTTTTTTATAGCACTTAAAGCTACACATAATTTGTAATAATCAAACAAAATAAGGTTAGGAATATTGCTTTTCAGGTTTTGCTCAACAACTTTGCGCAAAATAAAAAAAGATAATAGTATTAGACCACGAATTATTAGCTTATTGAACTTTTGGGCTGTCTTTAACAATTTAACAGTCGCCTCAAAATCAACAGAGTAGTCCATACGTTTCCACAAGGCTATTAAGTTTTCAATACCTATCCTCGTTTTTGTTAAAAACTCTTGCGAAGTCTCTAATCCATCGTGTTGTACAGGATTATCGATGTGCAATATTGGATATTTTCTTTTTCTCAACTGATATCCAAACTTTGTATCCTCATGACCATATCCGTCTATCTGCTCATCAAAAGGGTTTTCAATCATTAAGTCACGCGGAATTAGAACATTCCCAGTCATAAATGATCTATACGGATATAGTTGACGTTCTTTTGCAGGAACTGTTTCACGTTGTCTGCCGTACTTCCATCTCAATTTATAAGAAACATCTGGCAACTCATCAGCATATTCTACACCTCCTACAACCACTTTATTATCAGTATGATAATCGTAGTAATCTTTTATAAAATTTGATTTAATGACTTTTACGTCTCCATCTAAAAACAGAATCGAATCTCCTAGTGATTCTTTTGCCAATTTATTACGAATTGCTGACCTGCCGATATTTTCAGGCAACTCATTGTATATCACACCATCATAATTGCCAATTGAACGATTTTCTTCGCGAAAATCCTCGTTTGATTTGTCGTCATAAACACGTATCTCCACATCAAGATTAAACATCTTAACCTGTTTCGAAAGTTCTGCTATCAATTCACGTATATACGTGTTATACACTGGGATACAAACGGAAAGCATATTGCTTATTATAAATATGTTTTGTTCTTACAATCTGTTTTTTTGAACAATTATCAAGTCGCAAAAGTATATAAGTAATTAGCTGAAAAGTTCCAAATAGTGGTTACACCTATGGCAAACAGTTTGGCTAAGTAAAAATTTAATTTAAGTTTTTTGACGCATAAATAAAGTATTAAGGTGTTGATAGCTAGACCTATTAAGCTAATTATAAAAAAATCACCAAACTCGCGCAACATGTTAGGATTTTTACTGTAAAAAGTCCAGATTCTATTTAAGTAATAGTTAGTTGAAGCGGCAACAGTAAAGCCGATTGCATTTGAAACATATTTAGGAATTTTGAACCACTCTTTACATACAAATGTAATCCCAAAATCCACCAAAACACCGGAAAATCCAACGACTCCGAATTTTATAAATTTATAAATTAAGTTTTGATTTAGCCAGTCAAACATTCACGTATATTATTATGTCAACAAATATATCGAAAATAAACACAGGTTAAAATGTAGCGTTGATTTTAAGATTAAAAAGACGACCTGTTAAATAATTAGGAATTGCATGTTGTCTGTTTCTAACATCGGTTATCCACGTATATGAAATCGTGTTTTGTAAATCGAAAATGTTAAATACATCAAGTCCAATCCATATACTTTCTATGTATTTCATTATTCTTTTTGAATCGTTATGACGTAAAATCTCTTTTGAAATACCCATGTCAATTCGTTTATATCCTGGATACCTGTATTTTGAAAAATGCCTTGGAGCATCAGGAATTCCAATGGGAAGCCCTGTATTAAAAACTGCATTTAGGTGAACTTTTATTGAAGGATTTCCTGGCCAATAATCTTGAAAAAAAAGGTTTGCCGTAAACCGTTGATCTGTTGGACGTGGGATAAAACCTGGGTAAGTAGTATCATATACACCATTTATTTGTCGTATATATATATCATCTGTGAGGTCTTCCTCTGTTTTCATGAGACTTAACGACAACCAGCTATCTACACCTTTTACAAATTCGCCAGTTAATTTAAAATCAAAGCCATAAGCGTATCCATTTGAATGATTTCTCCCGTCGTATATAATTCTGACATTATCAACATGATACGGTATCAAATCAGTTAAATGTTTGTAGTACTGCTCCAAAACAAGTTTAAAACGGCGGTTCCAAAGCGTAAAATTATAATCGGCAGCTGCAACAATTTGCGCTGATTTTTGTGATTTTATTTCTCTGTTTAGGTCGCCATTCGGCATTATACACTCTTTGTAAAATGGTGGTTGATAATATAGTCCTGTGCTTAATCTAAAAAGCCAGTCTTTTTCCCAATTAGGCTTAACTGCAATACTTCCACGTGGGGAAAAAAGTGATTCTTTATTAAAACTCCAATAATGATATCGTAACCCTGCGGTAATAAACATATCGACACTATTGAAATCAAACTTCCATGTATCTTGAATGAAAGCCCCCATCCTATAACTATTCGAGCTATTTGAGAATTTTCGTGTTTCGTAAAGCTCAACCAATGTATCATTAAAGCCGTAATAAGGAATACTATAGCCAGCGGAATCTAACATCATCCATTCACTAATTTTGTCACTGATATCATCGTAACGACCTGATAGCCCCCACTGTATAACATGATTCTCAATACGATATTTGTGTGCTAACGTGGCTGTTGATACTACTGCTTCGAGATAGTTGCGTGCATGGTCTAAGTACGTTCCAACAGCAAGCGAACCAATGCTATCGCCCAATGTAGTGCTACCCAATTGTGCATCAATTTCATTTAACCAGTATTGCCCTTGAATATCAAACGTTTCACTTTCCGAACTATAAAATGATGATAAAGAGAGCTTCCAATCATTGCCTTCAGAAGGATTATAACGTAATGACAAAGCTCCTTGAGTTGTAAAAAATCTGTCGATCTCCTGTCCATCAAAATATGCTGTAAAACGCTTTGCATCATTTACCATTCCGAGGGTTGTCTCACGATAAGTAGGCTTAAACCTATATCTATTGTCGGAAACATATCCCAAAAAACTTAGTTCTAAATACTCATTAAAGTTATAGGTCAATAGTGTTTGAAAATCAAAAAACAAGGGATCATAATTACCCTGAGTTTCTAGTCCTTTAAGCAGTAATTTGGTTTGCTTTAATCTAACACTTGAAATGTGCGAAAAACTATTTTTAAGTGCTGTTCCTTCAAACAGAGCTGAGCCACCAAGCAGTCCTATTTCTGCACGTGCCTTCGTTTCTGATGGCTTTCTGTATTCAATATCAAGCACCGAAGACATTTTGTCACCAAATTTAGCTTCAAAACCTCCGCTGCTAAACGATAGATTTTCAATCATATCGCTATTTACAAAGTTCATCCCCTCCTGCTGTCCGCTACGAACCAAAAAGGGCTTATAAATCTCTATTCCATTGACATATATCAAGTTTTCATCGTAATTTCCTCCCCTAACCGAATACTGACTACTTAGCTCGTTATTTGTTGAAACACCGGGCAACGATTTAATAATACTCATCGTGGGGTTCGACAAACTCGGCATCTGTTTTAATAACTTAGGATTAATATATTGCGTTGTAGAGTGTCTGAACCTCTCATCAATTACCATTACCTCATCAATATTATGGGCAGTTTGTCGCATTGAGACTTCTAATTTCAGACGTTCGCCTTCTGACAAAGTTAGGTTAACCGTCGTCTCCTCAAATCCTATACGGCTATGAACCAGAGTTATTGGAATGTTAGCAGGCACCTCAATTTCGTATCTACCAAGTGAGTTTGATATTGTTCCCTGTTGGGTCTCTTTGCATGCCACTGAAACCATATCAACAGGATATTTATCTTGATCCAAAATACGACCTATTATAACTGCTTTTTGAGCAAATAGTTGATTTGTAAAAATCAATAAAAAAAAGCTTAACTTAAAATATCGAAACATTTATGTTATTAGTGAATTTTATTCTATTCAGCTAACAAAACTAAGAATCTTTAACTTTATTGTAACATAACAGTCTAAATATTTTAAAAAGATATTATAATACCAATTGTTAGAACGATTTTACTCAGATGTTCTTTCACTGATTCAAAACTTCATATACCACAACAAAACACTTAGTAGAAAATTATTCATAGCTATTGTGCCAAATATGTTATGGAAATTTTCCTATAAATCAATAAGTTTTTAAAATTTTATGGCTAAATTTGTAAAAAAGGTTTCCACATAGTAAAATACAACTATTCCCGTTTAACGAAAATGTACTAAAATCACATATGAAACGGACACTACAGCGCAAACTCAACACACAAAAACGTGACTATAAAACATGTAAATTCTGTATAACCTTAAACCAAAAAATATAGATATATGAAAAAAGCCTTATCAATCTATTTTGCACTATTAATAAGTATGCCGATTATAGCTCAAAAACAATCGGCTGGTTCACACGAACAACCCCTTAATAACGTAAACTGCTATGCATACAATAATATAAGTTCTCATACTATTACGTCAGAAACTGAATTGTTTGCAAAAAAACACGAAGTCACTATAAATAACATTGGAACTTTAAATGAAGATACCCCCGAACATGTTTACCGTCGTAGTTCACTTTATACCATCTTACTGGGAATAGATCCTGTTTTCCAAGAGGAGGAAGATTGGGAACTTAATAAATATGTAATGGATGCATATTCAAAGGCACCTTTCCCTGATAAATATAATGACCACAGATTAGAAATATCAAGTTTTAAGTTTAATGATTACGCAGGAATTTCATCTGATAATCTACAACAACTTGGTGACGAGAATGATGAAAAAAAATCTCGTAGAATAGATGATGCCTACATTAAAGCTTCTGAAAGGTTTTTAAAAGAGAACGAAATTGCAAAAGGCATGGTTGCCAAGTGGTTTAACAGACAAGATGATGGGACGTTCGATATGGATTTAATTCACGAACGTGGTTCATACGATGCTTCTGCAATGCAGGTACAACTTGCAAGTGGTTCAGTAAGGGGTATGGCAATGTTGCAAGATGCTGGAGAAGAGCTTATTAAAAACACTTTCGTCATAATAAACAGAATGCGTTTCGTAAAAAACGAACCTATTGCGCGTGCCGTTAGAGATATTGCGTATAGTGTAGCAGAAAAAAGAATAAAAGAAGAGTTCTTGCAATCATTAGCGAAAGCAGCTGCAGATGGTGTATACGAGTCAACCAAAGACGGATATTCCGTTTGGACGATTTCATTTTTATTTCAACTTGAATGGGACGATGAAATAGCCAACAATTTTTACGAAAACATGTGGATGGACAAATCAAATAGCAGCGAAGAGAGAAAATACTTATTTGACAATGCCGATATTTTCAACCTAAAATTTGTTGGTTACGAAAAATCAAAATCATTAGTCCTTTTTTCTGCAGGAAAATCAAAAGAAGAGATCATAGAGGTCGCAACAATTAGAAACATAGACAAAACATATGCACAACTACAAAAATCATATGATGTGTTTAAAACCAAAACACCTATTGTATCAACAAATCCAATAACAGCTAAAATTGGATTAAAAGAGGGTCTTAGCGGAGGAGACAGGTTTGATGTATTAGAAATGACATACGATATTAAAACGGGACGCACTAAATACGTTAAAGTAGGACAAGTCAGAGTTGACGGCAAAAACATTTGGGACAATAGATATGCACTGTCAGAAGCAGATATTGGAATTGATGTTGAGGAAAAGTCAAATGATGCAGAAGAAATAATAAACGATGCAGTGGAAAATGCAGATGATATCGATGAAAATGTAAATGATGTCGAAAAGAACGCAAGTGATGTTGAGAAAAAAACAAAAGATACAGAAGGAACATTAAATGCCACAATATTCAAGGGAAGCAAAAATATAAAGGCAGGAATGTTGCTGCGTCAAGTTAAATAAAGTAAAGTGTTACTATATTAACAAATTGTTAATACGAACAGATAGACTAGGAATATTTACCTTTTATAATTAATATTGTCAAACAGATTATACAAATGAAAAAAATTTTACAGTTTGCGGTTGTTGCTTTTTTAGCATACGGACTAATCGGTTGTGCAGCAACAAAAGAGGTTGTAATACCATATGGACATAACCTAAATGCTGAGGCTGAAATTATCAGCGTTGGTAAAGATGGTACGAAAATGATTAAATCGTGGGCTTATTCAAAAAATCCGGAATCTGCGTTTATGTATGCAAAACGTGCTGCAGTTTCCACAGCAATTTTCCAGGGATTTCCTGCCGGTGGAGGCTCGGGTAAAGTAGGACCAATTGTTACCGACCCTAATGCTGAATTTGAACACAAAGAGTTTTTCGACGAGTTTTTTAAACCAGACGGAAAGTGGGCGCAGTATGTTGTTTCTAAAAACGTTGGTATGCCTTCAGGTAGTGATCGATTAAAAGTCGGTAAAGGATATAAAATCGGAGCTTCGGTTGCCATCGAGTTTGACAACCTACGTAAATATTTAGAAGACAACAATATAGCTCGCAGATTAGACGAAGGATTTTAATTTTACTATTTCAAAATATTTATCTACGATACTTAACCTAAAAATTATGAAGCTATGACAAAAAAAATTCAATTCACATTTGTTCTATTGTTGGCAATTGTGGTAAGCACAAATGCACAAAGTCGTAAAGAGCGAAAAGCATATTACGGAAGCAAATACAACGTTGAGATAGAGACACTTGGCGTTGGAAATGATGGCACAAAACTTTTCAAAGTTTGGGGATATGGTAAAAAAGTAAATGATGCCGTTTTTGAAGCCAAAAGAAATGCGATATCAGCAGCCATATTTAAAGGTATTCCTGCAGGCAGAGGAGCATCTCCAAC
>ENA-UPXM01006335-UPXM01006335.1-activated-sludge-metagenome-genome-assembly--contig:-NODE-6335-length-11036-cov-15.609416_pt1 | contig 11036 bp, 9 predicted proteins | sample MGYA00238178_ERZ772708 | MGnify/ENA primary metagenome ERZ772708 (study PRJEB29002, sample SAMN05720212) | activated sludge metagenome | isolation source: anaerobic digester from wastewater... | reverse complement strand
AATATTTATCATGGCTTGGAGTCGATTGGGATGAGGGACCAGATATTGGTGGCCCGTACGGACCATATTTTCAACTTCAAAGATTAGATTTATATCAAGAATATGTCAATAAATTAATTGATATGGGTATGGCTTATCATGATTACCGCGAAGGTAGTGATACCCCAGCGGTTAGAATGAAAGTGCCAAAAAATGTCACATACACATTTAATGATATGGTTAGAGGTGAATTAAAATTCGAATCGAGTGAAGTTGAAGATTGGATTTTAATTAAAGATAACGGGATTCCAACTTATAACTTTGCAGTAGTAATTGATGACCATTTTATGAAAATAACTCACGTCTTACGTGGTGAGGAGCATATTACTAATACTCCGAAACAAATTATGGTCTATCAAGCCTTTGACTGGGATGTTCCAACTTTTGGTCATATGACAATCATTGTTAACGAAGAGAAGAAAAAATTATCAAAACGTGACGTTACCGTAATGCAGTTTTTATCTCAATACGCTGATTTAGGATATTTACCACAAGCAATGTTAAACTTTATTACTTTACTTGGTTGGTCACCAGGTGGTGAAGAAGAGATTTTATCAAAAGAAGAGATTATTGAATTGTTTGATGAATCAAGACTTTCAAAAGCGCCAGCGATGTTTGATAAAAACAAACTAACTTATATTAACTCTCGTCATATTAAAAATTTAGATTCCGAATCTTTTATGGAATTATGTCGCCCATTTTTAGAAAAAGCCAATATCGAAATTAAAAATGATGAATGGTTAAAAGATTTAACTGACTTATTCCATGACCGCGTTAGTTATGGTGCTGAGATTGTTAGTTTATATGAAGAGTTTTTCAACAAACCATTTGAACTTGGCAAAGAAGAATTAAATTTCTTAAAAGAAGCTAATTCAAAAGTGTTGATTGAAACCTTTATAACAGAAATTGATAAGATAGAATTTACTCCTGATCAAATTCAAGAGTTAGTCAAAAAAGTAGGTAAAGATTTAAGTATTAAAGGCAAAAACTTATTTATGCCAATTAGAATTGCAACAACGGCGCAAATGCATGGGCCAAGTTTACCACATGCAATTTACTTACTTGAAAAACCTACGGTTATTTCAAGGCTAAAACATACATTAAGCCAGCTAGAGGAGAAATAAGATGAAAAATAGAATAATATTATTAGTAGCCATAATGCTTTTAGTATTTGGGCTAGCATCATGTGAAAAAAAACCGAAACATGATATTAAATTAGAGGCAGTTGAAACTCAATTAAAATGGGAACAAATTACTTTTGAGTTTAAAATTACCGGTGAAACAGAAGAGATTAAAGTTGCTGACGGCAGCTTACAAGCCGAATTATTTTTAGATGGTGAAAGAGTTGTCACCCGCTCTCCATCAATTAATGCAAGTAGCAATTATTCGGTTACCTTTACAGCTCTAAAAGTAAATACTGAATATGAATTAGTTATTACAGCAAGCATTAGTCAAAAGAAAGTTGAGTTATATCGCGCTAAAGCTAAAACACTTTTAGAGGGGGGACATGAAAGTGATCCAATTATGATTTCAAGTGTTGACGACTTTAAAAACGCGTCAAATTTAGATGCTTATTACAAGTTGGCAAATGATATTGACTTTAACGGAGAAGAAATCCCAGAACCATTTAAAAACGGCTTAAGAGGGCAATTTGATGGCGCTGGATTTAAGTTAAAAAACTTCTTGGTTCCACTTAATAATTACAACGGAATCTTTGGTTATATGAACCAAGGTACCGGAGTTGTCAAGAACTTAGTAATTGAAAATGTTACCTATGATAACTATGATAATATTGAAAATAGAAAGTCAGTTTCCCTATATGTTGGATTAATTACTAAAGAATTAAATGCTAACGCCAAAGTTGAAAATGTTACATTCAATGATATCGTAGTTAATTTATATACTGAAACATATGGTGTTAGATATTTTGGATTAGTTACGGCATCTAATAAAGGAACAATAGAAAATATTACTTTAAATAATGTTACTTTTAATGTTATATTTAATAATGTTTATGAATCGCAAATCGGCGGCGTTGTTGGTAAAAACTATTCTACTGGTAAAATTAAAAAAGTAAATTATGCCAGTGGTAATTTCAACATTATTACTGATGAACATCAATCTAACCCACAAAATGTTTACCAAACATACTTTGGAACGATTGTCGGTGAAGGAAGCGGGTTAGTTATTGAAGTCGTTAGTAAAGTTAATATTGACGTTTCACTAAAAGGTTTAGACGAAACTAAAAAATTGATTGAAGTTGAAGGTGAACGTTTTACGATTTATGCACCTAGCCTAGAAGAAGGAAATTCGTCAAATCAAGCAATAGTTTTCGTTGATAAAACGGATCCGGTTGAAATTGAGTTTAATCACTCGTCAACTGAAGCTATTGATGTACTTTTAGTTAATGGTGTAAATAAAACTACTGAAGTTGTTAACAAAAAATTAACAATCGACCCAACATTAGAAAAAGTTCACATTGTTGTATCATATAAGACTTTAAATACTGAACAAAAATTAACTTTAGCTGGTGATAATTTCAAAGTGGTTAGCGCTACTTTAGCTGGGGTTGAAATTTATAGTGGTGTTGGTGAATTGCCAGCAGATTGGTCATATGGAACTGTAATTAAAGTTAAGGGTGAACCAAGATTTGGTGAACTAGTAACTTTAAAATTAAATGGTGTTAATCAAGTTATTACTAATAACGAATCTGAATTTACTATCGTTAAAAATAGTCGCATCGTAGTTAAATATGCTCAAATTAAAACCATTTATATCGGTGGTATTGGTGGAGCGGTAGGGAAAGTTGAAAATGCGCTATACACAGGAGATATTAACTTTAATATCAATCGAGATTTTGATTATCGCGAAGATTATCAAATTGGCGGTATCGCTGGAGCCATTTATGGTTATGCTAAAAATGTAGCGGTCATTAATGTAAATGTTAATCTTGTAAATGATTCATCTATTAGAGGCATTGAAGCTAAACGATTAGTCGGTGTTGTAAGAGGAATAGCTACGCTTGAGGGTGTTGTCGTAAGTTCAACGATTAAACTAAACAACACTTCACTTGATGATGGCTTAATAAGCGTTGCTACATTACCTGAAGATGCCTTTACTAGCGAATTCGTTAAAGGCTTAATTTAATTAAAAAATAATAAAAGACGAATGTTTGGCCATTCGTCTTTTTTTTCTAAAAATTCATATTAATTTCTACAATTAATATGGATAACTTCTTGAAATTGTGTAAATAAAGCGGTTTTATATAATTTTAAGGTGATAAAAACTTGTTATTTATACTTTAATATTTTATAATATAATAAGTATATAGGTGATTTTTTAATGCTGCATATTTTTAATTCAAAAACTAATAAAATTGAAAAATTCGTTCCTAATAATTATCCGAACGTTTTAATGTATGTTTGTGGCCCAACGGTCTATGATCATATTCACATTGGAAACGCAAGGCCAATTATCTTTTTTGATATGCTTAAAAGATATCTTGAAGTAATTGGTTATAAAGTAAAATACGTTACCAATATTACAGATGTTGATGATAAAATTATTAATCGTGCCATTGATGAGGGAAAAACTGAAAAGGAAATTGCTGAATATTTTACCCAAGAAACTAAAAAACTATTTCCGAAATTAAATGTTAAAACACCAGATGTAATGCCAAAAGCGACTGATTACATCGATGATATGGTTAATTACATTGACAATTTAATTCAAAAAGGCTACGCCTATGAACATAATGGCGATGTTTATTTCCGAGTTTCAAAGATTCGTAGTTACGGCGAAATTAGTCGTCAAAATATCGATAAATTATTCGAGGGCGCCAGAATTGAAGTCTCTGATATCAAAGAAGATCCGAAAGATTTTAACCTTTGGAAAAAGACTGATGTTGGAATTGCCTATGACTCAAAATGGAGTAAAGGAAGACCAGGATGGCATACTGAGTGTGCGGTAATGAACCACGAAATATTTAATCAAGAATTAGATATTCATGGCGGAGGAATTGATTTAAAATTTCCGCATCATGAAAATGAAAATGCGCAATCTATTGCTCATAACGGGCACGAACTTAGTAAATACTGGATGCATTCAGCGTTTATTAATTTAACCGATACGAAGATGAGTAAGTCACTTGGTAATGTTATATCGGTTATTGATTTAGAAAAAGATTATGATTTAATTGCATACCGTCTATTAGTGTTAGCTCATCACTATCAACAACCAATTAACTATAGTGATGAACTGATGAAACAATATCAAGACGAATATAATAAAATTTATCGCGCTTTAAAAAATGCTTTTATGAAATTTGAACTTGCCAATTATGAAGTTGATGAAGATTTATTAGATAAACCTTCATTAATCAAATTTTATGAAGAAATGAACCAAAATTTAAATACACCAAACGCGATTACGGTAGTATATGAATTAGTTAAATCAGTTAATAAAGAAAAAGATTTAACTGAATTAGGGAAATATTATAATTCGTTAATTATGATTTTAAAAATACTTGGTTTTGATTTTGAATTTAAAAAACTTTCAAATGAAGACCGCAATTTATTTAATAAATGGAACGAAGCGAGATCTCAAAAAGATTTCCAAACTGCTGATAAATATCGAGCATTGCTTCAAGAAAAGGGGTTAATCTAATGGCTAATAAGAAGAAAACCGAAATCGAACTTAATAAAGAATTAGAAAAACTAGAAAAAGAAATTAACGAGCCAGATAAAGTTGAAGCTCCTAAAAAACCACGCACTAGAAAAACTCAACCTAAACCTACAGAACCCGAAGCTTTGGAAACTAAGGTTGAAGCGCCAAAGACAAGAAAGCCTAAGACCGTAGACCCTAAGATAGAAGAACCTAAAACTTCGGAACCTAAGGTTCAAGCCCCTCGAACTAGAAAACCTAAAGTTGAAGAACCAAAGGTAGAACCTGTGGTCGAAGAACCTAAGGTTGAAGCGCCAAAGGCAAAACCTAGAACTAGAAAACCTAAGGTTGCAGAACCTAAAGTTGAAGAAGCTAAAGCGGAAAAGCCTAAGGTTGAAAAAAAGGTGGTCAAAGAGGAAGAAGAAACTAAACCTGAAGCACCAGTTAAAAGAAGAAGAATTAGAGTCAAAGAAGTAAAAGTTGTTGTAGAAGAAGAACCATTGGCAACTCCTGATGATTTTTCGGCTCCTTTTGAACATAAGGAAGAAGAGGAAGTTAAACCTAAACCTAAAAAAGGTGAAATTATCGTTAACAGGTATAATCCTGATATGAATAAAGGATTAACTACTGATGAAGTTGAAGCGAGGATGCTTGCTGGTTTTTATAATAAGATTAAAAAAGGAAGTACAAAGAGTATTCCAGGAATTATTTTTACTAACTTATTTACTTTCTTTAATTTATTGATGTTTGGAATTGCGGCTTGGTTAATTACCGCCAAAGCGCCAGTAACTAACTTTTTCTTTCTCGGAACGATTACCGCTAATATCTTAATCGGGATTATTCAAGAAATTAAAGCTAAAAGAATTATTGACAAATTATCGGTAGTTTCAGCACCGACAGCGGTAGTTGTTAGAGATGCAATGGAGTGTGAAATCAAGCTACAAGAAGTCGTTATTGATGATATTTTAGTTTTAAGAAGCGGAAAACAAATTCCAGCTGATGCCATTATGATTTCTGATGAACCAGTTGAAGTTAATGAAGCCCTTTTAACTGGAGAAGCTGATCCGGTATTAAAAAATAAAGGTGATTTATTATATTCTGGAAGTTTCGTAGTTGCGGGAACGGTTAAAGCTCAAGTTGTCGGCGTTGGTAATGATGTTTTTATTGAAAAACTAACTAATCAAGCCAGAAAATATCAAAAACCACAATCACAACTTCTAAAATCATTAAGAATATTAATTAGAGTTTTAGCATTTTTCATTGTTCCAATTGGGGTGGTATTATTTTATATTACTGTCGAAGGTCCATTTGGAATTGGGACAACCCCATATAATACCGCAGTAATTAGTACTGCGGGTGGTTTAATTGGAATGGTTCCGGCCGGACTATTCTTATTAACTAGTATGGCACTTGCGGTTGGAGTTATTAGGCTTGCTGATAATAATACCTTAGTCCAAGAGTTGTATTGTATTGAAATGTTAGCTAGAATCGATACTTTATGTTTAGATAAAACTGGAACAATTACTGATGGAACGATGAATGTTCAAAGCGTCATTGAAATTAAGAGTGATTCTAAATTAGCCATTGGTGAAATTATTCCAGCGATGATGAACGCTTTTAAAGATGAAAACCAAACTAGTAAAGCATTAATTGAAAGATTTGGTCGCGGTAAAGCGTTAAAGTATTTACGAACAATTCCGTTCTCAAGCACTAAAAAATATAGTGCTGTTGAGTTTAATGATTACGGTGTTTATTTGTTAGGGGCACCAGAATATGTTTTAAAAGAAAAATATGAAACTGTCTCCCAACAAGTTGAAAGATTATCAAGCGAAGGTTTAAGAGTTTTAGCTGTTGGCTATTCAAAAGGTCGAATTAAAGATAATGATAATATTACTGGGGTTGTTTGGCCAGTAGGGTTAATTGTTATTGAAGATTCAATTAGAATCGATGCTAGAGAAACGATTGAATATTTCAAGGAAGCCGGAGTTGATATTAAAGTTATTTCAGGTGATAACCCAATTACTGTTTCAAGAATTGCCGAACGTGCTGGAGTTGATAATTATCACAAATATATTTCACTTGAAGGCGCGAGCGAAAAAGAAGTAATTAGAGCTGCTGAAGAATTTACAATTTTTGGCCGAGTTTCTCCAAGTCAAAAGAAAATTTTAATTCAAGCGATGAAAGCTAATGGTCGTACGGTCGCGATGACTGGTGACGGTGTTAACGATATTTTAGCTTTAAAAGAAGCTGATACTTCAATTGCGATGGCATCAGGTAGTGATGCCGCTAGAAACGTATCGCACTTAGTGTTACTAGATTCAAACTTCTCGTCAATGCCTAAGGTAGTATCAGAAGGTAGAAGAGTGATTAATAACGTTCAAAAAGTAGCAACATTATTCTTAACTAAGACCATTTTCTCGATTATGTTATCGTTTATTACAATTTATTTAGGAATTACTACTAACAAGGCTACTTATCCAATTTCACCAGCCCAATTAATTCCAATTGACTGGTTTGTCATTGGAATTCCGTCCTTCTTGTTAGCGTTAGAATACAATAATAATCGAATTAAATCAGGGAACTTCTTACTTAATATTATTAAATCAGCACTCCCAGGAGCACTAGCTGTTATTATTACTAGTATTTTAATTTATTGGTTAAAGACACCACTTGAAATAGCTGATGATCGTGTCGTTTCAACTTTAATTGTGATTTCAGCAACAACTATTTCATTAATTGTATTATACCGAGTGTCCTCACCACTTAATGTTCCAAGGCGGATTTTATTTGTTTCAATGTTAACATTATTCTTATTAAGTATTTTATTTATTCCAGAATTCTTTGGAATTGCTCCACTTTGGAAATTTGGCTTCTTTGTTGAACCAACACTTAAATTAAATGAAATACTATTCTTGATTGTTTTAGTTCAAGCGGCATATCCAATCATCTTTATTGTTTCTAATATTGGCGGTTGGATTAAAAAAGGAATTAATACCGTTTTAGGCTTCTTTAAAAACTACATATAAGGTAAAAAGATATGATTATATATGGTAAAAATCCAATTAGAGAAGCGATTTATAAAAAAAGAAGAATCTACAAGTTATTTTTAGATCAAAAATTTAGTGATCGTAAATATTTAGATTTTCTAAATGAATTTAATGTTAATTATACTTATTTACCAAAAGATAAATTAAACGAAATGACAAGTAATGCCGTTCATCAAGGTGTAGTGGCTGAGGTGGATAGTTATTCTTATTATGAGTTTGAAGATGTTTTTAAAGCAGATAAAGTTAATCGTTTAGTAATATTAGATGAAATTACGGATCCACATAATCTAGGAGCTATTTTAAGAACGGCAGAAGCGGCTGGAATTGATGCGATTGTTGTCTCCAAAAGACAACAAGCCCCACTAAATGCAACCGTCGCTAAAGTCTCATCCGGAGCGATTGAGCATGTTCCAGTGGTGGCCGCAAGTAATATTAATAACTTCTTACTAAAAATAAAAAAACTTGGATTTTTAGTTGTTGGTACCGACGGAAACGCCCCGTATGATTACCACGAAATTCCAAGGGGGCAAAATATCGCGGTCATCCTTGGTAGTGAAGGAAGCGGCATTAGGCCACTAGTAAAATCAAATTGCGATATTTTAGTAAAAATACCAATGTATGGTAAAATTAATTCGCTTAATGTTTCAGTAGCTGGAGCATTGTTAATGTATGAAATGATAAAAGAATAGAAAGGAAATAATAATATGAATGATTATGAGTTAATTTATTTAATTCAGAATCATCAAGACGGGATCGCATTAGAGTTTCTTTTCAATAAATATAAAATATTAATTTGGAAATATATCCATCAATATGATGTTCCATATTATGAACAAGACGACTTTTTTCAGGAAGGCTTATTAATGCTTCATAAAGCGGTAATAACCTTTAACGAAGATAAGAATAAAACCTTCACGAGATACTTTGAATTAATCCTTAAAAGAAGGTTTTGGGCCCTTTTAAAAAGGCTTCCTAAATATGAGATAAAAGAGATACCTGAAATTCAAGGTGGATACCTGATTTCTGAAGGTGAAATGGAGTATCCAGATCTTAAAAGTAAGCTTGAATTGGATGTCTACGAAATGTATTATCTTAACCAAGAGAGTATCAAATTAATATCTCAAAAAACTGGTTATACCGCTAAACAGATATATAATGCGATATACCGAATTAAGGATAAATTATTATCCAAATAATAATATATTTGACTAAGTCATTTAAAAGTGTTAAAATAACACTTGCAAATGACCACAAAGGTGGTTTTTTAATGAGAGAGAAAATAATATTAGTTTGCACGGAATGTTTATCAAGAAATTATCAAGCAACCAAAAATAAACAAACGGCAACCCAAAGATTAGAAATTATGAAATATTGTAAGACGTGTAATAAACACACATTACATAAAGAAAGTAAGTAGGTGGATACTATGGCAATTAAAAAACGTGATGAATTACAAAAATCAAAATTAATGGAAGTGTTAACTACTGAGTACAAGTGGGAAAACTTATTACTTGGATTTTTAGCAGTAGCTTCATCAGCATTATCAATGATGATTATTAATAAAACTTTAAAAATTGATGCATCATTCCCGATTTTAGGAACGGGAAATAATGGTGTAATTTTCGCATGGTTTTTATTAGCGATTTCAATTATCGGTTTATTATTAGTGTTATTCCCTTTCTTCCAAGCCGCTTTTCCAGAAGTTAGAAAAATCGCTTGGCCATCAAAAAAGAAATTCGTTGAAAATAGCGCTAAAACATTAATATATACTGTTGTTTTAACATTAATTTTATTCTTATTCGACTTTTTAATTATTCAAACCCTTGGAAGAATTATAGGTAATTAAGATGCAAGGCAGACAAGTTCGTTGGTATATCGTTCAAACATACTCTGGTGATGAAAACACTGTAAAAGTCGACTTAGAAAGACGTACTGAGAGTATGGGAATGACCGATTATATATTTAGAGTTTTAGTGCCGGAAATAGTTATTCCTGCAACTGAGGAAGGCAAAAAAGATACAGTTGAAAGACTATTTCCAGGATACGTTTTCGTGGAAATGATCGTTACTGATGAATCTTGGTTTGTTGTAAGAAACACACCGGGGGTTACCGGATTCTTAGGATCAAGCGGTGGCGGAACTAAACCAATTCCAGTTTTAAGAGATGAAATGGATTCGATTTTACGTAAAATTGGAGCAATTGCTAAACCAAATTTCGACCGTTACTTAGGAAAAACTGTCGTTATTGAGCGTGGAGTTTGGGAAGGCCAAGAGGGATTAGTAACCGGAATTGATAATGATCGAGAAATTGCCATTGTTTCAATTGATATGTTTGGTCAAGCTACACCAACTGAAGTTAGTGTGTACGACATTAAAGAAAGATAATTTAATAACTAAGAGTGCCTCTGACAGAGGCACTTTTTATTTTGCCGAAATAAAACATAATCATAAGATTTACATTTCGTTTATAAGATTAATGTTATAATTAGGGTATATGCTTAGTGGGGGGATTAAGATGCCTGATTATAAAAGAAAATATGCAACTAAATCATTAATTTCAATTTTGGGGATGTTTGTTTTATGCTTGGTTTTAATGATTACTGGAAATATCATCAGAAATAATCCTCCTAAAAATAGAGATTATCGAATTTATCTTTATGGTGAAGTCCACGCTGATGCCAGAATAAGCAAAAAAGAACTTGAACTTTGGGGAGATTTTTATCATAATCACGGAATGAGACACTTATTTATTGAATCAGCTTATTTTGATGCTGAAATCTTAAATCTATGGATGAAAGCTGACGATGATTACTATTTTGAGTATCTATTTGATGGGTGGGTGGGATCACTCTCACACAATCAAGAAACGTGGGATTTTTACACTACAATCAAAAAAAACTATCCAGAAACAATTTTTCATGGTACTGATGTTGGCCATCAACATGAAACAACTGGTCAATTTTATTTGGAATATTTAGAAACAAATGGTTTAAAAAATAGTGAAAAATATGAACTAACTTTAGAATCAATCAGACAGGGTGAACGTTTTTATGAAAAAGGGGATATGAAATATCGTGAGGAAAAAATGTTTGAAAACTTCGTTGGGGAATATGACAAATTAAATGGCGAAAAAATCATCATGGATGAATGGTTGTACAAATCTTACAACATTTGTTTGTACAGATGGAAATATATCATTAGTATAAAAGTATTAAAGATAAACTATTGAGCTGCAAAGAATGAAGAATTAATTTTCTTCAAGAGCTTTACAGCTCTTTTTCTTTCTAAA
>ENA-UPXM01006333-UPXM01006333.1-activated-sludge-metagenome-genome-assembly--contig:-NODE-6333-length-11039-cov-19.547160_pt1 | contig 11039 bp, 13 predicted proteins | sample MGYA00238178_ERZ772708 | MGnify/ENA primary metagenome ERZ772708 (study PRJEB29002, sample SAMN05720212) | activated sludge metagenome | isolation source: anaerobic digester from wastewater... | reverse complement strand
ACAGAATAATTGAAAACGCACGTAAAAATCCACCTTATTTTTACACAAGATTAGGACCTGAAGAAATCGAAGAAGTAAAGAAATTCGTAGAATTTCATTATAAAATTAAGGAGGTTGGCATATGAATTGCAAAACTTGTGAGTACTTTATTCCGACATTCGAGGATAAAGGAATATGTACAGAACATGACGCTTATGTGAGCGAAACAGACAAATGCGATGATTGGGAGGACGTAGAATGAATAAAATGGACGACATATTTCAAGTAGATTACCTGCCTGATGAAAAGAAAATAAAGATTAATCTTCCTGAAGAAGCTTGGAAAAACATTGATACTGTAATCATGACAAGACTATTTCAAGAAGAATTGGTCCTTGAGAAACAAATGGCAATATCAACACTTGAAAAACAATTAAACGATGGTTGGATTCCTGTAAGTAAAAAATTGCCGAAGGAGAATGAAGAAGTTATAATAACTCTTATACATGGAAAAGTGACTTGGGCATATTTACATCAAGAAGAATGGTATAATATGTTTTCAACATACCCAATAGAGCGTGTAATAGCATGGCGACCGCTACCCGAACCATTTAAGGAGGATATAGAATGAATCCAGAATTAAAAGAACTCTTATGGGAAAAATTCGAAGCCTTAGGACAAAAAGCTTTAACAATGTCTCACTACGATTTAGCAAAAGAAGTAGAAGGCACAACAAAAGACGAATGGCGTGACTTCTTAAATGAAGCTGATGTAGCTGAATACATTAGAAATGAAATGAGAATTATCTCAGATTCTATCCAAAAACGTATGATTACAGATATTGTAACAGGAGGAGATAGGTCTGTAGGACGTGCCCAAATCATTAATACATTAGACAAAATAAACGATGGAGTTGCTAAAAAAGATGGACCAATATTTATTTATTCTTATGTCCCTCTAGACGCTCAACAAGAACAAGCTGAAAATACAATAAAATTAAACAAAGATATTTTCAAGAGGAAATTATGACATTACAATTAAACCCATATCAAGCAGAAGATGTGGCTTTTTTATCCACAAAAGACGCCGCATGTTGTTTTAATCAACAAAGAACTGGAAAAACCCCAACAATTCTATCAGTACTTAAACAAAAAGGAACTGAAAAGAATCTTATAGTATGCCCTGCTTCAATAATATATCAATGGAAGGAAGAGTATGAAAAATGGATGAATCAACCTTGCGTAGCTATATCTGGAACCTTACACCAGAAGAAAGAACTTATCTCAGAATGGAACTCAGGTCTGGTAATCTCTTACGACAGTTTGAAAACAACAAAACGGTCAGACGGTCTAATAGACCTTATTTTAAGCCACAAACCAGATTCCATTATTTTAGACGAAGCCCATCGTATAAAGAATCCCAAATCAGCAAATTTCAAATCAATAAAAAGATTAACCAACGTACCTATAAGATACGCTCTTACAGGAACACCATCTCCAAATAAAGCTGAAGAAATATGGAGTATACTACACTTTATAGACAAAGCACAATGGCCCTCTTATTGGAACTTTGCAAAAGAATATTTTAAAGTAGTAAGAGTTCCTTATGGTAATCAACATTTAGAAATAGGTAACTTTAAGCCTGGAAAAAAACGACAATTACAAGAATACTTAAATACTATCGCAACAAATAGAAAAAGAAAAGACGTAATGAAGTGGCTACCAAAAAAAGATTATATAAGAATCAAATTACCATTAACTTCACAACAAACAAAGTATTTAAAAGAACTTGAAATGTATTTTGAAACAGAACACATAATCACCCAAGGAATTTTAGACAGACTTATAAGATATCGTCAAATATGTCTGGACCCAGGATTACTAAACCTAAAAAGTAAAAGCCCTAAAACAGAATGGATTATTCAGTACCTTAAAGATTATCCTGAAAAACCTGTAATTATATTCAGTAAATTTACTTCTTATATAAAACAATTACAAATGACATTAGGTCTTAATAAAATAGAATCAGGATTAATTATAGGTGAGACACCAATAGAAAAAAGAAAAATAACAGTTGATGCTTTTCAAAAAGGTAAAATAAACTTATTACTAATTAATATAGATGCAGGTAAAGAAGGATTGACTCTAGACCGTGCTGAGGTTACAATATTTACAGATAAGTACCCTCCGATAGGAGACATAGAACAAGCTGAAGATAGATTTGTCTCTACTTCAGAAGATAAAGCTGACAAACCTCATACAATAATTGAATTATGTATGAAAGACACTTACGATGAACAACTGTACGACTTACTTGAACAAAGAAAGTCTGAAACAGATGTCATAAATGGATTTAAAAAATATTTAGGAGGTTAAAATGGCAAACCCAATTTTTAAGTTTGAGGAAGCCGTCAGACAACAATGTAAAGCTTCAATATTAATTGAAGGTTTATCAGGTTCAGGCAAATCAGGACTTGCCTTAATGCTTGGTTACACTCTGGCAGGAAATGATTGGACTAAAGTGTTCGCAATAGACACTGAAAACAAATCATTACCTTTATACAGAGACTTACCAACTCATACAGGCACAATATTTGGAGCATTTAAAGTAGGACAACTTACTAAAGACATTGGATTCAAACCAAGCAACTATCTTGCTTTCAGAGACGTAGCAATACAAAACGGAGCTGAAGTAGTAATAAAAGATAGTATAAGCCATGCTTGGCAATACTCAGGTGGCATTCTTGATTTAGTTAATGAAGCTAAAAAATCAAGTACCCGATATGCAAAAGACAGCTACGCTGCATGGTCTGATGAAACAGTAATGAAAGAAAAGAACGAACTTATGGAATTATTAAGACATAAAGACGTTCATGTTATTTGTACTGTTCGTGTTAAAGAAAAAATGGAATATGGTACTGATGAAGCAGGTAAAACAAAATTAATATCTCTTGGTGAGCAACAAATCATGCAAGCCGATATTAAGTATGAACCAGACTTAGTACTACGTATGGAGAAACCTGGTGATGAAAATACCGCACCCGAAGCAACTGTAATAAAATCAAGATACGCTATTCTAAAAAAAGATGAAACATACAGATTTGATGCAGCTTTAATGTTGCAATTAAAGAAGTATCTTGAAGAAGGAATAGACCCACAAGTTCTATTAGAAGAACAACGTCAAGATTATATTACAGCAATCAATGATTATCTAAAAGCTAAACCAAACTTTGCTCCTATATGGGAGAAAATGAAGGAAACTGAAGGATTCACAAAAGAGGTCAAGACCAAAGAAATGCCTTTACATGCTTTAAAAACACTTTATTTAAAACTAACTACAGACTAATGGAGGATTTAAAATGGAAGATTTAAGACAAGAATTACTAGAAGTAACACATACACCAGTAGAACTAACACCACCCCCACCCAAACCAAAAAAGAAAAAAATACCAGCTAAACCAACAAGGGCACCAGAAGCATTAGAAGAAACAGCACCTAAGAAGATGACTGATAAAGAAAAAGATAATTACATTGAATATCTAAGAGATAAATTAGCTTATGCTAACACAAGAATTATGGACTTAAATGACGCTTGTGACTCTGCATACAACAGAGTAAGAGAAACCGAAGACAGAATTCAAAAAATAACAAACCAAGCTAATTTAAAATTAAACCTAATAAGGGATAATGTTAAAATAATGGCTAACAATGTAATGACAATATTAGAAAAATAACAGGAGGACCATATGGCTATAAATTTTGACCAATTACCAACATCTATAGACGGAGGTTTCGGAGCTATAATTCCAAAAGGAACTTACTTCGCTACAATCGAACGAGCAGAAATGAAAACACCTAAAGTAAAACCAGATGAACCACAAAAACCAGACTACCTAAACCTTATGTTAAAAATAAAAGACATACAAGGAAATGACATGGGAATTGTATGGGACATCATATCAGAAAGTACAAATCAATATGCACAATACAAACTAAGAAGATTTGTAATAGCACTAGGAATTGAAATAGTTCCAGGACTAGTTATACACTTAAAAGATTTAGCGAAAATAGCAACTGGTGTAAAAATGATAGTTGACATTAACCAAGACAAAGAAAATAAAAATCAAGTAGATATATTCTCAGGAGATATATACTATCATATATCTGAAGCTAACACAGTATTTGGAACTGAAGATTTATTTGTAGATGCTACTGACGCTGAGGATAATGCTATATTTGGAGACACCAATACGGACGAAAATATAGAGTATTAAAATGAGCTTCCTAGCCGATTTCTTTAACGTCTATGACGCACAAAAGGAAACACCTGTTTGTTGCCCTTTTGACCATTATACGTCTAATGGAGTCCCATATAAAGAAACAAATCCTTCAGCATCCATCAATACACAGAAAGAAGTATTTCACTGTATGCGATGTGGGGCAGGATATTCAACAGCTCAATTCATACAAAAAATACTAGGTTGTGATTATATCACAGCTAAAAAACTACAAAAAATATTTACTAAAGCAGAGACTAGCTTAGACTGGCAACAAGAAGTACTTTCCCCAGAGTCTAAACAAACTGCATTAGACCTGGGGATATCAGAAGAAGTAATTAATGAACTACAGTTGAAGACACATAGAGGTACTACCGATATGTTCTCATACCCTGTCTTTATGTATGGTCGCTTAGTAGATATTCGACAATACAATAAAGACCACAGGCCGAAAGTCAAAAGCCGAATAGGTGCTTCAGCAGGATTAATTATCCCTTTTGACTCTTGGCGTGAATCTTCCCTAAACAACTTAACATTAATTTGTGCAGGGGAGAAAGATATGGCAATCGCAAGGTCCTTTGGATTTTCAAATGCCATAACAATAACAGGTGGTGAACAAACACTCCCTAAAGTCCCTGAATTATTCAGGAACAGAGCAGTTGCTATTGTCTATGACAATGATGAGGCAGGACTTGTAGGAGCAAAAAAACTAGGTATATTTTTAAAAAAATACACACCTTATGTAAAAGTAGTAACTGGTTTTCACGAAGTCTGTAAAGAACCTAAAGAAGATATAACTGATTTCTTTATTAAGTATAATAAAACTAAAGAAGATTTAATACAGTATATCAAAAATACACCTATACTTGAAGTATCTGAAGAAGACTTAGAAGAACACTACCCCATAGTAGACTTAATGACAGCATCGAAACCACAAAATATTGGAAGAGTTCTACAAAGTAATATTCAAGTTGTGGCAGTATCAGAACAGACATTTTCATCTCCAGGAGCTATCCTAGCTGAAAAGTGGCGTGTTACAGACGAAAAAAAATCTAACACAATGCTGTTAAACGAAATGCGTGAGTGGGAATTAACTAATGATAACATACAAGATATTCTCCATCTCATAGATAATAACTTCAAAGAAACAGACATTGAAAAAAACATCAGAGATATTCTCAAGATTCCACAAGCAGAAAAGTGCGTGAAAATATCTCAACTAACTAAAAAGACTATTTTTAAAGCATATATCACAGATATGTTTGAAACAACAAACTCAGATGCACAACCTATGGAATACACAGCTTACTCTATTGACTCTAAACTTGAGTCAGGTAAAAAGTATTTTGTAACCTATAAGCTTGTACCACACCCTTATAAGGGACAACAACTTATTATGCTTATAACAAAAGCTGTACAAGCATCTGACTCTATTTCAAACTTTAAAATAAATGACGATACAAAAGAACATTTAAACATATTCAAAAATATACCTGGTACAGTCTCTGAAAAAATCAACACACTGACTGAAAAAGTTAAAGGTATTTTAGGCTACAATGGAAACAATATATTAATTCAAACCATTGACCTAGCCTATCATACAGCATTAGAATTCCATTTTGGAAATTTTAAAAACGTAAGAGGATATCTTGACGTTCTAATAGTTGGAGAGTCCAGAGTAGGTAAATCTTCAACAGCCGATGCTCTAAGAGAAACGTATGAACTAGGAGTGTTTACATCTCTAGCTGGAAACTCAGCTACTATCCCAGGTCTTGTAGGAGGTTCAAACAAGACAGCAGGAGGTTCATACCAAACAAGAGCAGGCATCATTCCACAAAACCATAAAGGATTGATAATCTTTGAAGAATTTGGTAAATCAAATAACAATGTTATTTCAGAACTTACCGATATACGTTCTTCAAATGAAGTCCGAATAACACGTGTTGCAGGAACTATCACCCTTCCTGCCATGGTTAGAATGATAGCATTAACAAACGTAAAATCCTCTAAAGGGCAAATAAAATCTATAGCTTCATATCCTAATGGAATATCTATTGTAACTGAATTAGTTGGTACAGCCGAAGACATAGCAAGATATGACATTATGCTAGTATTAGCTGACAAAGGAAACAATGTAATAGACCCCTTCTGGCAACCTGAAACACCATACCCTAAAGAAGCTTATCAAACAAGAGTGCGTTGGGTTTGGTCAAGAACACCAGAACAAATTATCATAACTCCAGAAATAGGTCGATACATCCTAGAAAAAGCTAACTACATCAATAGCATATATGACAGTCACATTAAAATATTCGGTACAGAAGCATGGAAGAAAATTACAAGATTAGCTATAGCAGTAGCTGGGTATGTTGTATCTACTGATGAAACATATGAAAATATTATCGTTACAAAAGAACATGTGGATTATGCAGTTCAATATTTCATAGACATATATGATAATCCAACTTTTAAATTAAAGGAGTATGTGGACCATGAAAAAAGTTATTCCGAGATAAATGAAGAAGGAGTTGCAAATTTACAAGACATCTATACAAAATATCCAGCACTAGTACTCCAATTAGAACAATCTGCATCAGCAACAAAACAGACTTTAGCAGCAACAACAGGACTTTCTATAGACGATTTAAATAAAGCTCTATCAAGATTAACTTCAGGGTTGTTTATTAGATTTACAAACTACGATATAGTACCAACAGAAAGATTTAGATTAGGTGTAGCACAAATCAATAGGGACACAGTTCCAAGAAGGTTAGGTGAATAATATGTTAAAACTCAGATGGCACTTACAGCATATAACTACAAATACTGAAGCCAATCAGCTTATAGGGTTTTTAAAATCATTAGATGGTCAAATATTGTATGGGGCCTTTGATACAGAATCAACAGGATTACATATAATATTTGACACACCTTTCCTTTTCCAATTTGGTTTCGTACATCCTAACGGAACTGATGGTTATGCGTACTCAGTAGACATAGAAAGACAACCAGACTTAGCCAAACAAGTTATACGTATTTGGCACACATTCTGTAAAAACTTCAAATATTATATAGGACATAATGTTAAGTTCGACTTACACATGTTGCATAATATAAATATCCCGTATACTTATGAAGACAATATTACAGATACAATGTTCTGGATTAGATATGGGCATGATGCTTTAACAGAAAAATACGGAGGACCTCCTTTAGGTTTAAAAGCTTATTCAGCAAGATATATAGATTTAAATGCAAAGTATCATGAACATAAATTAGACCAAGAGAAATCTTTAATAGCTAAAACTTATAATCAACAATTAAAGATTCTTCTCAGAAATTGTAGTTCACCACCTGCAAAATATGGAGCCAAATCATACACACTCTCAGTCCTTGAAAAAATATTTAAGGACCCCACAATAGATATAGATGATATGGAACCTGAATTTAAAGAGAACTATTTGAATTGGCTCCAAAATATACCTTTACCTATTCAACAAAAAATGACAACTGGGTTAGTTACAACAGGAGACATTCCTTATAATATGTTGAATAGACAGAACTTAATAATCTATGCACAATATGATATAGTATATACATTAGAAGTATTTTTATATACTAAACTCTTAGTAATTGCACGAGACAACCTAATAGGCGTTGACTTTGAAAACAAACTTGTCTTCCCATTAGTGGAAATGGAGAGAGTAGGATTTAAAGCAGACGTTGAATATTTAAAAGAATCACGTGTGCGTTTAAAAAACTACATTAAAGAAAGACAACAGTTCATGTATGACCTAACTGGACAAGAGTTCAGCATAGGTCAACATGAACTTATAAAATCTATATTATATAATGACTTTGATGTGGATGTTCCTTCAACAGCTAATGAAAATTTAGAACTTAAATTATCTGAATTAGAGCGTGAAGGAGAGCACCAGGATGCTATTGAATTAATTAAAGTCATACAAGAATTAAGGACTCTAGAGAAATGGTACTCAGCCTATATAATCAGGTTTCTTAATCAACTTAAAAACTCTGATAGATTATACACGACTATACATCAAGTAGGCACTGTATCAGGAAGAGTAACTTCAGACTTTCAACAGTTTCCTAGAGAACCTATTATTGATATAAATGGGAATGAATTGTTTCACCCAAGAAAAATAATACTGGTGTCTGGTGGAGACTTTGTAGGTACACTCTATTTAGACTATTCTCAGATTGAACTTAGGTTCCAGGCTTTCTACACAATCCTTGTAGGAAATCCTGATGTAAATTTATGCAGGGCTTATATGCCGTACAAATGTCATAACGATAAAACAGAACAGTTCAATTATGAAAATCCTGAACACATAAAACATGCATATGATTGGGATTGGTATTTAGATGAAGAACCTACAAAGAAATGGACACCATTAGATGTTCACGGAGCTACTACTAAAGTAGCCTTTGATATAGATGAGACACATCCTGATTACCATAGTCTCCGTTATGTTGGTAAGACGACCAACTTCGCAAAGAATTACGGAGCAACTATAAAAAGAATTCGTCAAATGTTCCCTCATTATTCTGAAGAACAAGTAAGGAAAATTGACGAAGCATATTACAAAGCATTCCCAGGAGTTAAATCTTATCACAACTATTGTTATAATCGTGCCCAGATGTTTGCATACACTACAAATTTATTTGGAGTTAAATATTATGGAGTATCAGGTCATAAACTTATTAATATTCTGATACAAGGTAGTGCAGCTTTCTTTTTAAAATTAAAAATAAGAGAACTGTATGATTATACAAAAGCTAATAAAATTAAATCTAGATGGCAAATGCAGATACACGACGAGCTTTCCTGGGAAGTGCACAAAGATGATGACCCACAAGTGTTCTTTAAATTCCAAGAGATTATGCAAGACTGGCCCGACACATTAGTACCTATAGTAGCAGATATGGAATTCACAATAACCAAGTGGGCTGAGAAAAAGGAAGTGGGGACAATAGATGAGTTACAAGTTTATTTTAGGACTTGACCCCAGTGGTAATTTCTATGAAGGCAAAGGCACTACAGGCTGGTGCGTACTCAATACAACTGATAACAAAATCATAAAGGCTGGGTCTATCTCAGCCAAAGACTTTAAAAGCCAAGAAGAATATTGGTTCGCACACATAGATTTAATCACTGACGCAAACAAGAAATATAAGAAAAAATTAATTGTAGTTATGGAAGACTACATGCTCTACCCAAGCAAAGCAAAAAGTCAAGTTAATAGCAGAATGGAAACACCAAAACTTATAGGAGTAATACAACTACATTGTTATTCTAAGAATATCCCCTATGTAATGCAAACAGCTAGCGAAGTAAAGAAACGCTGGACTAATAATATTCTGCATTATAAAGGATATATCAAAGAATACAAAAGGGGTTATGTTATTCCAGGAACTAAAACAAAAATAGACAGACATTGTTTGGACAGTATAAGACACACAGTACATTATGCTACATTTAAAAATAAGGAGGAATAAATTGCGAATATATGAAACAGATGACAATGAAGAATACATAAAATTCATGTCAGACTACAAAGAACCTATAATAAAGGAACAGACAAATGTTCATTTAGATTTAACTAACACCCCTCTATTAGTAGATGTTCCAAACATAGATATGCTTTCTAACGAGGAATATGCTATGCTTAGAAAAAATGGCTTAGGAACATCAGATGCCTCAGTAATATTAAAAGTTAATCCATTTATAACTATTACAGAACTTATCGCTGAGAAAGCAAGAACTTATATAACAGAAGAAGAAAAGGCCGTAGGTGATGAGATAGCTGTAAAGAAAGGACGAGACTTAGAACCTCTAATCATTCAGAAGTTTGAACATTTCTTTGGACAGAAAAACTGGAAACCTTCAGACATGTATGTTCATAAAGACTTTCCTTATTTAAAGTTTAACTTTGACGGCGTAACAGGAACACCTAAGCAATATATCCCTTGTGAAATCAAAGTTGTAACTAAAAAAGGAGAAAAACATTATAACCCAAGTAAAGCAATGTTCATTGAGAATGTTGGATGGAGGCCTTTACCGCCTAACCATACAAAATCCAATAATTCAATTCAGACTAAAGCAGCCTTATATGGAATTCCTCCATACTATTATACACAATTACAACAACAAATACTGGGACTCAATGCACCTTTCGGGTATTTATCAGTCTTATTTGAAACCACATGGACATTCATAACTTTCTTTATTCATAGAGATGAAAGAGTAATAACTGATATAATAGTAGAAGGTGCTAAAGTATGGGAAGCTATTGAGGAGGAGAAAAGAAATGGACATCAAAACATTTAATACAATAATCAAAAGTCAGCTTGAAGAATGTGAGAAAGTATTAATTCATAAGGCTGAAGAATATGCAACAGACGACAGACTCCATAACTTTAACACAGGAGCTGCTTTAACAAATCAGTTGCCAAGACAAGTTCTTGGAGGTATGATGTTAAAACATACTGTGAGTATTTATGATATGATTAACGATAAGAAATACTATAAACTATCTCAATGGGATGAAAAAATAACAGACCATATCAACTATCTATTATTACTAAAAGCAGTAGTATTAGAAGAAGCTGAAAGGAGATTACAAAATGCAAGTGAAGATAATAAATAAATCACCTTTTGAATTACCTCAATACGAAACACCTGGAGCCGCAGCCTTTGATAGAGGTAAAGGTGGTTTCGGCCACACAGGAATAAACTAAAAAAAACACGCTTCCCTGCGTGT
>ENA-UPXM01006332-UPXM01006332.1-activated-sludge-metagenome-genome-assembly--contig:-NODE-6332-length-11041-cov-14.929911_pt1 | contig 11041 bp, 9 predicted proteins | sample MGYA00238178_ERZ772708 | MGnify/ENA primary metagenome ERZ772708 (study PRJEB29002, sample SAMN05720212) | activated sludge metagenome | isolation source: anaerobic digester from wastewater... | reverse complement strand
TGTGACCAAGAAGAGATTAAGGTCACTGTTTTTGAAGTAAATACCGCTCCGACCGCGCGGGATCAGTCCGTTACCACGCCGGAGGACACCCCGATTGACATCTCACTGGATGTGAGTGATCCTGAAAATGACCCATTAACCACAACCATCATCACCGGACCATCTCATGGGCAGGTAAGTGTGAACGGCATTGTGGTGACGTATACCCCGGATCTGAACTACTACGGCGCGGACAGCTTTACGTATAAAGTCAACGACGGCCTGGAAGATTCGAACATCGCCACCGTAAGCATTACAGTCACACCGGTAAACGACCCGCCTGTTGCTTATGGGATGACGGTAGAAACTCCGGAGAACTTCCCGGTCAATTTTGAACTGCTCGCGACCGACCCTGAGGGAGATATTGGAACCTTTATCATTGTTACAACTCCGGCTCACGGCACGCTTGATTGCGACGGACGTTACTGTACATACACTCCGGACCCTAACTGGAACGGCGAAGACGGCTTTTACTTTAAGGTAAACGATGGCGAGTTGGATTCCAACGAGGCATTCGTCAAGATTATCGTCCACCAGGGACCGAGAATCTACATTCCCATTTTGTTCAAGTAAGAAAGGTTAGCCAGGGGCTGCTCAAAAGAAGAGCAGCCCCAATTTTTGTTAACAAAGTACATGTTCATTTCCTTTCTATTGAATGATGTTAAAAAATTCCGTGGAGGTAAGACAATAATTAGTTTATTTTCTTTACGCAAACAAACCCGGGTTTGTAACGTTAGCGATTGCGGCTTTGTCATTCAGATGAATGGATATCAATCCACTCTCTCTGACGGAAGAAATAATGAACAGAAACGCTGCCGTACAGAACCAATCATTTAGATAAGGTAACAAAAGTTTCGCATATATCATAAAGGGTATGGTTCAAAATCATTCGCATTGTTCTATCAGTCCAAAAGATCGAAGGTGAAAGAACCCTGTCAGAACAAATTGTTCGGTTTCTCTCGATAAACTGCAGGAACCCGAGAATAATTAGAACCACTTCTGACCAAATTTCAGCGAATTTTGACGGACTCAATGGTGAAATTTGAGTATGTTTAGTTTTCAGCGTATAGAGACGCTTCAGAGGATAGACAACTCTTAAAAAGGACTGGCATCCACACAAGCGAGGGCCGGTAAGCAATTTGGGTTTGTGCGCAGCGACTGTCCTATGCTAGGCAGGCTTTGCGCCTAGCGCGGTTGAGCGCATAGTTTTTGTGATCGCGATGAACTGCTTGGAAACCAGAGATGGTTCGCTTTTTTTCAGGTAACACAAGTCCAGGCGGGTTATAACTGTTGGCTCAATACCCACGATGGCTGCTTTTGACTGCGCCGTGTATTCAGCCAACTTACGCATCAGCAGCGCAACACCCATGCCATTAATCACCATTTCCAATAAGTTTTCAAGCCTGTGGTCTGTAAAAACAATATGGGGTTCGAAACCACTTGCCTGGCATAACTGAACGCTCAGGCGATGCAGCATTGTATTCTCGGGGATTAGCACAAAACTCTCATGACAAAGCTTATCAAGCGAAATTACTTTCTGATTTGCCAGGGGGTGGTTGATTGGCAGGAGGGCTACCAGTTCGTCTTCGGTTATTGACAAATGCGAGAAATCAGCAGCAGGCTCTCCATAGGTCCGGATAAATGCCAAATCGCATTTTTTTTGCCTGAGAAGGTCTTCCAATTCTTCAGAGCCAGCCTGAATTACATTAATGGTTGCCTGGGGGTTCATTTTCTTAAAAGACACCAGCAGCTCGGTGATGTTATATTGCGCCAGAGCTGGGATGGAGCCGATAGTCAGCGTTTGCTGGCTCTCATTTTTGGCTTCCCGAACCAGTTCGGTGAGGCGCTCATTCAGATCCGTAATTTCCCGGGCATACGGAAGCAGCATTTCGCCATGTTTGGTAATGGAGACCTTCCGGGTGGTTCTGTCAAACAACTTTAATCCGAGTTCAAGCTCCAGGCGCTGGATATGTTTGGTAAGCGTTGCTTGAGAACAAAACAGGATTGCCGCGGCTTCCAAAAAATTCTGGGTTTCCGCGACGACCAGGAAATCCTTCAGGTATCTGATTTCCACAGATTTTCCTTTCGACGGATATATTCTAAATCAGAATATATTATAACGCAGAAACCATCACCGCAATGCAAAAATGAATAATCTTCTTTAACTTGGTGACTAAGTTCCAGGAGTGAAACTCACGATAATCCCCAATTTTGTTTCAATGAGTCCATCAACGACCATGGAAAACAATAATTTCCATATAGGAATAAATCCAAACAAAAAATGAATTGCTCTTATAGAAATAAACCGTATGATTATGTAAACTCATCTGATTAAATCTCGGCATTTAATTAATTATTCGGTTCGTGAAATTTTAAATCATTACCCTCACGCGGAGGTAGTTCAGAAAATGGAAAACTCAGTTTTTTCATCCCGGAAACTAGATGACAATACCTGGATAATTTTTGGTGAGGGCTGCACATCATATCTCGTTGTTGGAAACAAAATGGGCTTGATGGTGGACAGCGGTTTCGCGACAGAGAATATACAAAAATACGCGCAGACGCTTACCGACAAGCCGGTGAACCATGTTATCAACACGCATGGGCATTTTGACCATACCGGCGGCAACGGCTGGTTTCAACATGCCTACATGAGCGCGAAGGCGCTCGAAATTGCCAAGATCCCATATCCAAGCCTTGACCCGTCAAAATATCGCACCGATTATGTCGTCACCGTGGTTGGGGATGGTGATGTCATCGATTTAGGCGGCCGCCGTCTGGAGGTGCTGGAAATTCCAGCGCACGCACCCAGCAGCATCGCCCTCTTGGACCGAAGCGAGAAAATTCTTTTCTCCGGCGATGAAGTGGCAGACCTGGTGGTTTTGGTTTGGATGCAAGATGAACCCCAGCCGTACGTAGAGCAGCACGCGCTCAACATGGAAAAATTGCTCAGGCAGAGGGACGGGTTTGAGCGTATCTGTTGGGGGCATGCCGTGGGTTTCCTGGAAGGCGACCTTGTAAAGCGCTATCTTGAACATGATGAACTGATTATGGCAGGCAAAGAAACCGAACCATGGGTACCGTTGCCTGGCGGTCCGGCAGATTTCTTTATGCCCCAACCAGAATTCAAACGTAAGTCCGGATATCTTGACACTCAACTCGTTTTTGACTTGCGATATATCAAGTTTTAATGGAAATTACGGAGGTTTAACTTAAATCAGAAGAGATACCAAGCGAAACTAATTAGCTATACCTGGCAGCACCATTGAATATTAATTGATAAGGCTCAAAAGGAGAAAGAATATGAAACGCAAATTGATGTTAGTTATCCTCGCCCTTGCTCTGCTAACTTCAGTATTGTCAGGCTGCGCGAAGGAAGTTGAAGCGCCAACGGAGAAGCCGGCCGCCCCAGCCGAGACCGAAGCCCCGGTTGTGACTGAAGCCCCCGCGGAAACTGAAGCACCGATGGAAGAACCTGCTTTGCCCGCGGAAGTCGACATCGCGATTGGCGCGGATCCGGCCGACCTATCTCCATTTGTTGGGATGAGTATGGGCCGGATTGCAGTCCTGAAAACTATTTATGAGTACCTTATAGAAGTGGACTCGATGGGCGGCAAAGCGGTTCCGATGATCGCGAAAAGTTGGGAAAAGACCGGCGACAAACTGTACAAAGTTACCATTTTTGATAACGTTTTCGACAGCGCCGGAAATCATATCACCGCGGCGGATGTTGCCTGGTCTTACAATACCGCCAAAGAATTAGGAAACCTGCGTCCCTTGGGCGATATTGTTTCGTTTACCGCGGTGGACGATTTGATTTTGGATTTGGAAGTTAAAGCTAATTTCGGACCAGGCGGCCTCGAAAAGGTCCTTGCCGAGTGCCCGATTGTAAGCCAGGCTGCCTACGAATCCAGCGCAGATAGTTTTGCTACCAAACCGATTACTACCGGCGCATATGTGTTGACCGAATATGTGCCTGGTTCAAGCCTGACGTTTGAACGCCGCGCGGATTATTGGCAGACTGACCCAGAGTTCCGCACTTTATTCAGCCAGGCTAACGTTGAGAAAATTGTCTTCAAGGTGATTACTGAGGCTGCTCAAAACGCGATTGCGCTGGAAACTGCGAACGTGGATATCGCTGCCGGCGTAACACAGGATGACCTTCCGAATTTCTTGAATAACCCGGCCTTCACCACATTCAATTTCCTCGATAACCTGACCCAGAACTTACAATTCAATGGTTCCGATGGACACGCACTGACTAACAAGGAACTTCGTCAGGCTATCGCTTACGCGATTGATACTTCAGCCATGTGCGAAGCCGTTGCGCCTGGCGCTTGCACGCCCGCGCATACGATCGGGAACCCCAATTTTGGCGGCTACCTGAAGAAATGGGAATCCGAACCCTACTACGAATTTGATCTTGCCAAAGCCAAAGAGCTGTTCGCTGCTTCCGGTCATGCCGCGGGCGAGCTGACCTTCAAACTGCTGGCTCAAAACGACGCTCGCTCCGGCTTAATGGCCCAGATCATTCAGGCCCAGTTGGCCGAACTTGGCATCGCTGTTGAAATAAACCAGGTTGAGTCTGCTGTGTACAATCAGATTCAATATGATCCAACAGCATATGACCTGCTGCTCGCGATGTCTGCCGGTGGCGATTTCATCTTCAGCCCATGGCAGCTCGTGTATGACCAGAATCGCTACAACGGAACAACCTCGAACTTCTTCAAGGATGATGAATTGCAAGCGCTGCTGGTCACGGTGAGTTCGCTGGACGGCTTCAATGAAGCCAATGTGGACGCTTTCCAGCAGTATCAGAAGGAACAACTCTATGCCTATGGTATGCTTTCCTTCAACAGCATTATCGTGGCAGACTCTGGTGTTCTGAAGGTTGTGCGGGATACGCGCGGTCAGGTTATTCCCGGCGCATGTGAATATGCCGTGGATTTTAATAAGTAATTCAGCCGGCTAATCACTGACGTGACCGGACTGTAAGTGTCACAAATGCGCGGCACTGCTGGAAAATACTCGAATCGTATCGAAAGCAGTGCCGCAATTTATGCTGACATGGGACACAACGAACGCAATGAATACCCAGATGATAATGGGATAATCGAAACAATATGAGCGGCTGACAAATCGAAAGGGCATGTTTGATGGGACGATATATCCTTAAACGATTAATTTGGATGATACCGGTTGTGTTGGGCGTCACCATTCTGGTGTTCTCGATTATGTACCTGATCCCAGGCGACCCGGCCAAAATGATGCTAAGTCCGGAAGCCACACCTGAAGAAATTGCCGCAAAAAGAGAAGATCTGGGATTAAATGACCCATATTTTGTGCGCCTGGGAAAGTTCCTGGGTGGAATAATATTTCGGTTCGATTTTGGGGATTCCTGGGTCTACAATCAACCCGTTACCAAAGAACTTATCAGCCGCTTTCCGCGCACTCTGACGATAGCCGCGATTTGTATCGGTCTGCAAATATTAATTGGCATTCCGTTGGGGATTATTGCCGCGGTCAATCAGAACGGGCTGGGGGACCGAATTTCCATGTTTATTGCGTTGTTTGGCATATCCCTGCCCAATTTTTGGATTGCGTTAATGTTGATACTTCTCTTCTCAGTAAAATTAGGCTGGCTGCCACCTTTTGGGATTGGGAGCATCAAGTATTACATTCTTCCCTGCATCGCAAATGCCTTTCCGGGGATTGCGACCCAAGCCAGGCAAACCCGTTCAAGCATGCTGGAAGTGATTCGTTCTGATTACATTACAACAGCCCGCGCCAAGGGTATGTCTGAGACGCAAATCCTGCTCAAGCACGCACTGCCAAACGCCCTGCTGCCAGTCATCACGATTATCGGAAATGGGATGGGAATGCTGCTTGCGGGCACGGTTGTGATTGAATCCATATTTTCCATCCCGGGGATTGGGATGTATCTGGTGGGCGGGATAAATTCGCGTGATTACAATATCGTCCAAAGTTCCGTGATATTTTTAGCCCTCGCCTTTACATTTATTATGCTTTTGGTAGACCTTGCGTATGCCTTAATTGACCCGCGAATCAAAGCGCAATTTGCCCGCAAACACAAAAGGAGCCATCATGCTTAATCCTTCCGGAATGGCTGCAACTCCTGGCACGATAAAAAAACAAAACCAATTTTCTGTGGTCTTACGGCGGCTTTCAAAAAATTCCTCCGCTATGATCGGATTAATTGTCGTAATAATCTTGGTTCTCATGGCGATTTTTGCGCCCCTGATCGCGCCCTATCCTTACGATAAGCAAAACTTACTGAACACGCGCAAACCACCGTCCGCCGAGCATATCATGGGTACTGATGAGCTTGGAAGGGATATTTTCAGCCGCATTGTTTACGGCAGCCGTTATTCGCTCAGCATTGGCTTTCTGGCTGTGTTGTTCAGCAATCTGATTGGGATGACATTGGGCGCGCTAGCCGGATATTTCGGGGGAATAACAGATGATATCATCATGCGTCTTATCGACATCATTCAATCCATCCCTGGAATACTGTTGGCGATAGCGATTTCAGTCGTTTTGGGTCCGGGTTTTATCAATACGCTTATCGCGCTCGGGTTTGGAGCTATCACAATGGCATGCCGCCTTATGCGGGCCTCGGTACTGGGGATTCGACATCAGGAATTTCTGGAAGCAGCTGTTTCCAATAACGCGAGTACCTTCCGGATTATTACCAGACACGTCGTTCCGAACAGCTTTGCGCCGGTCCTGGTGGGCGCGACGATGAGCATCGGGAATGTGATTATGTCCGCGGCAATGCTCAGTTTTATCGGTCTGGGCATTCAACCACCGACGCCAGAGTGGGGCGCGATGATTTCAGGCGGTCGGGCGCTCATTCGCTCTTGTCCGTGGATGGTAACTTTCCCTGGAATTTTCATCATGCTGACTGTCCTCGCATTTAATATGCTCGGAGACGGTTTGCGCGACGCGCTTGATCCGAAGCTGAAAAAATAGGGTTAGTGGAGCAGCATATGACCGCGAACTTGAATTCTTTTCTTGAAATAAAAGACCTGGTAGTGGAATATACTTCTGAGGGCTCAGTTATCCATGCTGTAAACGGTGTTTCTTTTTCCCTCGAACGCGGGAAAACTTTCGGACTGGTTGGAGAGACGGGCGCAGGCAAGACCTCAATCGCGAAGGCGATCCTTAGAATCCTTCCGGATCCACCCGCGAAAATAAAAAACGGACAGATTTTCCTGGAAGGGGAAGACCTGCTGAAGATTGACGAAAAAAACATGCGGAAAATTCGCGGTCGTAAGATATCGATGATATTTCAAGATCCAATGACCGCCCTGAATCCAATTATGAAGGTCGGTAAGCAAATTGAAGAAGTGATAAAACTTCACAACACCATCTCAAGTAAGCAAGCCAGGGAAGAAGCCGGGAAGATGCTGGAATTGGTCGGGATTCCCGGGGAGAGGTTTAACGATTACCCTCACCAATTTTCCGGAGGGATGAAGCAGCGTGTCATCATCGCGATGGCACTGGCATGCAACCCGGAGCTTCTGCTGGCTGATGAACCTACCACCGCCCTGGATGTGACTATCCAGGCGCAGGTGTTGGAAATGATTAACAAGCTGAAGCAGGAACTGGGAACATCAATGATTATGATTTCCCACAACCTCGGAGTGGTGGCTGACATATGTGATGACCTCGCCGTTGTTTACGCGGGTGAGGTGGTAGAAATGGGAAGCAAAGCCGCAATCTTTGACCGCGCGGCGCACCCGTACACCACCGGTCTCTTTGCCGCTGTCCCGACGCTGGAAGAGGAAAAAGACAGGCTGGCACCAATTTCCGGCTTACCTCCCGATCCGTCCAATTTACCTCTTGGTTGTCATTTCTATCCTCGCTGCCCAATCGCGGGTGAAGAATGCAAGCTTGGGAAGATTCCATTGATAGAGATAGAAGCTGGTCATTTTTGCCGGTGTATAAAAATCGCCGCGATGGAGAGCTGATATGTCCGCGTTAGTAGAAGTAAAAAACCTGAAAAAATACTTTGAAGTACCGCGCGGGATGCTGCACGCTGTGGATGATGTCAGTTTTAAGATTGAATCCGGGCAGACCATGGGAATAGTAGGTGAGTCCGGATGTGGTAAGTCCACATTGGGCAGGGTAATTATTCACCTGTTGGACAGCACGGATGGTCAGATATTCTTTGAGGGCAAGGACATCACCCGGGCAAGCCGAAGGCAGCTGCGTAAATTACGCGAGGATATGAAGATTATTTTTCAGGATCCCTACGCCTCCTTAAACCCCCGCTTTACGGTTGAACAAACTATCATGGAGCCGCTGCTTATCTCTGGCAAGTTCTCCCACAAGGCAAGCAGCGAGGAAGCCGAACGTCTGATGGATATGGTTGGTATTGATCAAAGGCTGCGCTTGGCTTATCCCCATGAACTGGATGGGGGCAGAAGACAGAGGGTCGGAATTGCGCGGGCGCTCGCGCTGAACCCGAAGTTTATTGTCTGCGACGAACCAGTCTCCGCGCTGGATGTCTCCATTCAGGCCCAGGTATTAAACTTGCTACAGGACTTGCAAGACCAGCATCAGTTAACCTACATGTTCGTGACACATGACTTATCGGTAGTGCGCCATATTTCTGATCATATCTGTGTAATGTACCTTGGGGTTCTGGTAGAAACCTGTGAGTCTAAGGAGTTGTTCCGTCACCCCTTGCACCCTTACACCCAGGCCTTGATTTCCGCAGTTCCTACTATTGACATTCACCATAAAAGAGAAAGGGTTATTTTGCAAGGTGAAATATCCTCGCCGATTAACCCGAAACCTGGTTGTCGGTTCCGAAAACGCTGTATCTACAAGGCTCCTGAATGCTATCAGGCTCAGGAGCTGGTAGAAATACTTCCGCAGCACTTTGTGGCCTGCTGCAGAGCAAAAGAAATCAACCATCTGTAAGAAAACAAAGAAGTCACAAACACCTCGGAGGCGTGATTAATGGCTGTGGATAGCATTGACGCAAGCTTATGCAACGGCTGCGGGATTTGCGTTCTCAGCTGCCCGGCGGATGTCTTGCGCATGGATAAAACCTTGAAAAAGGCTGTCATTCAATACCCGGAAGACTGCGTGGTTTGCTGTTGGTGTGTTGCTGAATGTCCGAAGGACGCGATAAGCCTATCCCCAACCCGGCATGTCCGGGTGTTGACAAGTTGGGGTTGAGCATGGAGACTATCCCGGCTTGTAAACGGCTGGTCTGTGATGTTCTGGTCGTAGGCGGTGGGATTGCCGGCTGTTTCGCGGCAATAAAAGCCCGCGCGAAAGGCGCGGAGGTGCTGCTGATCGATAAGGGATATGTTGGGAAATCCGGTCAATCACCTTATGCTAACAGTTACATGGTCTTCAATCCGGAATGGGGGCACAACCTGGGAGCCTGGATGAGCTTGATTAACCGGACCAGTGAGTATGTAAATAATCGCGCCTGGACGGAGCTGACCATTACCAAATCCTATGAAAGCTATCAGGATTTGCTTCGCTGGGGCGTAAAATTTAAACTTGCGCCGGACGGAAAAGTGCTGCGCCAAACAGGGCCAACGGGCGTAACAGAACAAATCCGCTTTGATGACATGAAGCACGGGGATTACATGCAAACCCTCAGGAGGCAAGCCATAAAGACTGGCGTAAAGATTTTGGACCGCGTTATGCTTATCGAACTGTTCAAATCTGACGGCCGGGTTGCGGGAGGCATGGCATTTTCTGTGGATGACCCCGTTCTGTATGTTTTAATTGCAGGCGCGACAGTGCTTTGCGTGGGTTCCTGCGGGTATAAACCGGCCGCTTACCCGCCAATTGTCCAACTTACCGGGGATGGGGAAGCGATGGCATACCGCGCCGGGGCATCTATCCTCGGGAAAGAATTTGTGGACACGCACATTAGCCGCAAAGACATTCCGATTGGAATCCCAAATATGTTGGGCCGAAAACAACCGGTGCCGGACTCTTTGCGCGGTTTGGACGGCCCGCAACGGGGCAGAATGTTACGCAACGCCGAGGGCAGCCCCATTCCGCCGCGGCCGAATGGCGCTTCGCAATACACATTTACCTATCTGGAAACGGAGTTTGAGGCGCATGCGGGTCGGGCGCCAATCTTCACGGATGCTCCGGATGGAGAGCAGGAGATGATCGGAGGAGCTTGCCTGGGAATGTCTTTGCGAAAGGCGGACGGACTTTGGCCGGAGGATATGCAGGGGCGCTCATCGGTGCCGGGTCTGTTCGCGGCAGGTGACGCCCTCGGCACCATGCAGAATGGCAGTGCCTACGCCCTGACCGGGTCCGCGCTCGCCAACGGAGCGGTGACCGGAACCCTGGCTGGTGAAGCGGCAGCGGATGAGGCGCTGCAAATGGGGAAGGTGAGTATTCCTGATAATGAAATTGAGCGGGCGAGACGCTTTGTGCTGGAACCGCTGGAACGAAAAGGCGGCTTCAGCCCGCAATGGGTCACGCAATTGCTGCAAAATACTCTTATGCCGTATTTTATTCTGTATATCAAACGGGCGGACCGCATGGAAGCGGCTCTCACCATGTTGATGTACTATCAGGAGCAGCTCGCGCCGAAACTCTTTGCCCGGGATTTACACCAATTGCGGCTTGTCCACGAGACCCGCAGTATGCTGCTGAGCGCTGAGATGCGGTTGCGATCAGGTTTATTTCGGACAGAAAGCCGCGGAAATCATTACAGGGAAGATTTCCCACGCCGGCTGGACCCTGAATGGCTGGCATGGACGAAAATATGGCCAAATAACGGTGTTATGGAGTTGGTTAAAGTTCCAATTCCAACAGCCTGGCACCCAAATTTGGATGAGCCTTATTCTGAACGCTATCCATATCGCTTTCCTGGGGAGGATGCCAACGAAGTGTAAAACCAGCGGTCCAGGTCCTGACAATCAAAATCGGGAGTAATCATTACTCCCGATTTTTGGGCAACTGCGCGCAGCAGTTGCCATCGATTGCG
>ENA-UPXM01006328-UPXM01006328.1-activated-sludge-metagenome-genome-assembly--contig:-NODE-6328-length-11044-cov-27.429156_pt1 | contig 11044 bp, 10 predicted proteins | sample MGYA00238178_ERZ772708 | MGnify/ENA primary metagenome ERZ772708 (study PRJEB29002, sample SAMN05720212) | activated sludge metagenome | isolation source: anaerobic digester from wastewater... | reverse complement strand
ACCTTGAGTGGAAACCATGATAACCAATTTGCTGAACTTGACGGACACAACTGATCTGCAGGTGGAGACAGCGAAATAAAAATGTCTCCGCTTTTGGAAAGGCAATACCTCCCTCAACGTAAAACCGCGGCTCTTTTATTTCAACTGAGCCCGCCTAAATTTTAGTCCGCGGGCAAATTCTGATACGGAGGATGGCCGATGTTCAGAAACCCTTGATTGCCACGGAGGAATTGCGGTGGTGGCTGGGGGCGGAATCGAACCGCCGACACAAGGATTTTCAGTCCTCTGCTCTACCAACTGAGCTACCCAGCCTGCCCCGCCGCCCGTTCAGTCCGCGCAGCGAACCCCGTACGCTGCTCCCCGATGACCCGACCACATTGTGGCCTTGGGCAGTGCCCCGGCTCCCTCGCACGCAGGCACGCTCAACAGGCGCAAGACTCACTTCCGTCTTAACACGCTGCCACTGTGCCACAATTCCCAGCCCAAGCGCAAGCCCCGAAAAAAGCAAAGATGAGCATGGCGAACCTGCCGTTGCTATTTCTCTGAGCGGAATGTTAGGGTTGCCGCCGATGAAATCCAAAATGAATGGCTGCGGCAAGATGTATCGGCGACCGGGGAGCTGCCAGATAATCGCCGTTTTTATGGTCGCGCTCGCGCCGCTAGTGGCGAATTGCCAACCTTCCGTGCCAGCCGCGCGAGTGGTCGTAATTACCAATGCCCCGGCCGCAAAACCGACCGATGTCGTCGCTCAAGCCACGCTTTCGCGCTGGAAACCGATCTTTCGGGGCGTGGAAATATGCGAGGGCGCGACCAAGGTTCCTCGACGCCTGCAAGTTCGGGCAGTTCGGATAGATCTGCGTGAACCGACCATCCGTTTTCTGGTCACACCGCGGATCGGCAACGGCACCAACGCCTGGGGAGGCCGTACCACTTCCGAGTTTCTAAGTGAGTTTAAATGCCAAGCCGCGCTCAATGGCTCAATCTTTGACGTATTTGCCAAACAGCGGGGTGATCCGACCCGCGTGCAGGGCCTGTCATTGTCTCGCGGAGACCTCTATCAATCCCGGCATGATTGGGACGCGCTCCTGATCAGCCAGGACCGGCGGGCTTGGGTGGCACGTTCACCAGTGGACGTCCGAGGAGCCTATAATGGCCTGAGCGGATTCCATGCCCTGCTGATCAATGGCACGAACAATGGCACGATGGTCAGCCGCCACCCGCGCTCCGCAGTGGGAATCAGCCGTAATTTGCGCTACCTCTACCTTGTCGCAATTGATGGCCGGCAAAATGGCTACAGCGAGGGCACCACCACGGCGGAGACGGCGGAATGGATGCGTAAACTCGGGGCTTACAACGCGCTAAACTTGGACGGCGGCGGCAGCACCGCATTGGTCATCGAAGGTTCGGACGGCTCTCCGAAACTGCTAAACCGCCCATGCGGATTACCAGTTGGGGTTGAGCGCCGAGTGGCCAACCACCTCGGCGTATTCGCCCAAAAACTACCGAACTCCGGGCGCGGGAGACGCTGACGGGAGCTTGCCCGAGCGATTAACCGGGCCACGGCGGACGCAATGTTGCGCCAGGCTTTTCAGCTCACACTTTGCCGAATTTTCGCAGCGCCTCGAAACAGCGCGCGACCGCATCAAGGGGATCCCGCGCACTCTCATGCTCGACAATATACCACTGGGTTTTGCCCTTGCGCTCGCAAAAGGCAAAAACCGACTTCCAATCCACTTTGTCTTCGCCTATGACGGCATCGGGTCCACCACCGTGGGCTTTGAGGTGAATCGTCTGCTCCCGCCCGGGATACCGATTCAGCACGGCGACTGGGTCCGCCCCTCCGGCCAGGCAATTACTGGTGTCAAGCTGCATGACCACCGTGGGCTTGGTGTTGCCAAAGAACAGGTCCCAGGCTGATACCCCATCAATCTGCTTGAAGTCATGGGCGTGCGCATGGTAGCCGATCCACATGCCCTGGGCCTTCACTTTGTCGGCGATTTCGTTGAACAGTTTCGCCCGATCCAGCCATTCCTGCTTGGACTTCGCCTCGCTCATCCAGGGAACGATGAGAAACTTGTTGCCCAGGATGCGGTTGAACTCGACCGTCTCTTCCAGCTTATTCGGCAACACAGATTCGTACGGCGTATGCGTGCCGCAGGCGACCAGGCCATGATCGTCAAGCAGCTTGCGTAATTCCTTCGCGCTGCGGCCATGATACCCGGCAAATTCGACACCGCGATATCCGATTTTTGCTACGGCCGCCAACATACCCGGCAAGTCGGTCTTGCACTGTTCGCGCAGCGAATAGAGTTGCAGCCCAATTGGAATCTTTTTGCCCGGGGCGCCCTGGGCCCAGGGCGCAGTTCCCAGAACCATGGCGGTAAGGCCGACTGCCCCGATAAACTCGCGGCGATTCAAAGCGGAAGATGAATTATAATTCACAGATGATCTCATTCGTTTGGTTAGTATGGAAGGCATAGTGCCATTGCCGCTCACACCTTATCCCGGAACGAAGCCTCGCGTCAACTGCCGGCTGTTGGCAGCGCAAACCGCAACGGAAAGCGCCGGCACCTCCCGGAATCTGCCGCTCAAATATAGTCTCCCAGCACCGGCGGCGTCTCTGGCTGCAACTCGGCCTCCGGCCCCAACGCCGCCGCCTCTCCGGCGAGCAGGCGGTATTGGCGGATTTGGAAAGAGACGCGCCGCCCATCCTCCAGCCCCTGCTGCGCGTAGTCTTCCTTGGTCATGCGGGCGCGGAGGGTCAACCCGCTGGGCAACTCCAATTCGAGCCGCAGCAGCACCCCCAGGAAAAACGTATGCTGCAATACCGCGTGATAGCGATAACGTGTCAGATCCGCGGAAACCTGCACCGCATAAGGACGAAACCCCACTCGTACCTGCTGCCCCTCGGCCTCGCCGGGGGCGGGGAACTCCAGTTCGCCGATGCGCGCCACGCCCTCCCGCACTTTCGCTTCCAGCACATTCATCGCGCCGATGAAGCGCGCGACGAACTCATTCGCTGGCTGGTCATAAACCTCGCGCGGGGTGCCCACCTGCTCCAGAACGCCGCCGGAAAAGATGACGATGCGGTTGGCGACCTCCAATGCTTCTTCCTGATCGTGCGTGACGAACACCGTCGTCACGTTCAAATCATGATGCAGCGTCACCAGCCATTCCCGCAGTTCCTGGCGAATTCGGGCGTCCACAGCGCCGAACGGCTCATCCAGCAATAAAACACTTGGTTGCGGCGCCAGCGCCCGGGCGATGGCCACCCGCTGGCGCTGGCCGCCCGACAACTGGTGCGGGTAGCGCCGTTCCAACCCCTCCAGCCCAAAGAGCTTCAACAGCTCCTCAATCCGCGCCTGCATCCGGGCGCGCTTCCACTTTTTAATCTTCAGGCCAAAAGCAATATTCCGGAACACGTTCATGTTCTTGAACAGGGCATAATTCTGAAACACGAACCCTATGTTCCGCTGTTGCACCGATAAATCATTCACCCGCCGGCCGCGGATAAATACGTCTCCCGCCGTCGGCATTTCCAGCCCCGCTACCAGCCGCAACACCGTGGTCTTCCCCCCGCCGCTCGGGCCCAGCAGGGCCATTAACTCGCCTTCCCTAACGGAAAAGCTGACGTTGTTGACGGCCACGGTATCGCCGAACTTCTTGGTGACGCCTTGCAGTTCTATGCTCATCGTTGGCCTGCCCCGCTGGCGGCTATCCGCTCCGCCCGTGCCTGCCGCCATTCCAGGGCACTCTTGACCCCCAGGGTAAGCAGCGCCAGCAAGGCGAGCAAGCTGGCCACCGCAAACGCCGCCGCCGTGGTCGCCGTGGTCGCGCCCTCGTAAAGCGCCTGCACCCGCAGCGGCATCGTCTCCGTGAGTCCGGCAATGTGCCCGGAAACAACCGAGACGGCGCCAAACTCTCCCATCGCGCGCGCGTTGCAAAGGATGACCCCGTAGATCAGGCCCCACTTCACCGAAGGCAGCGTGACGTGCCAAAATGTCTGCCAGCCACTGGCCCCCAGCGTTAGCGCCGCTTCTTCCTGCTCCGTGCCGGCGGCCTGCATCACGGGAATCAACTCCCGGGCGACGAAAGGAAAGGTGATGAATACCGTCGCCAGCACAAGGCCGGGCACCGCAAAAATAATTTTAATCTCATGCGCCGCGAGCCATTCGCCAAAGAAACCTTGCTGCCCCAGCAGCACGACAAGCATCAGCCCGGCCACGACCGGCGAAACCGAAAACGGCAAATCTATCAACGTGACCAGAAACGGCTTGCCCCGGAACTCGAACTTGGCAATGGCCCACGCCGCCGCCAATCCAAACAGCACATTGAGCGGCACGCAGATGGCGGCCACCATGAGTGTGAGGCGAATGGCCGCCCGCGAATCTGGTTCCGTCAGCGAACGCCAATAATGCGCCCCCCCCTTCGCCAGGGCCTGCGCAAAGACGTTCAGCAGCGGCAGCAGCAGAAACCCCACGCAGAAAACCAGGGCAATGCCAATAAGCGTCCACTTCGCCAGCGACGATTCCTCCACGCCTCGCTGCGCGGCGCGCGGCGCCGTTCCACGCTTGCCTGGGAAAAAGGTCGTCATAACCTCAAGCGGGGCGGCGCGCATGGCGGGACCACTGTTCCAGCAAATTGATGGCCCCGAGCAGCAGAAACGAAAAGACCAGCAGCACCACCGCCAGCGCAATCGCTCCCGTGTAGTCATATTCTTCCAGGCGCTGCACGATCAAGTACGGCGCAATCTCCGTCTTGAAGGGAAGGTTGCCCGAAATAAATACAATGGACCCGTATTCCCCGACGGCCCGGGCAAACGCTAGCGCCAGCCCGGTCAGCACCGCCGGCAGCAGCGTTGGGGCTATGATCTGCGCGAACGTGCGCAACCGGCCCGCGCCCAGCGTGGCCGCCGCCTCCTCGACCTCCCGCTCCAGGTTCTGCAACACCGGTTGGAGCGTCCGCACCACAAAAGGCAGCCCCACAAACGTCAGCGCAATTACCACCCCCAGCGGCGTAAACGCACCTTTGATTCCCAGCGGCACCAGGTAACGCCCCAGCCAGCCGTCGGGGGCAAACAGGCTGGCCAGCGTCAATCCTGCCACCGCGGTGGGCAGCGCAAACGGGAAATCAATGAGCGCATCCAGACTGCGGCGGCCGGGGAAATGATAGCGCACAAGCACCCAGGCCAGCAGCGTGCCAAACACCCCGTTGGCCGCCGCGGCAATCAGCGATGCCCCGAACGTCAGCCGATACGCCGCCAGTGCCCGTTCCGTCGTCGCCAAACGCCAGAAATCCAGCCACGACAGCTCCAGCGCGCGCAAAACCAAGGCGGCAAAAGGAATCAGAACAATTGCGCCCAGGTAGAAAAGCGTAAAGCCCATCGTCAGGCTGAAGCCAGGTAGCACGTTATGTCTTTGCCGCGCCATGCACCTTTAGTTCCGCCGCCAGACCGGCCTGTCCATGTAAGCCATCGTGCGGCCGAGCATACTGCAAACCGCCGCGCACGGCAACCCCGCATCCGCCCCGGCAGAAATTCCGTATGCTGGTCTCCACCATGATTGGGGCGGCACTCGCGCTGGGAAAACTGGGGCGAGAGGTTCCTTCGAGTCGGTCGAGGGGGCCGCGCCCGTTCCACCAGTACACACTTCTTGTGTGAAGGTCCGCCGGCCAGTTTTGAAGTATCAAAGAACAGACGGCCGAAAGCCTATCCTTGCGCTCCCCCGCTGAACAGGAGCAGGAGCGAGCCGTGTTCAACGGCCCGGTAGAGTTGCAGGCGCAGTTCTTGCAGGGTGATCTTGCCCTGCCGATAGAGTTTGCCCTAGAGCAGAACAAAGGCATGAAACAGGTTGAGGGCAGCAGCGTAATGAGCAAACAGGCTAGGATCGAAGTCGGATCATGATGGGCGCAGTGCCGCAGGTGCCAGTGCTGGGCCAGGACGTTGAAGGCGTAGTTCTCGATCCGCCACCAACCGTGCCCCAGGTTCCCAATGGTCCGGCCACCATAGCCGCCGAGGTCCTCGGTCACCCCCCATAACCAGTCGGACTGTTTGGGAACGGGTATCTTTTTGCCGCCCACGACCTTGAACTGGGTCCATTTCTTCTCGGCCTGCACCCCCCGTACGGCTCGGCCATAGGTTTTGGAGAAGGTCAGGCTGCGCACTTCCCAAAGGCGGACCTCGCGCTCCTCTTGTCGGAACTGGTGGGTGGGTTGGCCTTGGGTCAAGGCCCAGGCTTCCTGGTAGACGTCGTAATCCCCTTGCTTGAGCACCACGACGAGGGCCCAGCCCAAAGCGGTCACCGCTTTGAGGAACGGCCCCTTGGCGTACCCGGCATCGGCCACGACCACATCCAGGAAGCGCACGCCATAGAGACGCCGCCGCCGGCCCAACAAGCGCAACGCCACCGCCCGCCCTCCTCCCCGGACGCAGGGGTTCGCCATCCAACAGCGTGTTCCAGGCCGGTCCGCTGAGTTGGGCATAAACCTCTTTGTGATAATACTCGGTAACTTCTTCCTCCTGGCCCTGAGCATTCTTGACCGTGAGCTGGCGTTGCAGGCACTGCGGACAGCAGTGGCTCCGGCTCTTGAAATGTTCATTGGCATCAATGTTCAGAGCCAGCAGGCCGCTCATCTGATTGCGCACGAAAGCCTTGTTGCGCTTGAGCACTTTGTTGGTGGTCGCCAGCGCGGTCCGCAACGGCTCCAACCGCATCCGCGCGGTGGCATAAGCCAGGGCATCATCGCGGATGGGCTTGGCGTAGCCCAGCGTGTTGCGCCAGGCTTTCCGGCGCGGCTCGCTTTGGAGTTGAAGAAAGCTGGGGGGGTGAACACGGCACCGAAGTCCAAACTTAACCAGATGGCCGAGGGGGATGTCGGGGTCACAACGGGAGCCGCTGATGCGGCCGGCCAGCCGGTGGAGGCGAAAGACTTTGCGAACATAGGCGGCGAACTGACGCAGTCTCATACTGGGGTTGGTTTCCCGAACAAGGGCTCATCGCGCCGCAGCAGTTCCAGATTGATCCAAGAGAGTTGGTCGAGAGCTGCGAGCACCTGGCGGTAGGCCTGGACCGCTTGGCGGGCTTGGGTGATCTGAGCGTCGGATTTGAGCAGCAGGCTGCTCATGCGACCTTTGGACAGGCAGCGGTTGAGGTAGAAGAAGGGACCGTGTTTGTGGCCTTGATGACAGGAGCAGTGGGGGCGCCCGCAGGTCAGGAACCGTTCCAGCAGGGAGGTGTAAATGAGGCGGGGCGGCAGCTTGAGGGAGCGCAGGCGGTGAGCTTTGCGCTGGCGCAGAGCCTGGATGGAGAGGCGCGGGATTGGGCTCTAACTGTTTATATAGATCTATCGTATGATGGAAAGCCCATCTCCGTCAAGCGAATGCGAAAGTGCTCCTCCTTGCCGAATCGGCTGCTGTGGAGCTGAAGTGCCCGATGCTACAGGGGCCCTCTCAGCGTCGCAAAAAGGGTCTCGCGGAATGCCTGGCGGCTGGCAGACAGTGCGCGGTTTTCTGCCAGTTAAGGAAAAAGGAGTTGAATTGACCTCCGCCTTCCCCTACTGAATCCAAAGACAATACAATACTATTATGAACCTGAATCGTCGTGATTTCCTCAAAACCGTTGCCCTCGGCGCCGCCGCTTTCAGTCTGGACGCTCGCACCTGGAGCCGGGCTGTCGGGGCCAATGACGACATCCGCGTTGCGGTGATTGGCTTTCGCGGCCAGGGCGCCGGCCACATCAAGGCCCTGAACAGGCTCAGCGGCGTGCGGGTGGTGGCTATTTGCGACGTGGACCGCCAGGTGCTGGAAGCCAAGGCCCGGGAACTGGGCAGCAGCGTCCAGGCCTGCACCGATCTGCGCCGGGTGCTCGACAACAAGGATGTGGACGCGGTTTCCATCGCGACGCCGAACCATTGGCACGCGCTGGCAACAGTGTGGGCCTGCCAGGCGGGCAAGGATGTTTACGTCGAGAAACCGGCCAGCCACAACCTTTTCGAGGGCCGCAAAATGGTTGAAGCGGCCCGCAAATATAAGCGCATCGTCCAATGCGGCACGCAGTGCCGTTCGTCAGGAGGGCTGCAGGAGGCGGTGCAGTATGTGCGCGAGGGGCGCCTGGGCCGGATTCTGCTGGCGCGCGGCTTTTGTTACAAGGCCCGCAGGAGTATCGGAACGGTGGATGGGCCGCAGCCGGTGCCCGCTTACATCGAGTATGATCTCTGGTGTGGCCCGGCCCCAAACGAACCACCGCGCCGCAAAACCGGCAATGGGACGATTCACTACGACTGGCATTGGTTTTGGAACTACGGCAACGGCGATTATGGGAACCAGGGCCCGCACCAGTTGGATATTGCCCGCTGGTTTCTGGGCGAAAAGACCATTGCGCCCTTCACGCAAGCCATTGGCGGGCGCCTGGGCTACCAGGATTCCGCCGAAACCCCCAACACTCTCATTGTCTATCACGGATACAAAACCCCGCTGCTCTTTGAAGTGCGCGGCTTGCCGCACGACCAGGCGGCGCAAAGCCAGGGCTGGAAGATGGACAACTACCGGGGCGTGAGCATCGGCAACGTCATCGAGTGCGAGCATGGCAGCGTGGTAGTCCCCAGCTATACCGAAGCGATCATCTATGACCGCGACGGCAAGGAAATCACGCGCTTCACGGGCCGAAAGAAGGCCGCGGCCGATTCGGTGAAGACTCCGGTGGGGTTGACGGCGGAATCGGGCGGCCATCATGGCAACTGGATCGCCGCTGTCCGGAGCCGCAACGTCCAAGCGCTCAACGCGGAGATCCTGGAAGGCCATTTGTCGGCGGGCCTGGTTCATACCGGGAATATCTCCTATCGGCTGGGGGCGCAAAAGGCGCCGGGAGAAATCCGGCAGGCGCTTGCGGATAACCGGAGCCTGGCCGAGGCCTTTGACCGCATGGCCGGGCATCTGGATGCCAACGGCGTGGATCTGGCGAAGGACAAGGTGTGGTTGGGGATGCCGCTCAAGTTTGACCCCCGGAAAGAACGCTTTGCGGGAAACCGGGCGGCCAACGAAATGCTGACGCGCCCTTATCGCCCACCGTTTGTCGTGCCGGCGAAGGTGTAGGCGCGGCGGCGGCGCCGGAAGCGGTGGCCCACCCGGCGGGCCGGGACTAACTGAATTTCAACGGCTCGGGATGCTCCCAGGGCGCGCGGTAGGGCCGTGCCAGGAGACCGTTGGCTTCCTCATCACCGACCACGCGCCCCCGTGCGGCGTCCCACGCCAGGCTGCGGCCCAGCTTCATGGACAGGTTGGCCAGGATGCAGGCCGTCGTGGAAATATACCCCTGCTCGATATCGGCCACGGGCTTGCCACGCGTGGCAATGGCGGCCAGAAAGTCTTTCATGTGGCCCCGTATCGCGGGCGCGACTTGTTTTTCCAGTTCCTTTTCCTCCCGGTCCTCGGGGTATTGCTCCAACTCCATCGTCACTTCGCGGTGCAGAGGGGGACGGTTATCGGCGGGCACAAAGGTATAGCTGTTAATGCTGGCCTTGAGATGTCCCTTCTCTCCCCAGAACGTAATGCCCCAGGGATAGCGCGGGTCGGGTGATTGGCCCCAGCGGCGATGCTGCCAGACCACCTGCAAATCGCCGAAGTCGAAGATCGCGGTTTGGGTGTCGGCGATGTTGGCCTTCCGGCCCTGGCGCACGAAAATGCCACCGGCGGAGCTGACCGTTCGCGGCGCGCCAAGACCCAGCATCCAGCGCGCCGCATCGAGCATGTGGATGCAGAGATCGCCGACGGTGCCGTTGCCATATTCCATGAACGATCGCCAGCCGCGCGGGTGCTTCATGCGGTTGTAGGGACGCAGAGGCGCCGGGCCGGTCCACATCTCCCAGTCAAGGTAATCGGGCGGCGCACTGTCCTCGGGCTCCGTTCCGGCGCCGCCGCCGTAATAGCTGTAAATCTCCACCAGCCCGATTTTGCCAAGCTTTCCCTCGCGCAGAATGGCGTCCCGGGCTTCGATGAGATGCGGGGTGCTGCGGCGCTGGGTGCCGACCTGCACGACGCGTTTATGCTTGCGCGCGGCGGCCAGCATGGCCTGCCCCTCGACCACATCCACGCTGATTGGCTTCTGCACATAAACATCCGCGCCGGCTTCCACCGCGGCGATCATCGGCAGGGCGTGCCAATGGTCCGGCGTGGCGATCAGGACAATCTCCAGGTCCTTTTCGCGGAGCATCTCCCGGTAGTCATGATAGGTGCGGGGCGCCTTCCTGGAGGCCTGGCGCGCGGCGACGATCTCCGCCGCCCCGGCGAGCATCTGCTTATCCACGTCGCATAGCGAGACCACCTCGACCGGCGCAACCTGAATCAGGCGGAGCAAATCACTCTTGCCGTACCAACCGCAGCCGATGAGGCCAACACGCTTCTTCTGGTCTGCGAATTCAGCGGCATAGCCGCCGAGGGACGCCAACGCCAATCCCGCCGCACCGGCTTGGATGAATTGTCTGCGGTTCATGTTTCCCTGTTAAGCCGGAGTTGGCGAAAAGACAAGCCGGGATAAAATCTCCGGGGCGGCTGAATACAGGCTTGTGTCCGCAGGGCATGGTGTTCCCAGCGGGCGGAGTCTTTAACCGGAGCTTAAAGAGAGTGTCGTATATTGGGGGTGAGCCTTTGGGGGGCGAAGGCACGGACTCCTCGGGGGAACGACTCGGTTTTGAGGTGCGCAGCCCGCCGCCAGCACGCTCTGTCTCTTTTCTGCCAGGCCACCCCGTTTTTGGGGCAAATGCGTTTATCCCTGCACCAAAACGGCTTTGTTGGTCCTGAGGTATTTCTCCACAGTCTTCTTGTTGGAAAGCGACATGGGGGTGCGCTTGGCGTCGCGCTTGATGAGCTTGTAATGGACCAGGTGCTTGCCTACGAGGTCAACATGAAGATGTGAATCCGCCATCCGCCAAACCTGGCCAGTAGCCAGTGGCGCGACAGCGATTCGACCCTTCTGCTTCATAGGTTTCACAGGCAAGGATGCCGAAAACCATCCGGGAAAGCAATGTCAATCCGTTGTCCCTGTAAATTTCG
>ENA-UPXM01006320-UPXM01006320.1-activated-sludge-metagenome-genome-assembly--contig:-NODE-6320-length-11054-cov-4.033367_pt1 | contig 11054 bp, 14 predicted proteins | sample MGYA00238178_ERZ772708 | MGnify/ENA primary metagenome ERZ772708 (study PRJEB29002, sample SAMN05720212) | activated sludge metagenome | isolation source: anaerobic digester from wastewater... | reverse complement strand
TGGGTTTTTCATTCACCCATTGTAACTCGAATGCGCGAGTTTGTTAATACTTCACGCAGGCAAGTAGGGCGATATTTCTAGGACGAGTTTCTGTTCCGCCAGTTGCTGCCGAAGTGGCTGTTGTACCATTGCCTGGCGCATCGCTCATATACCCACCGCCTGGGGCGTGAGGGTTTGCTTGCAGATACGCAATCCCGTGGGTGTGACTCTTAAACTCGTCTGCTTGTGCCATGCCGAACCCGCGCCCAGCATCAACACCTCGACCATCATCCCATCCGCGAATAAACTCACCACGGAGGTCAGGAAGATTGAATGTTGTTGTACCATTGCCGATACCAAAAGAAGTCCCAATGGCGGCGAACAGGGCGGCATAGGTAGTACGCGAGATGGCTGCGCCGTTGGCCTTCAAGTATCCAGCAGGTGGTGAGGCCATCAGCACGTGGATGACTGATCCAGGTGGGATACCATTTGCCGAGACAAATGCTGTTGTTGCGACGCGAGTGCTGTTGTCACCAACTGTCGGGGTCGATGCTGTTGCTGCCCCAATATCAGGCCCGTTCATCGTCACGATGTCGATGTTATTTCCTGATGCTGCTGCGCCAAGCCCAACTCGAGCAAGTGCGCTAGTTGAGGCTCCAGTGCCGCCATTTGCCACTGCGACAACACCAGTGACATTAGGTACAGATGCCAAAGTCACGGCGCCAGTTAGCCCATTCACTGAGGTAACGGTGTCTGTTGGAGTAACGAGTTCTTGCCAGTCTGTCAGCGTCGAGGCTGAAGTGCCTTTGAGAATAAATGTTTTGCTAAGATCGGTGCGAATCGCAATATCGCCTGTTTGAGCAACTAATGCCAGCATTGCTGCTTGCGAAGCCACGACAAATGAATCTGAAATTGAAATTGCCGGGAGTTGCGACGATGGGATCTTACCGCCTGAATCAAGGCTTGCCACTCCATTGGCTGCGCCTTTTGTAGAACTCGCGACGCCGTCGGTGATCCCGTAGCCGGCAAGTGTTGTTGGCTTGCCAGAGGTGATAGCAGAAAAATCAAGACTCTGAATAGTAAGGGCAATGTTTACATTTGCGCTACCATCAAACAGAGTTGATCCTACCGCACCACCAGAAATGGCAATTGTTCTAGGAGTTGACAGTGCTGGCGATGTAGGTTGCGTAGTTGATCCGCCGATGACTCGACCTTTTGAATCAGTTGCGACGCTGTAATAGAGTCCAGATGTCCCTACGTTATTCAAGTAATCGTCGAGATTGTCGCCGTCATCAAGAAACTTCATCCACGTGGTGCCGTCTGAATAATACAAACCCTCTGTTAAAGGATCAGTAATATAGAACAACTGGCTTTTCACCGGAGCAGGCGGGAAAGTCGGGCCAGTGTAGGCAGCAGAACCGGTGTTGAATGTGAGATCGTCAAGTAACATAACTATGTTTTCTTTTCTGTAATCCTATATTTATTACAGTATCCCAAACGGGACTGGTTCACCACCAAACTCGTCTTCCACTTCATTTGGATCGACATACTCGTTGACTTGTCTGAACGCCTCGTCATTGTATTCTGCCAATCGCTTAATCAGACGAGTGATGCCGACAGTCGCCATTACACAATCGTCTGTTGATCCTGTTTTCGCTTCGTAACTTCCACCGCGGGCAATGAAGTTCTTCAGTTCAAAGAGGAGAATATCAGAATTCAATTTCATTCCGTTATTCACCTTCTCAATAAGTGTCTTCAACTGAAGGCACGAAACGATCTTGGTCTTGCCTGTTGTGTAGACACCGTATTTTCCTGGCGCGTCGCTGTAGAGTTCAGCAAATTCTGGTTGTCGTTCATCACTTACATAAAGAGCGCACATTGCCTCGCCGATGCCGTTTCGTTCAAAGGTCCAGAGGACTTCTGCTCGGCCACGCCCAATTGGTTCTGTCAGTTTGTTCAACAACCATTTGACCTTCGCATACAGCAGCGGAATGTTGATTTCATTACTTCGCCATTCAGCAATCTGATTCAGTCCAGGGAAGTCGAAGACCTCGATGACACTATAGTCTTTCGCATTGCCTGTTGCCGGATCGATTGACACGAGATAGGTCTTGCCTGCGCCGCCTAATGATTCTGGTTGAACCCAGAATCTGAATCCCATGTCCTCAAAGATCGGCGCGGTCTCCCGAATCTGCTGTAGTTTCATTGAACTGATCAGCATCGCGTCAGATGAAAGGAATTCGCAATTGTGATGAATGAACCCATTAGCGATGTATGATGACCCGCCATCAACATCAAGGAGGTCATACATAAACTCGCCAGGCATTGCCGTAACAGCGATTACTGCCGATGCTGTCTCATCCTCACGCACAAGCTCATCACCAGGCTTAATATGATCTGCGAATTTCCACCCATCTTCGGTGAGAAAAACATGCTTACAACCAACATGGAAAAATCTGTCAGAGAGAGAGACTTTGATTGTCTTTTCGTGCCAAGTCTTTGACATTCCAGAGAACGCTTTAGGTCCTGTTGGGGTCTGAACTACGACGCGTCTTTCATTTTTCTTTAAGTATTGCTCAGCCATTCTCGGCACTCCTTAATAACTCTTTCTGGATGTCGTCTGAACTCTCGCTCCCAGACGATCTTCACTTTGTATCCCGATTCTTCTATCTTCTGAACCCGTTCTGCGTCTTTTGCCCAGATGTCTGAAGCCATCATCTTCTTTCGTTGGATCAAATGCCCGGCGTCATAAACCTTTGGATTTGCATGCCAATAGTCGCCGTAGAATTCAATGACTTTGTCCCCAATACAAAAATCAACACAGCTCCTCCCAATCAACTTTTCTTTTTCGTGTTTAGGTTTGAATATTGCGCTGTCGAGTGCAATAGCTTCGAAAAGAGATGTTGAGATTTTCGAGAATCCACCTCCGATATTCGCTGGACATGCCGTTCCATACTTTTCGAGATGGTGCTTACAAACTCTGTCGGTAATCTCTTTTCGTTTTTCTGGCGAGAATGAACGTTGCTTCCGACTTACTTCTGCTGCATACCTATCTTTCTCTTCATCGGATTTATTTGTCCAGGTCTGTTTAGTCTTCGCAGTATTCGCCCAATATTCATTTCCATGTTTGGTAAAAAGTGTCTCTCGGCGTTTCTTTGCCGCTCGCTCATATCCTGTGAGACCGTCTTCCCCAATCTTCAGATTCCCAGCATGGGTTTTAGCATTTATCTTTGCTGCATAGTCTTTATCCATTCTACGTCGTTCAGAGTTTATAGCATTCCAATGTTTTCGAATTGCCGGGGCTGTATTCCTGATTGCTAGTGCTCTAGCAGCCTTGGCGCACCGTGTAGACCCACACGTATCTTTAGGAATAAGACCAGACCCAACATTCGCATAAGACCGGCAGTACTTACAGCGACAACTGACGTTCTCGAACTGCTCTAGGTATTCAGCAATAGAATTAAGATGTTTGAGAACATGCTTTCTAAAATGTCCATTTACTAGACAATATTCTTTTCCATCAATCTTTGACAACACATATTTCTTGTTCGCCAATAGCGGCATAAAGCTCCTCCATCGTAGACTTCCCAATAGAAGTATTTATAGGAGTTTTAGCAAATTGGCACCCGACTTCTTGTCGAGTCTTAAGCAGACCTAACATATTGACCATCGTGTCCCAGTAACTATCATCACGCTCTGGGTGATCGCGCCAATGAACTTGGAACGGAACGAAGTTTGTGCCTGCCGCATCTTGTGTGCCGGACATCGCACGACGCCACAACTGAGCATACAACTCTGTATCACCGTTTGGTGTTGAACTGATAATCGCTGAACCGCCTGTTGAAAGGGTTGGTGCCAACGATGCCCACATCAATTCTTGAATGCGCGGGTTGATAAACGCCAACTCATCAAGGTACAGTTTCGAGATTGAAAGACCACGACCAGTTTTTTCAGTAGTTGCCTCTGAAACAATTCGGGATCCATTGTCAAATTCGATGTTGTGGCGATTGTAGTATTTCAATCCCGCCTTAATCCAACTTGGAAGTTCTTCATAAGCGAATCGCACACGAGCAGCAATCTCAAGCGCGTGACTCTGATTCTTTGAAGCGATCAGCACAGTCACGTCTTCAGTGAACAGCGCGTACCAAAGAAGATACATAGCAACAGTTAGGGTCTTACCGCACTGACGCGGTTGAAGAGTAATCGTAAATCGATTTTCGTGCATATGTCACGAACTTTTCTTGATACTCAAAGAGGGCAAATAGGATTGTACCTCTTGTCGGGTGCTGAATGCGAATGTACGTTCGCATAAAGTAGATCGGATCTTTCTTACAGCGGACTAACTCGCTAATCATATTAGGAGTATATTCGTCTTCAGCGTATGCCCGTTTAAGTTGCGGATTTTTCATTTAGCAACAATATGAAAAACCTTCGATGTACTTGACACCGATGCCATTGGCAATATCACAGTTTGAAGATAGTCGGCATTTGAATCGCCAATACGATAGGCATTGTCAATGAACATCAAGTTGAATGAACATCCGCGCGCGGTATGACCAGATGCGACTTCAAATCGAATTCTTGATCCATTATCAAATTCAAGATAATCACGTCGCAAATGTGTCAATGGCATCTGCATCCACGATGGAAGAGAGTCTAGCATTTCGCGCAGTCTCTTATTCATATCTGTTAACATCATATGCGATTGCGCAACAACAATCGATACTTTGTCAAAGTTGAATAGCGATTGCCATAGCACATATGCTAAACCGACAGTCGTTGTGCCGGCGCAACGATCAACAGAGCGCATCACTATTCGCTCTTGATTGAATGATCGAATCAAGTTTTCCTGAGTCTTGTTCGGTGTGAACAGATAATGCTTTATGAAATATTCTGGATTATCTAAACAACTGCGCATCTCTTGAATGCGACTTGCTGTCCACTGATGAACCTCTGCCTTTGGTGCCTCGGTGAATACTTCTGGTACTTCAACTTGCTTTCTTGTTCTGATCATTTTTCTTCTCCAAACACGTGTGAGTTAATTAAGTCAACAGTCTTTTCGTGCATCAATACTTCGAAGTGCGATGCTTTGACTTCTGCTTTCTTTCCAAATCGGAGCGCGCGCTGACTTGCTAAAGTCACTACACTGTCGTTTGGTTCTTGGGTTGTTTTCAAATGCCCACCAGTTGAGATGATACTGAGAGCAGGGAAATCACCTTTGTATTCGCCGATGAATCGAATGAACTCGCTGCTTGGAGTAATGTCTGACATCACTGATGGATGGCCAGGTAACCATCGAACAATATTCGCCGCTTTACTTCCTGCTAATGGCGATGAGATTGTTACGAGACTTGATATGCGCGGATCGATGTCAGATACGAGTGTAGCAATGACACCGCCAAGCGAATGCCCGATGATAACGATTTCATCATCGATGCTCGGGAGTTGCTTGATAACTTGCCCGATTGATTTCTTCAGTGGTTGATGACTGTCGTAATTGACAAGGACAGTATTGTGGTCATCGACCTGGTTGACCAGATAACTGAAACTTCTGTGTGATGAGTTGAGTCCGTGGACCCATACAATTGTTTTCATAGTGAATGCTTTATTTGCGATTCACTATTTACGGTTCAGAAAAGACTACTTTCCGTCGTTGTTTGCGCCCATCGAAGCGCCGAGCATTTTCAAAAGACCGACCAACATCCCAATACCCTTTTTGTCGTCTTGAGATTCAAGGTGTTTGAATAGCATTTCTGCCTTATCGTGAGTCACGCCAAGAAGACGCTCGACTTCGTCGCCTTCAAAGACTTCGTCTGTCTGAGCAGAAATCGATTGAAGCAAACTGCCTTCAACAACTTGTGCTGGCAAGTATTTGTGATTCTTACCGCCGTATGCCGCAGACTGTTTCAAAACAAGTTTATGAAGTACCGCCATAGCCTTCATTACATCGGCATATGAGTGTGGCACCTTTGGGAGATCGTCTAATTTTTTCATAGTGTCTTAATGCCGAGGGCAGTGTTGATGTGGTCGATTACGGCAGGCACATTAGATGCTCTGTATGTTTCACCTGCGAGTAACAAGTACTCTGCGTCAAAATGATCATCGATTGCTTGAACGACTTGATCGCGATCAGTGTCTAACAAGAAACACGTGTCATCTGGTGTTTGGATAGAATCAACAATTGCCGCAAAATCGATTCGCTCCTGCGGAATTAGAATCGTTTGATCTGCAATAATCGATGAACTAGTAAGTGCTTTCTCGGCATCAGACATTCGTTGTGCACGACGATCAGCAATATTCGAAATAGATTTTTGAAGAACAGCAATTTGCGGGGCAGCATTTTTAACGTACTTTTGCGGCGCAATTGGCGTTGACAATACATCAATAACATTTTGAAGAACATCAATGATTTTTGTTCGCTGGATTTCAGAAAAATAAGTATCGTCAATTCCTAAATATCCAGCATCTATTTCGGCTTCTAAAATTGCAATTTCAGTTGGAGTCTTACTTGAAAAAAATAGGCTTTGCGACATAGATAATTTCATATTGCGCACAGCGGCAGGAGTCATCCAAAAAATTCGCTTGTCTTCAATCATCTTAGTAGCGGCAATTCTATTTGGCTCGAGTGCCTCAACCCATTCAGCCGATACGGAAACAATTGACAGGAGTTTTCGAGTCTCAACGCGAAGAAGATCGCGTTTAATTGCTAACTCGCTTGTTGGATTGAGAGCTGACATTATCTGAGATTTTCCATTTTGTATTTGATGGTTGAAACACTTGCTTGAAGTTCTTCGTACTTGTTAATCAACCAACTGTCTTGTGGGATCGTTCCCTTCATACCTTCAAGTGCCTGAAACAGTTGAGAGATGAATCCGAGAACAGTTACCTTGTCTAATCCTAGATCGACATCGTGTGGAACATCGCCAAGCGGACCATGCGCGCCCATTGACATTTCGGCGAGCGAATCGGCAAAGTCTTCAAGGAGATCGTACAGTTCGCCAAGTGCCATGTGGAGCGAAAATGATTTCACTTTCCAGTGATGAACCTGAGCGACATTACGTGCTTGAAGAAGAAGGGCGAGTAGATTTTCCATGTTAGGTCCTTTGTCTGATAGATCAGACGTGAAATAGGGTGTGATCAATTTTCAGTCTGTCACTCAGCATTTTGAGTTGTTGATCGTCAACTCCAATTTCTTTTGCTACTAATTTTCCAACAACCCAGACTTCTCGATTGTCAGAAGGGAGATCACCCATAAGGTGTGTCTCGAATCCATTCATTTCTGGATCCATAAAATCGTTCAACGCGTCAAAGAGATTCGAATACCCTTTGATCATTCGATGAAACTTTAATGCGGCAGACTTCAGTGCGTAATTTTTCGCCACAGTAGCATTGAGAATTACTTTTTCTAATGCTACGAAATCGATCTGCTTGAGTTGGTCGGCAATTGCTTCAGCGGACTTACCAACATTGCCTTTGCCAACAATTGCGTTGATCACTGGACCAATCGCGTGATTGAAATCTTCAGTCTGATTCTTTTGATTGAACTTCATCGACTTCAACTCTGGAAATGAATTCTTCATATCGTGAGTTGGACAGATAGCAATTCTAGCGTTGTCATATGGAAAGACTACGAACACGTGTCCGCCGTCGGCATATCGTTTTGCTTCGCTATAACTGGTCGAGCAAATGTACGCGTGGTTGCGGGATGGGTAGCCTTGCCAACTCGGCAAGACATTAGTTAGCCAATGAAAGTGCGGGAACTGTTGAGATCCTGTTTTTCGCATTACCAATGCTGAATCACCAGCACGATATGATTCATCTAGACCCTTGACACCTCGATAAAGCAGTCGACCTTCTTGTGCCTCTTTTATTGCTTTTGAGCAGTTGGTCTTAATTGCCTTCAACGCAGTTTCCGCTTCGACTCCCCAAAGCGCAGGGCGCGTCGGAGATCGTTTTTCAGAGAGGAACTGCTTGAAGGAAATCATTAGTCAGCGAGGTGATAAACTTCGATCTCGAGTTTTGTATCGCCGTCGCGTTTCACTCGGAAACCAGCGGCACGAAGTGCCTTCATCAAACCAGTACACGCTGCCAAGTCAACCGCTTCAACATAGACATTGTCAACATCGCTATCGCCGTCGATGTCAAAAGGGAAACCCTTAACAACATTGCGCTTACCGCTCTTCAGTTTAATACCAGCAAATGCTTCGAGATTGTCCAAAGTGTTTTTTGCTGGATCGATCTTGAATGTTGATTCGTCGATCTTAAAAACTACTGCTTTGCCAGTGTCGTTGTCAAACACACCGTATGAGCGATCGCCGATCTCTGCGGACGTTGTGTCCTTGCCCTGCTCGATGCGACTTTTGAACTTGATCTTCGCAGCAACGTCTGGGTGAGCAGCGAGAACATCGCTCTTCCATTTTTCGTGCTTCTCATCAAGGTCATCCGCTGTAGACTTCACTGCCTCAGAAACTTTCTTCAATGAAGAGATCTTGCGGCGCAGAGCACGCAGTTCTTGCATAAGCGGATCGTTCTCCGGCATACGACCGCCACCATCAACGATGGCATCCATCTCTTTTGTAATTTCTCTGATTCGGTCTTTCGCCTTCGACATCGTCTTAGCGTCAGTTGCTTCAACAAGGTCAACAGACACTTGAGCCAGCAATGAACCTTGCTTGAACAATTTGAACCCTTTGAATTGAGCAGCATAACCTTCGGCAAGAACCAGATCTTCCGGCTTAGCAATAGCACCGCCATTGCGATACTTGACTGCTTCGCCTTCAATGCCTTGTGGCTTGATGTCGATACGACCGTCATCGCGAACGCGAATAACTTCGTGCTTTTCACCTTTGTGTGGTCCTTTTGATGGAACTACTACATCGCCAACTTTGAATTCTGGCGCTGCTTCTTCAGCGGTTTCATCAGCAGGAGTTTCTGCGGCTGTTTCAGCAGGAGTTTCTGACTCATCAGATGCTGGCACAGCGGCGGCAACTGGAGCAACAACAGGTTTTGCCTTCAATTCTTTACCAAGAGACTGAAGTTCAGTGTTCTCATTCACCGGTGGTTTATCGCGTGAAGAATAGACTTGATAGTGACGAATATCCCAGCCACGACCGTTCTCGTCTTCGATACGACCGCGCCCATCTTCCTCATCAGCACTCACGAGTGTGAATACTTCATCTGGGTCTTTATCAACATAGTCAGGGGCGAGTTTGACCTTTGCTCCCTTTTTGAACCACGAAGGAACACGCGCTTCAGTAATAGTAGATTCTTTGACATCAACGTTGAAGATGGATCCAACATCACCACCCCATTCGCCAATTGATTTTGTTTCACCGCGCTTGTATGGTTTTGGTCCGACCATTGCTTGAGCAATGTCTTCATCGCCTTCAATCCAAGCAGCAGGATTTGCCTTCTTAACCGCTGCCTTCCACGATTTCCAAGTGGTGTATTCTGTTTCGCCAAGGTAGTTTTTTGCTTCGGCGAGTGCTGCTAATGCTTTGAGTTGTTTCATTTGAGAATCCAATAAGAGAGAGAGTAGTGTATTTATGATTGGTGGCGAACTATAAAGCAGATTTCTTAAACAGGTTTTGTCTCAGCATCAATAGCAATCAGACGCATAATGTCTTCTCGCGATGCTACAACGTTGCCATTTGCTTTGTTACCGTTAGCAAACGGGACAAACTGAGCCTGCTTCTTTCGATCGCCTTTAACTCGAGCACGAACTGTAGCGGCATTCAACGCAATCGACAAGTATCCAGCAGCAACCTCAGCATTTCGGGCGGCATATCGAGGTTCAATAACTTCGCAATATTGAGTCTGCTGATTGAAGGCGGCGAGTGCGGCATCGTAAACGGTGTCGATCTTTCCGTCAATAGCAATGTCTTCTTCATCTTTTTCCGGCGGTGCTTCTTGACCCTGAAGTGTCGCCAATTCACCTTCGGTTGACGGAACATATTCATCGCCTGTTGCCAGATCCATTGGGAGAGTATCAAACAACTCGTCTAATGGGTTTGTGATTTTAGTTTTCAAAAGATCATTCATAAAATAGTCCGTTTCTCATATGGTCCGCGTTTCTTACCTAATTGGGCAGCAGAAATATTTGCCTTTGCCTTGTCTGAAAATGTATACTTACCGCCATATAGAGTGTCTTTAGTTTTCTTGATGGAGGCGACTCTCTTTAATTTTGTTTCGTCGCTCTGTTTTTTGCCTATATGAGCGAGGGAGTTTTGTCTTTTTACTTCTTCCCATTCGCCTGTTTCTTTCAGTCGCTTAACAGTTCTAGCACACGTTTTCGATAAAATTCTTTTATGTTCGTCTGTCAGTGTTTTACCGGTATTAGCAACACTAATCTTTTCCCTAACTATTAAACTTCTTGGCGAATCGTAAAATGCTCTTAGTGCGATAGACTTCTTTTTACTACTTTCGGCACTTTCTGGTTTTCGATAAGCATAAGATCCGCCACACCGTAAATTCAAGCATTCTCTAGACTTAACCTCTTCGAGAGAAACAAGTTGTTTTTCTCGTTCGTTAATAGCATCTCTAGAATCTAAGAATTCGAGAATCTCCATTGAATGTTTTTCTTTTCCATGCGCCCGAATAGAATGCCATAATACTTGCCCAGAACCAAAGTATCCATCATCAAGATTATCTGTGCTGTGAAGACCAATATAATACTTACCGTCGTCTCTAGTTATTTTATAGATGTAATGATACTTTCGGTCTTTGATTCGACGTGTCTTTTCACCCATTTTTATTCCTTAAACAGAAGTTCCAACTTTCTTCTTATTTATAGAAGATTTGTTGAGGAACATCGTCTTCTCAGTGATGACGCGAAACTTCGCGCCATTTCGTTCTGCCCAGTCTGCGGCATACTCCCACTTTGCTTTATTAACGAGTAGGGCAGCAGCATCCCTGTCGCTCATTCTAGGTTTAGCAACGCTCTGAGCGTGTGGTTTGATTTCGATGATCTCTTTACAAACAACGCCAGCGGTGTTCAAATACATAATAACCATGTCTGGAAAGTATCGATGGACACGACCGTCAAGTGGACTCACATACGGGATGGCAAGTTCTTC